>Ga0302278_10003644_pt1 | contig 16567 bp, 12 predicted proteins | sample III_Bog_N3_2_FD_194543 | JGI IMG/M metagenome (GOLD analysis project Ga0302278, IMG submission 194543) | Peat permafrost microbial communities from Stordalen Mire near Abisko, Sweden - III_Bog_N3_2 | ecosystem: Environmental > Terrestrial > Soil > Wetlands > Peat | place: Sweden: Abisko...
CTGATAGCTCACCGAGCGTACGTACTCATTTTCCAGCCGAGCTTCTCCCGACTCGAGTTGACGGATGAGCATCAGAACCGCTTGCAAAATATCCACCGGCTCGAATCCACCAACCACAATCGGGATGCGAAAATCACGAACCAGCTCTTCATATTCCTGGCATCCGACAACGGTGCAAACATGCCCCGGCGCGATGAATCCCTGCACCCGGTTGCTGCTCGAAACCATCAAGGCGCGGATGGCTGGCGGTACGAGCACATGCGACACCAGCATCGAGAAGTTCGTGAGCCCCTCCCGCTTGGCCTGCCATGCCGCCATGGCATTTGCGGGCGCGGTGGTTTCGAAACCGATCGCAAGAAACACGATTCTACGATCGGGATTCGCGCGAGCGATCTTCACAGCCTCGGTTGGGGAGTAGGCGATGCGAACATCCGCCCCTTGGGCTTTCGCGCGCAGCAGATCGGAGCGGGATCCCGGCACGCGCAGCATGTCTCCATACGAAACCAGAGTGACGTTGGGCAAGAGCGCGATCTCGATCGCTTTGTCTACGGTTTCGAGCGGAGTGACGCAGACAGGACATCCCGGCCCGTGCACGAGCTCGATCTCGCGCGGCAGCAGTTCGTCGAGACCATAACGCATGATGGTGTGGGTTTGGCCGCCACAGATCTCCATCAGAACCCAAGGCTGGTTCGTGCATTGCGCAATCTCAGCCGCCAAGGCTCTCGCAATGCGTTGATCCCGGTATTCGTCGAGATACTTCATGCCTTGGACGACCTCAACTTATTCCGCCGGTGCCGGAAACTCCGACTGCAGCAATCCCATTTCTTCCAAAAGTTTGTAGGTGCGCTCGGCTTCGGACGCGTCTACCGTGCTGATGGCGAAACCGACGTGGACCATGACATAGTCGCCAAGCTGAGCCTCCGGCACAAAGTTCAGAGAGACTTGGCGAATGATCCCGCCAAACTCCACGCGAGCGGAGCGGAGCGGACCAGCCTCCTGAATTTCGAGGATTTTCCCTGGTATTGCGAGGCACACAGCAATTCTCCCGCTAATGAGTACACCCGGTTGAGGTACCCGTCATCTGTGACGAAGAATACACCCTCCGGTGACAGAGGGCACAATTTAACGGGAGAAGCTCGTTCGGGCTATTCACGTGCCGCTAGCACGATCGGCGGCGCTAATTGCGCACTTGCTGTAGAATCCCGAACATCGGGGAGGGGGTCCACTTTATGAATGCGAGTCAGCCGATCGTTGGCCGCGGTGCGCGCCAATTATTTTCTTCGGCCAAGCTTGGCTCTGCAGCGACCGCGGCGCACCGGAAGCGCCACTCCGCGCTCGTGCGTGTGACCCACTGGATCACGACGCTCGCGTTTCTCGCGCTCCTCGTCAGCGGAGGAGAGATTATACTTTCGCATCCCCGGTTTTACTGGGGTGAGACCGGCAATGTAAACATGCGCCCTTGGCTTAACCTGCACCTGCCGTCCTCCCGGGATACCGTCCCCACCGGCTATGGATACGTGCTCCCCGATGAGAACGGCTGGAGCCGCTATCTCCACTTTCAGGCGGCATGGCTTGCGGTCGGGACGGGCTTGTTCTACGTGCTATTTGGCTTCTTCGCAGGCCACTTCCGCCGCAATCTGTTTCCCACGGCTTCTGACCTTTCCCTTAAGAAACTTGCCGGTTCATTGGTTCGACATTTGCGCTTTGAGCGGCCGGTCGCGGAAGAAGCGTGGTCGTATAACACGCTGCAGCGCCTCACGTATCTCGTCGTAATCTTCGTGCTGTTCCCGTTGATGATCTGGACCGGGCTCGCCATGTCGTTCGGATTCACCTCGGAATTCCCTCTGGCCGTGCGGCTCTTGGGAGGCCAGCAGACGGCGCGTAGCCTGCACTTCCTCGTGACCATACTTCTCGTGCTTTTTCTGTTGATTCACGTGCTGATGGTATTTCTTGCGGGATTTCGAAATCGTATGCGCGCCATGATTTCAGGAAACGTGACGTCAGGAAACGCTACATCAGAAAAAGTGACAACCGGCGGCGATCCCACCGATGGATTACCGATGGATTGAAGTGACGGAGTGACGCTATGAACAATACATCTCGCCGTAAATTTATCACCACGGGGTTGGCCGTGGCGGCCAGTGCATCTGGGATTGCCGTCGCCACCAAAATCGCCCAACATCGCGGGCTTATCCCGCCCGACGGGGGAGGATTTTACGGCCCGGGAGAAATGCTGACTTACGCGGCGCAGCGACTCTTGACCGGCCATTCCATGGCCCGTGAATTTTCCCGCGCCGAGATTTCGGAAAATCCCTTCGCCAATGAAGTCGATCCCTTGAGCGATGAATTCAAACGACTCCAGGCAGCCAGTTTCGTCGACTGGCGGGTGACGGTCGACGGGATGGCGGCGCGGCCCGCCTCGTTCTCGCTGGCAGAACTCAGGAGTTTCCCCAGCAGCACTCACACCACAATGATTGGCTGTGAAGAAGGATGGACGTACATCGCCGAATGGACCGGAGTACCCCTCTCTTCCATACTGGATCGTGTTGGCGCGCTTCCCCAGGTGCGTTACGTTGTATACCGCTCGATCCAATCGGACTGGTGGGAGAGCATCGACATGGCGGATGCCTTGCACCCGCAAACGCTTCTCGCTCTCCGCATGAACGGAAACGAGCTTCCCGTGCCTTTCGGAGGCCCCGTCCGCATGCGAGTCCCGCGGCAACTCGGTTATAAGAACGTAAAATACGTCAATCGCTTGACTCTGACGGACGACGTTAAACCATTCGGCAAGGGTAAGGGTGGTTCTAGCGCTGATGGCGGCTACGCATGGTATGCAGGTATTTGAGAGGAAGCAAAGTTTCGATTGTCGCGAATAAGCGATTTGTCTCCTGATCCCCCGTCCGTCTCACGGGGGAAGTTTTTGCGACACCGGGCCGAGACCAAACCCGAAATCGCTTTATTCCTACATAGACATTGGCCTCCACACGTTCTAGCATTTCCAGACTGATGGAGCCGCCTTCCGAGTTCGTTGGCCAGAGTCTCGGCCATTATCGCATCGTCGAACAAATTGGCGCGGGCGGCATGGGCGTCGTCTATCGCGCGCACGACGAGCAGTTGGACCGCGATGTCGCGCTCAAAGTGCTGCCTGCAGGTACGTTGGCAGACGAAGTCGCACGAAAGCAATTCCGCAAAGAAGCGCTGGCGCTCGCCAAGCTGAGTCATCCGAATATTGCAACGGTTTTCGAGTTCAGTTCGCAGGAAGGCGTGGACTTTCTGGCAATGGAACTGATTCCCGGATCGCCCTTGAGCGAGCGACTTCTTGGTGGTGCGATGCCGCAAGCGGAGATCATTCGCGTGGCGACGCAACTGGCGGAAGGCTTGGCTGCGGCGCACGACCAGGGGATCATCCATCGAGATCTTAAGCCCGCAAACCTGTTTGTAACTCCGGATGGCCGGCTCAAGATTCTCGACTTCGGGCTGGCGAAGCACACACCCATTTCCAGCGGCGCCGATGCGACGCGCAGCATCACGGCGGACACAGGGACGGTTTCGGGCACGGTCCCTTATATGTCGCCGGAACAGTTACGCGGATTGGCAGTCGACGCGCGCGGTGACATCTACGCGGCTGGCGCCGTTCTCCACGAAATGGCGACAGGACAGCGCGCATTTCCGCAAACGCAGAGCGCAGAGTTGATGGGTGCGATTCTGTACGAGTCTGCGGTGCCGGCGCGATCGGTGAACAAATATATAACTCCGGGACTCGAGTACATCGTTTCTAAGTCGCTGGCTAAAGATCCATCGCAGCGCTATCAATCAGCGCGCGAGTTGAGAGTGGCGCTCGAAGGACTTTCCGCCGCCACCACGCGTGATGTCGCAGGATTGTTGCCGGTGGGTCTGCCTAAGACATCGCACATCGCAATCGTGGTTGTGGCAGCAGCGCTTATTCTCGCCAGCGTGGGGATCAGCTTTAATGCTTTCGGATTTCGCGAACGACTGCTTGGGCATCAGCAATCCGCGATTCCATCCGCAACGACCGCTGCATCGGGGCCGACCGGCACGGCAGCTCATGGGCGGCGATCGGTGGCAGTCCTTGGCTTGAAGAATGTTTCCGGGCAAGCCGACAAGGCGTGGCTCTCGACTGCGCTGGCGGAAATGTTGACCACGGAACTCGGAGCGGGCGAGGAATTGCGAACCGTTGCCGGCGAAAACGTAGCGCAAATGAAAACCAATCTGGCTTTGCCCGACGCGGATAGCTACGGTCGCGAAACCCTGGCGAAGATTCGCGCAAACCTGAACGCCGATGAAGTGGTGGTCGGGTCCTACGTTCCGCTGGGAAAGGATCAGATCCGGCTCGATCTGCGGTTGCAGGATGCAGTTGCGGGTGAAACGCTGGCATCGGTTTCCGCCAAAGGACGCGAAGACCAAATTGACGATCTTGTAAGCCGGGCAGGCGCGGAGTTGCGGCAAAAGCTAGGCGCGGGTGCGATTTCGGCGACGGATGCCGCCGCAGTCAGAGCGTCTTTACCGTCGAACGCGGAAGCGGCTCGTCTTTATTCGGAGGGCTTGGCGAAGCTTCACGCTCGCGATGCTCTCACGGCCCGCGATCTCCTGCAAAAATCGTTGGCTCTCGAACCAGGCTTCGCACTCGCGCATTCGGCTCTGGCCACGGCCTGGACCACGCTGGGTTACGACGGCAAAGCGGCGTCGGAAGCCAAGACGGCATTTGATTTATCCGGAGGATTGGGGCGCGAAGACAAGCTGGCCATCCAGGCACGCTATCTGGAAGCCAATCACGACTGGGAAGGAGCGATCGGCATTTATCGCACGCTCGCGCAATTCTTTCCCGACGATCTTGAGTATGGCTTGCAGCTTGCGCTGGCGCAAAACTCGGCGGGCAAATCCAAGGACGCGCTGGCGACGTTGCAACAACTGCGGCGGTTACCGGCTCCAGCGTCGCAAGACCCACGACTCGATCTGGCCGAAAGCACCGCCTATTACAGCCTTTCAAAGTACCCGCCAGCGACCGAAGCAGCGTCGCGGGCCGCGGCGAAAGCGCAGGCTAGCGGACAGCGGCTGGTGTTGGCGCAGGCTTTGGACCAGCAGGGATCGGCGTTTCGCTATCAGGATCAGAGGGACAAGTCGAACGCCGCATTCCAGGAAGCCCAGCGAACCTATACTGAAGCGGGAGATCGGTTGGGCGCGGCCAATGCCACCATGGGGCTGGCAACCAATCTCTATCAGCACGGAGACTTGAACGGCTCGCGACAGCTGAATGAAAAAGCGCTGGCAGTCTTCCGCGAAGTGGGCTCACAACGCAATACCGCTACCTGTCTCGTCGATATTGCAGTCGTCCTCTACGACCAGGGCGATCTTGCCCAGGCGCAAAAGATGTACGAAGAAGCGCTCGGCATTCAGCGCGACATCGGAGACAAAGATAGCCAGGCGAATACCCTCAACAGCATTGCGAATGTGTTGGCCGACAAAGGGGATCAAGCGGGAGCCAAAGCGAAATACGAAGAAGCGCTCACGGCTTTCCGGGAGACGGGCAGTCAATTCGAGATTGCGATGACCATGAGTAACATCGGCGAGCTGCATCTGGACGAAGGCGATCTGCCCGACGCAAAGAAGATGTTCGAGCAGGCGTTGGAGATCAAACGCCAGTTGCACAATCGGCATTCCGAGGCTTACACGCTTTCAGCGCTAGGCGATCTACTGCTTTATGAAGGCGACATCACGGCAGCCCGGAAAACCTATGAAGACGCATTGGCGATACGGACCCAGCTGGGAGAAAGAGGCACAGCGGCCCAGGATTCGTTGGCGCTGGCGCGACTCACTCTAGTCGAAGGGCATCCAGAAGAGGCGTTGGCTGCGGCGCGCAAGGCTGAGGCTGATTTTCAAACGCAGAACCAGGCCGACTACGAAGCGGCTTCCCACACACTGGCCGCGTTGTGCCTGCTGCAGTCGGGAAAAGTCGCGGAGGCTAAGGCGGAAATTCATCTGGCGGAAAAACTGGTAAAGGCCGACGATCATGTGGCGCATCTTCCGGTGGAGATAGCAGGCGCGAAAATCGCTACGGCGTCTGGAGATTTGACGAATGCCCGAAAAACTCTGGGAGAAGCGCTGGCGGAAGCGACGAAGGCGAACCTGCTCTACCTGCAATATGATGCCCGGCTTGCCCTGGGCGAGTTGGAAATAAAATCGGGCAACATGGCCGCAGGCCGCGCGCAACTGAAAACTCTGAAGAAAGAGGCCCAGAGCAAAGGATTTCTGTTGATTACGCACAGGGCCGCTGAGGTATTGAAGGAATAGTCCGCGCGGCGGAACGGTTAATGCCATCCGCCTTATCGGATGCGAACTTAAAAAGATGCGAAGGCAGTCAGACCAGATAGTACCGCGGATGCCGGTCCTGGGCGGCGGTTCCATTTTGCCGGCAATGCGGACAGGCATTGTCCTTCATCAGGTAGTGGACGTGGCGTACGGCTTTCAGCGTCGCGGAAAACTTCTCATCTTCCTCGCGAAACACCCGGTCGGCAGGCAGCCAGTCCTCAAACTTGAGATTTTTCATCGCCTTCGCAAAGTCGGGACGAATGCCGCACAAGAGCACCGTCGTGCCCTCCTTCTGCATGTCATGAAGAAAATGCTCGAAGCGTTCCAGGGAAACCATGTCTGGATTACGAGTGCGTTTCAGACGCAAGACCACAAAATGAATATTCTCTTCTTTGGTTCGCCGTTTCAGTTCGTCGAAGCAGCGATCCAGTTCCGGTGCCGCTCCAAAGAAGAGTTCGCCCTCCAGATCGTAAAGCAACATTGCGCTGCAGGGAGGATCCTCAGCTACGCGCTCGCGCACAACCCGCTCACTGCTGACCACCAGTTGAGACCAACGCAGCAGCGCCGCGCGCGGAACGAACAGTAAGAACGAGAGAGCGACTCCAATGAGGATGGAGAACTCGACGCTGATGAAAATTGCAGAGAACGCAGTGACGAAGACGAGCCCCGCATCGTAGCGAGAGGCTCGTACGGCGTAACTCAGTCGCCTCCAATCGATCAGGCGAGACGCAGTGACAAGCAACAATCCGGCCAGCGCGGCTTTGGGGATAAAACGTGCGTAGGGAGCGAAGGCGACGACCACCAGAGCGACGGTTCCCGATGCGATCACGCCGGAAAAGCGGCTTACCGCTCCGGCCTGGTAATTGATCGCAGAACGAGTCAACGAACCAGAGCCAGGCAGGCATTGGAAAAATCCGCCGGTGAGATTCGCCAGCCCTTCCGCGAGACATTGCCGGTTGTAATCCAGTGGCTGACGCGTATACGTCGCGATCGATTTAGCAATCGCTAAGGCCTCCAGCAAGCCGAGGAACGCGATTGCCAGCGCGCTGCCCGACAACTGTTGAACCCACCAGAACTTGATCTCGGGAATGTGAGGTAGTGGGAGGCTGCGCGGTACGCTGCCCACAACCGACACCAGCGTTTTACCGTCCAGTCCGGGTTTGGACCATCCGAACCAAGCCGCCACGATAGCCGCAAAGATCAGGGCCAGCAGCATATCGATTTGCGGGAGATGATACTTGCGGGCCAGTTTTCTCAAAAGCACCACCAGAACGATCGTTCCCAGGCCGATACCCAGAGCCTGTGGGTTGACGTGGCCGCCCGTGAGCGTAAGCCAGATCCGATAGAGAACGTGCTGCTGCCCAGTTCCGCGGTCACGAAGTCCGGTGAGATTGCCGAGTTGACTGAGTCCCACTAAAGCTCCCGCTCCAGCCATAAAGCCGATTACGACCGACTCCGAGATATAGCGCGTGAGATCTCCCAGTTTGAAGACCGCAATCAGAATCTGAATGGTGCCAATCATCATCGCCAGCAAAAAGGTAGCTTGGTAGGCGTCGAAACGCGCGTCGGGATCGAAGAATGCCAGAGCGCTAAACACCACCAGAGAGATGGCGTTCGTGGGCCCGTTTATGAGGTGGGAGGAGGAGCCGAAAATCGAAGCAACCAGCGTTACGACGATCGCTGAATACAAGCCGAACCGCGGATCGATTCCCGCGATGAGGGCATACGCCATGGCTTGGGGCAGGGAAATGGCTGCTACGGTGACGCCAGCGAGCAGGTCACTGCGTCCCTTGTCCCAGGAGTAGTCGAGCTTCATCGCGCTTCACCTTTCGCGGGCGCATCTTTTGAAGCCGAATCTGAGGCTGGATCCGTCGCCCGGTGAACGGTGTCGAAGATGCCGTTATCCGCAAAGAACTTCTCCTGCGCATTGCTCCAGTTTTCGGCGAGAATGGTCACGGGAAAAAGTTCGATGGGCGGCAAACGGTCAAGATGTTTCCTCAGGATTTCCGGCTTGATGGGCCGGTAGCCGTGCCGCGCGATCGTTTCCTGCGCTTCATCGGTGTAGAGAAATTCCAGGTAGGCTTTGGCGTAGGGTTCGGTTTTCCGACGGCTGACATTGGCATCGACCCATGCCACGCTGGGCTCGGCTCGAATGCTAACTGGTGGATAGACGATCTCCACTTCGCCTCGGTATTCTTCCGCCTCCAGCAAAGCCTCGTTCTCCCAAGTTAAGTGAACATCACCTAATTTTTCCTGGGTGAAGGTGTTGGTGGCATCGCGCGCGCCGGTGTTGAGGACCGGCACATGCTGATAGAGTTCCGTGAGATACCGCCGCGCCTCGGCATCGCTGCCTCCGCGATAAATTACGGACCCCCATGCCGCGAGAACACTCAGCTTTCCGTTTCCCGAGGTCTTGGGATTCGGCGTAATTACGAAGACGCCGGGCCGAATCAAATCGGGCCAGTCCTTGATGCCGCGCGGGTTCCCCTTTCTCACCACAAAAACGATGGTGGAAGAAAAAGGTTGGGAGTTATTGGGCAAACGTTGCGCCCAATTTTCCGCGATCAAGCCATGCTTTGCAAGCATGTCAACATCGGATGAAAGAGCGAGGGTAACGACATCGGCCGGGGCGCCATCGACCACGGAACGCGCCTGGCGAGAAGATCCGCCGTGAGACTGCTGGATACTCAGTTTCTTGCCTGTCTCCTTGAAATACCGCTCGGTGAACTGACGGTTTAAGTCCTGAAACAGTTCGCGGGTCGGGTCATACGAGACGTTCACCAGTTGGGTTGAGTTGTCCCTCGCGACATTCTTGACGACCACCAACGCGACCGAAATGGCGACGGCGATGAGAGCGAATGTGTTGAGCCAAGCCGTCCGCATCACCGGCGGCTCCCGGTCAACCGCAATGAATCAGAATGTAGAGAAAAAACAGCCCTTGGACACAGCATGGACGAAGATTCGACCCCGCGGCAGGCATCCGGACACTGGCCAACATATGCCGACGCCCGGCAATTCCGCAATAAAGCTCGTGGAATTCTAAATCAGTATGTCGATCAACACAATAGACATTGTCGAAGATCGGGAAACGTCCTCTCTAGAGGAACAAAGTGGCAAATCCGGCCATATGCGGACCGACGTCCAGGCCCTCGACTGCGACTTTTACGTCTTTTCTGGACACAAGATTTTCGGTCCCACGGGAATCGGCGTCGTCTAGTACAGAAGACGTGGTGTCGCGCTCAATCAGGAGGGCATCGCCGTTCGCGCGGGACATCATTGTGCGCAGCCGATCTTGCGCCGCTTCGGAGTGGAGAGCACCGTGCGCCCGTCGCTCGCGCTCTACAACACCTGCGAAGACGTAGACGCGCTGTGGTGGCGGCGTTACTGCGCATTCAGGCCGAACGAGGCCATCGATAACTCACGGCATAGTATCCCGCCGGCACAGCTCACCGTTCGGTTGATCGCCGTCTCACGGCTGGCAGCCAGAGTTATCTTGGCTCTACGTACTTCTTTCCTATTATTGACCTCTCCAAAAGCCTACTTATAATCGCCAAACTTCGGTTTGGGGTGAAATCTCTTCCCGCAGAACGAGTGCGTGCGAAGAAACAGTAGGTAAGGCATGTTCAGTTGCAGACATACGTTTTGTGCGTTTCTTATTTTGTTGGTTGCGATGGACGTTGCCGCTCAGCAAATCACGGGCAGCATTCGCGGAGTTGTGACCGATCCTAGCGGTGCCGTCGTGCAGGCCGCGGTGGTCAGCGCTCAGCAGTCGGAAACGGGTTTGATGCGATCGGCGCCCACTGGCCGGGATGGCGGCTATGTTCTTGTCGAACTGCCGATCGGGCACTATCAGATCAGGGTCGAGGCAAAGGGCTACCAGAAATATTTGCAAAAGGGGATCACCCTCGAAGTCAACCAGAGTGCGACCGTCAACGCTCGTCTGAAACTCGGCTCCGACACGCAGCAAGTTGAGGTCAAGGCGGATGCCGAGTTGGTGCAGAGCACGGTGAGCAGTCTCGGTGTGACCGTGATGCAGCGTGAGATCCTCGACCTGCCGCTCGACGGCCGCAATTTCTCCCAACTGGGGACGCTTCAGCCCGGCGTCGTTCCCCTGACACCCGGCCTTCTGGAAGCTGGTGGTCCGGCGCGAGAGAATCAGGCTTATTCGGTGAACGGCCAGCGCCCGGAATCGAACAATTTTCTGATCGACGGTGCCGACAATGTTAGCGCTGTGGATGGAGGATTTGTGCTTAAGCCCCCTATCGATGGCATCGCCGAGTTTCGGATTCTCACTCACAACGCGAATGCGGAGTTTGGACGCAACACGGGATCCACGACCAACATCATCACCCGCGGTGGCACCAATTCCTTCCACGGCGCAGGGTGGGAATTTCTGCGCAATGACGTGATGGATGCGTCGGACGCCTTCACGCGCACTGTGCAGCCCTTGAAGCAGAACCAGTTCGGCGCCACTTTTGGCGGCCCGATTCTCAAAGACAAAACATTTTTCTTTGCATACTACGAAGGCTTCCGCAACCGGCAAGGCGAGACGGTTCCAGCAACGGTGCCCTCGCAAGCCGAGCGAACAGGAGACTTCGGGGAACTCTGTACGGCGACCAGCACCTTCAATCCCAGCGGAATCTGCGCGAATTCGGCCGGCCAACTCACCTATTTTGGCCAGCCCGTTCCGTTCAATCAGATGACACTTTTCACTCCCATCGATCCGATTGCGACGAATGTCACGCCCTTCTTCCCGCTGCCGAACCAGGGCGAAAATGGATTCATCGGCACACAAACTCTAAGCGAGAATAACAACCAATTTGGAGCGCGACTCGATCACTACCTTACTCGTGCCGACACGCTGAACTTCCGCTACATGTACAGCAGCGGTCCGACGACCGATCCTCTATCACCGGCGGGTGCCAATGTCCCGGGCTTTCCGGTGGGAGAATACGATCGCGCGCAAAATTTTGTCGCGCAAGAAACTCATATCTTTTCCCCGTCTCTGATCGGCGTCGCGCGTTTCTCATTTCTGCGGAATGCGTTCCTGCTGGACGAGCACCTCAATCATGAGTCGCCATCGCAACTAGGCTTCCAATATGATCCGACGCTGGCGTCGGCTGCCGGGCCTCCGTTTATACAAGTAGGCGGTTACGCTTCGGTCGGCGATCCAATCACTGGCCCGCGTAACACATTTCAAAATACCTTTGACCTCTCCGGTTCTCTAAGCTGGATTCGCGGCCGCCACGAACTGAAATTTGGCGGTGGCTATCGGCGCGACCAGATTAATGCCGTACAGGGCATCGCCACCAACGGATTTTTTGTGTTCGCCGGCATTCCATCATTCGAACAGTTCCTTTACAACGATGGTTTTGCCAATTTTCTTTCGGCGAACCCTGTGGTCTTCTTGCAAGGCGGCGGCGATTTCAGTCGCGAAATCCGCGACCGAGCGATGGATCTGTACGGGCAGGACACCTGTAAGGTCACTTCGAACCTGACACTGAATTTTGGACTGCGTTACGAAATTCCGTTTCCCGCCACCGAGAACAAGAACCGTGTGAATCTCTTTGTTCCGGGAGCGCAGTCCCGAGTGATTCCGAACGCTCCGGCAGGCCTTCTCTACCCGGGTGATCCGGGCGTGCCTGCGGGATTGATTCCAACCCAGAAGACGGCCTTCGCTCCACGTGTAGGCCTGGCCTGGGATCCGCGGCGCGACGGCAAAACCGTGGTGAGTGCGGCCTACGGGATCTTCTACGAGCCTTACTACACGGGCGAGGGCGGTCCGCTGCAGGATCCTGTCAGCGCGCCTCCTTACCTGAAGACTTTGCAGCTAAGTTATCCGATAAACTCGTTTGCCAATCCTTTCTATACACCCGATCCGTTCGGCGTGCCTTTTCCGGAGCCGATGACATTGCTCGTGGTCTCGCGCAACTTGCATTTGCCCTACGCGCAGGATTGGAATTTGAATGTTCAGCGGTCTTTTGGCGCTGACTGGCTGCTACAGGTTGGGTATGTGGGCACGACGGGCGTTCGCCTGCCGCGATTTATCGAAGGCAACCCAGCCGTCTACATTCCGGGTTACGACACCACTACCCCAGGCTGTGCAGCTCCGCCAAGCCCCCACACCTGTCCGCTTTCTACCGAAAACAATGTAAACCAGCGCCGTCTCTATTCCGGATGCACGCTGGCAGACTCGCCCTCCAGTTGCATTTACGGCTCTATCGGCGAGATCGCGAGCGTTTCGAATTCCAGCTACAACGCGTTGGAAGCGAGCCTGCGAAAGCGCTTTAGTCACGGCCTTTCCTTCCTCGCGTCTTATACCTGGTCGCATTCCATCGACGACGTTTCCTCGTTTAACATCACGGGTTCAGCATCGCAGCCTGTCGCAGGAGAAAACGATCTTGCCCAGGATCCATTCGATCTCGCGGCCGAGCGTGGACCCTCGATGTTTGATGCTCGCAATCGCTTCGTGCTCAGTTATCAGTGGAGCCTTCCGTTCCTGCAACACTCGGACCGTTGGTACGGGCAGGTTTTGGGCAACTGGCAGATAAACGGAATCTTTACCGCCATGAGCGGCACGCCGTTTACGGTATTCGATTCCAACGACGTTTCTCTGCAGGGGCAGGCGCCCGAGATTTCCGGATTTTCCAGCAATCGCCCCAATGTGGTTGGCAATCCGAATTCTGGTCCAAGGACAGCGGCGGAATGGTTCAACGTAAACGCCTTTCAGGCAATTGTTCAGAATCCGAATTCTCCGGTCGAGCAATTCGGGAACGAAGGGCGTAACGCGGTCCTTGGTCCTGACTATGTGAACTGGGATTTCTCGGCTTTCAAGAGCATTCGCCTGACCGAAGCGAAGGAACTTCAATTCCGTGGAGAGCTGTTTAATATTCTCAACCATACGAACTTCCGGTTGCCGGTCAGCGACATTGAATCTCCCACCTTCGGGCAGATCCAACAGGATGTGAGTCAGAGGAAGATTCAAGTCGCGCTTAAGTTTCTGTTCTGACGACGGGATTGGAGTAGCTTGATTTGCGTACCGTTTCGATTAAAAAACTAAGATTCCCAACGAGAGTTGTTCTGCGCTCTTTGGCTGGAATCGCGATCCTCTGGCTCCTCGGCTGCGGCGCACTCTACCACATCATGCGCCAGCCTCCGGAAACATTTGGGCATTTTATGGCCAAGTTGCCCGGCCCCGTTCCGTTTCTGGTATTTCCCTTTGAAACGCTGTGGATGCAGGCACGTGCCGGCTCGCTCCATGTCGGCGACCGCGCCCCCGATTTTGTTCTGACAAAACTCGATAAGAGCGAACGTGTGCGACTCTCCGCCCTGACGGCGTCCGGTCATCCAGTCGTATTGATCTTCGGCAGTTATACATGACCGCCTTTCCGGCGGGAGGTTCCCGCTCTCAATAAGCTTTACCAGCAATATCAAGGCAAGGTTACGTTTTTAGTCGTGTACATTACTGAGGCGCATCCGAGCGATGTTTGGCAAATGGAGAGCAACGTAAAAGAGAAAGTTGTTTTCGCGAGTCCCAAAGATGAAGAGGAGCGCGCACTCGTTGCCGGTGCCTGTGTTCGAAAGCTGGGCATAGAGATTCCTGCGGTCATCGACGAGTTCGGCAATTCAACCGAGCAGGCTTATACGGGTTGGCCTGATCGACTTTATCTGATCGACGCGAATGGTCGAATCACCTACAAAGCCAAGCCCGGCCCATTCGGATTCAAAGCTGATGATCTGCGGGCGGCGATTGGGAGAATAGTAAATTAAGCGGCGCGCGATGTATTCTCGGGGCGTGCCGCGATCGCTTACCAGTGCGCCTCACCGCAGTCCGACTCCCGCTCTATTCCTGGGATTGATCATCTCGCTGGCGGCTGTTGTCGCGTACTCGGGATATATAACGCGCCAGATTTCGGGCCTTCGCGAATTGCAAAACAATCTGGTTGACCGCAACCGCAAAGACTCTCTGCAGTTGTTGCGCATTCAGAACGATTTGAATTCGCTGGCGCTGGCGATGCGCGATATGCTCGACAACGACGAGCCCTACCCGCTCACGGCATGGACTGCGCAGTTCCAGCGGGTGCGGAACGATCTCGACGATGCGCTGCATCGCGAACGGCAGGTGGCGCCTGTGAATCGGACTCCCGATCAGGAACAATATCTGGAGAATTCGGTCGCGCAGTTCTGGGATGCGGCAGACCGCACGTTTGCCCTGGCCCAGGGTCCGAACCAGACTGAGGCGCGCACGCAGATTCGAATCTCGCTGCGCGCGCGCCAGGAATCCCTGAGCACCGATGTTTCCCGCCTGCTGGTGCAGAACAACGAAAGCGAAGAACAAGCTGCGTTTCGCATTCAGGAGATTTATAACCGCGTGCAACGCCAAGTCTATATTTTTCTCACGGCGACGCTGACTGCGATTCTACTGACGAGCCTTTACTTGATCCGCTCGAACCGGCGTTTGTTCGTGCAGTTGGCCGCCCTGTCCGAACAGCGCAGCGAACTCGCGCAGAAGCTTATTTCCACGCAGGAATCGACTCTGCGGCACATCTCCCGCGAACTGCACGACGAGTTTGGCCAGATACTCACAGCCGTTGGGGCCATGTTGACGCGCGCCGGAAAGCACGCTCCTGAAAGCTCGCCGCTCCGTGCCGAACTGCGCGAGGTCTGCGAGATCACGCAAAGCACGCTCGATAAAGTGCGGAGTCTTTCCCAGGCGCTCCATCCCGTGATGCTCGAGGAAACCGGACTCGAAAGCACGCTTGACTGGTATCTTCCGGTGGTGGAAAGGCAGGCTGGGATTCACGTATCCTATGAGAAATCGGGCGAACCCTTTCCCGTAGCCGGTAATGCCGCAATTCATGTCTATCGCGTCGTACAGGAAGCATTGAATAATTTGACCCGGCATTCGGGAGCCACGAAGGCTTGGGTACGTTTGCGATTTTCGCTGCAAGCCTTGCAAGTTGAAATCGAAGATCACGGTAGCGGATTTGAACCGCGGACGGCGAGTCAAGGAATTGGACTGGTCGCGATGCGAGAGCGCGCGGAGTTGCTGGGCGGGCAGGTTGAATTTCTGCGGCCTGGCCCGGATGCAGGTGGTAAAGGAACGCTGGTCCGATTACGAGTGCCGAGAGAGAAGTTAGATGCCCATGCCGGATAAAATTTCAGTTCTGTTAGTCGACGACCATGCTTTGGTGCGCCGCGGTTTCCGCCGCATTTTAGAAGACGAACCCGACATCTCAGTTACCGGCGAAGCAGGGGATGGACTGGAAGCAATCAAGCTCGCGGATGAACTGCATCCACGGGTCATTGTTATGGATTGCGCCATGCCCGAGATGAACGGCCTCGATGCGACGCGCAAAATCCTCGCCAAGCATCCCGCGGCTTTGGTGCTGATGCTGAGCATGCATCCCGAAGAGACACTCGTGCGTCAGGCATTGGACGCGGGCGCGCGAGGCTATGTGCTCAAGAACGCAGTTGACCTCGAGTTAGGCGCGGCAATTCGCAGGGTCGTGAATGGTGAAACGGTTCTCGATTCTCAACTGAAGCGTCCACCCGCGCTCAGGGGAAAGCGGAATGCAGGCCTGACTCCGCGCGAGCTTGAAGTGCTGCAGATGATTGTGGATGGTAAGTCCAATAAAGAAATTGCCACGGTGCTCGACCTCAGCGCCAACACGGTCGCGGTTCATCGAGCGAATATGATGGATACTCTGGGAATCCACAAAGCCGCCGAGTTAGTCGTCTACGCGATCCGCAATGGGTTGGTCGACTTACCGTGAAGCATTCTGCGGCGACGGCATCTTATTCGAACCTTTCAGTCGTCAGCCGACGATCTTTTCTCTGGGCGCTGGCTGGGGCAGCGTCCGCATCCATCGCGGGATTCCGATTGGATGCGTTTGCGGCAACGCCCTCAAGCGGTCTCGGGTTCCAGTTGTCGGATGTCACGGCGCAGGCCGGAATCCACTTTCGTCATAACAGCGGCGCTTATGGCGGCAAACTCCTTCCGGAGACTCTCGGCTCTGGTTGCGCTTTTCTCGACTACGACCGCGACGGGTGGCAGGATATTCTTCTTGTCAGCGGCTCCGATTGGCCTGCGCATAAACGAGAACGAAGCACGCTGAAACTCTACCGCAATAATCGCGACGGCACTTTCTCGGACGTGACCCGCAGCGCTGGTCTCGATGTCGAGATGTATGGCATGGGCGTTGCCGTGGGCGATTACGATAACGATGGCTTTCCCGAC
>Ga0302278_10003649_pt1 | contig 16559 bp, 12 predicted proteins | sample III_Bog_N3_2_FD_194543 | JGI IMG/M metagenome (GOLD analysis project Ga0302278, IMG submission 194543) | Peat permafrost microbial communities from Stordalen Mire near Abisko, Sweden - III_Bog_N3_2 | ecosystem: Environmental > Terrestrial > Soil > Wetlands > Peat | place: Sweden: Abisko...
GGTAGGGGAGGGCGAGCCACTGCTGGAGACATTCCTGGCCGGAGGGGGTGATGGAATACTCCTGGCGGTTGGAGCGGGCTGCGGCGCCGGAACTGGAGGGGACGATGAGTTTTTCGGCGGCCAGGCGTTTCAGGGTGGGGTAGATTTGGCCGAAGCTTTCGCCCCAGAAGAAGCCGACGCTCTGCTGGATGGTTTTGCGGATCTCGTATCCGGACTGGTGGGGGTGGATGGCGAGAATGCCGAGAATGACATAGGTGGTTTGGGTGTGCTTCATCTATCTAGAAGATATATCTGATAGATAGTTTTGTCAAGAGTAAAAACGGAGTCCGAAAAAGGGTAGGTTCAGAATTGGGATTTGGTGGGGAATTAAGAGGACAAATGGGCTGGCAGAGACGCCGCGCCGGATCAGAATCGCGCTTGGTGGCCTCAACAGGGGCTGAACAGGCTGCTGAAAAAGGCCATGATTCTGGCGAAAAGCTTGAAAACCATACCGCAGGGGCTGAAGAGGCTGCTGAAAAACTCCATCTTTGATCGGGTTTTGCGAGAGACATCCCTCAGCGGCTAAAGCCGACGCTCATTTCAGGGTGTCTATGGCACGATTAAAATCGTGCCCTTTCAAAACGGTGCCGTGAATGGCGCTTTTATCGAGTTTTTCAGCAGCCTGTGAAGCCCACGTTGATTTGATTGGCTTTATGCCGGGGATAAATCCCCGGCCTACCACCCGGACGAGTTTTTCCGCAGCCTGTGAAGCCCGACACATTCAATGCACTCAATCGGCACGACTGAAGTCGTGCCCTGACGCTCATTGCGCCTCGGAGCTTTTTGTGGGACTTGGATAAGTGCGAAATAAAACAGGCGGCAAACCTTGATGGCTTGCCGCCTGCCTTTGTCTGGAGGAGAGAGCGGGTTTACTTCCCGGATTTGGCAGGCGCCGAGACGGGATTGGCGTCGAGCACCGAGTGCGGGCCGTTGGAGCGCACATAGAGCACGGTGAGACCGATGGAAGTGCACATGAAGATGATCGCGGACCAGGTGGTGAGCCTGGTGAGGACGTTGGCCGCGGCGCGCGGGCCGAAAGCGGTTTGGGAGCCCTGACCACCGAAGGCACCAGCGAGGTCAGCCGAGCGGCCCTGCTGCAACAGGACGACGCCGATCAAAAAGAGGCACACGATGATGTGCAGGGCGACAACGAAATACAGAAGGATATGCATTGCTTTGACTGCTTTCCGATCCTGTCCCGCTTCCGGGGACAGAAGAAACTTTGGTGCGGAGGAGGGGACTTGAACCCCTATGCCTCGCGGCGTCAGCACCTCAAGCTGGTGTGTCTGCCAATTTCACCACCTCCGCACTGAGGTGAACCTCTACGAGTATAGCAAAGGCGAGAGTGTTGGGAAAACAGGGAACAGAGAACAGGGAACAGGGACTGCGGTTGGGGGACGGGGTATGGCGAATATGCGGCGGTTCAATGAGCAGCATCATGCGACTGGGCCATTTTTGCGCGGAGGCGGGCTTCGGCGTCGGCGCTCCAGTATTTGCAATCAAGGCGGATGAAGACCGAGGTGTAGGGAACGGTCATGTTGGTTTTGAGGACCAGGACGTGGAATTGATCGCCCGCCTGGGCGACCTGGGAGATGATCTGGTCGTGGGGCAGGGTGGTTACGGGGAAGTCGCGGAGCATATCCGCAATGTTGTTGCGGTAGGCGGTGACGCCGGGGGCATCGTCTTCAGAAACGAAGCGCAGTTCCGAGTCCAGGGTGATGACGGGGCGGACGTGGATAGAACGGTTGATGGCGCGAAGAACTTCGTGGACTACCTCGGCCTGGTCGGTGTTGGTTTCGATGGTTTCGATGCCCAACGAGGTTTGGAGGGGATAGGCGGAATCGACGATGAGAATCCAGTTGCGATGGCCGAGCAGGGGCATGGCCTCTTCAACGCGGTCTCTCCAGATCGGGGTGGGGACGGGAGCGGGCTGGGGGTGAATGATAGAGGGGTAGAAGGACAATAGGCTGAGAACGAGCAGAAACTTGCGCATGGAAGGATTCCTATCCAGCTTGACGCGGAGATGTTGGAAAACGCTCCGCAATTATAAAACGCTCGGGTGTGACGCGGCAGACCCGGAACGATTTGTTGGAGGCGCGGCGGGCTTGTCTCTCGACATCTCACACAATCAGGCGGGCCATCCAGGCGGCGAGGGCTCGCTGGTCATCTGTTCCGGCGGCGTGGGTGGCTTCGACGTTGATGCGCTCCTGGGGGTCGCGGTTCTGGCTGATTTTGAATTTGCCTTCGATGCGGCCGATGGGGATGCGGAAGCCCTGGATTCCGGCGAGCATGGTGCGGCGGAAGCCGTCGGGCATGGAGCGCCACTGTTCGGCGAAGGCGGGCTCATTGGCCTGGATGAGTCCGGCGAGGAGCGCATCTTTGCCAGCTTCATCTTCGACGAGTTGGAGGGTTCCGCAGGCATGGACGGCGATGTAGTTCCAGGTGGGCACGGAGAGCGGATCGGTGTAGTTGGTGGGCGAGACGTAGCTGTGGGGGCCGGGGAAGACGACGAGGACTTCGCGGTTGGCGAGGGCCTGCCAGTGGCGATTGGCTTTGGCGAAATGGCCTTCGATGAGGCCGTGTTCGCCTTCGTCTTTGACGACCAGCGGGAGGTGGGTGGCGACGAGAGATTCGCCTTGGGGACCGAAGAGGATGGCGAAGGAATAGGCCTGCATGGCTTCGATGAGGAGGGCACGGTCGGCGACCTGGTTGAATTTTGGGGAGTACATGAGGCTCCGGAAAGCAGTGGTCAGTGGTTAGTGGTTAGTGGTTTGGGAGGGGCCTGGAACTCAAATGATCCTTTTGACGATCATCGCATTCGATGTTACGCGCTGGCGAGTGGAGGTAACTGGGCCACTGGGGCGGCTGAGAGGTATACTCAACCTCCAAACACTATGTGGCGAGCAATTGTTTTCTTCATGCTGGGTATTTTCGGGACAGCTCTCGTTGTTTCCCTTTTCTCGGTGTATGTTTTCCACGACGTTGACAAAGAGATGATTGGTCGATGGAATGAGGCGTTCGCGGGATTGTGCGTAGAATTCGTCTTCTTCACAGCAATCATTGGTGGCGGAGTTGCGCTTCTTACGTTTCCGGGACGGCATCTTTTGCGCCTTCAAGGGTATTCCCCTCGGGTGAAACTTTGTCTTTTTCTTGGCGTCGGTGTGACCGTTCTCCAATATCCTTGGGAATTTGCCGGAAGGATTGCGCTGCCTGAATTTGAAGATTCTTTTCTCTCCTCATACCTAATTGTCGCGATCGTATTCTGCTCGGTCGTTATAGTTCGCGATAACTTCAAACAGAAGAGAATAGCCTTGGCTTCGGCGATTCAAATTGTGAGTTGATCGTTTTGAGAGCGGAAAGTGAAGAAGCAGATCCTTCGACTCACCACCCCAGGCTGAAGGACGCCTGGGGACCCGTTCGCTCCTGATGACAGATACTTTCAAAAGCAAAAACAAGTGCAACAGCAAGTGCAAGAGCAACCGCAGGTCCTTCGACTCACCACCCCCAACCTCCACCCCACAGACGAAGACCTGTCTGTGGGGACCCCGGGGCTGAAAAACGCTCGGGGCCCCTTTCGCTCAGGATGACAGCGGTTTTAGGAGTTGGATGACGAATTTGGTGGATTATTGAATGCGCTCGAAGCGGAAGCCTCCTTCGCGGAGGGCGTGGCTGATGGCGGTGATGTGGGATGCGCCGCGGGTTTCGAGCGTGACGTCGATGACGGTTTCGCCGAGGCTGACGCCGTAATAGGCGCGATTGTGGATGGTTTCCACGATGTTGGCGCGCTCCTGGGCGAGGATCTGAGTGAGGATGAGCAGTGCGCCGGGACGGTCCTGGAGGTAAACGCGGACGCGCAGCAGGCGGCCGTCTTTGACCAGGCCGCGCTCGATGATTTTGGCGAGCAGGGAAACGTCGATGTTGCCGCCGCAGACAAGGACAACCGTGCGGCGATGGCGAAGGTTGGTCTTGGCCTGAACGACAGCGGCAAGGGCTGCCGCGCCTGCGCCTTCGGCCAGGGTCTTTTCCTGCTCGAGGAGCAGCAGGATGGCACTTGCGATCTCCTCGTCATCGACGGTAACAATTTCATCGACGTAGCGGTTGACGAGGGGGAGGGTGAGGTCGCCGGCGCGGCGGACAGCGATGCCGTCGGCGATGGTGGCCTCCGCGGAGATGGTGACAGGGTGACCTGCCTCGCGGGCGCGAAGCATGGAGGGCAGCTTCTCAGGCTCAACGCCGATGACGCGGATTTTGGGATTGGTCTCCTTGAGGGCGCAGGCAATGCCGCCGATGAGGCCGCCGCCGCCGATGGGAACTACGACGGCTTCAATGTCGGGAACCTGTTCGAGGAGTTCGAGGCCGATGGTGCCCTGGCCGGAGATGACTTCCGCATCGTCAAAGGGATGGATGAAGGTACGGCCTTCTTCAAGTCGGCGTCGAAGGGCTTCTTCGCAGGCCTCGTCGTAACTGGCGCCGTGGAGGATGACTTCCGCCCCGTAGGCACGGGTGGCGGCGACCTTGATTTGCGGAGTCGCAAGGGGCATGACGATCTGGGCACGGATGCCGCGGGCGGTGGCGTGGAAGGCGACTCCCTGGGCGTGATTGCCGGCACTGGCGGCGATGACTCCCTTGTCGCGCTCGGCCTTGTTGAGTGTGAGCAGCTTGTTGAGCGCTCCACGCTCTTTGAAGGAGCCGGTGCGCTGCAGGTTTTCCAGCTTGAGATGGAGGGGCAGGCCGACAAGCTCAGAAAGATGATGCGAAAGCTGGCAGGGCGAAATGTGAATGGCTTCGCCGATGCGGGCGCGGGCGGCCTGGATGCTGGTAAGACTTACGGATTCCACTTGCGTTTCTCCTTGGCACGTATGGAAGAGGGCTGGCAATCAATCATGAAAATGAAAAACCACCAGCCGCGGTTGCGGGAGGTGGCCTGGGCGCTGCTTTGAATCTAAAACTTTTTGGTCAGGCTTGTTTTCCCGCGCGCAGATTGGGGCTCGTAATTCGGATGGCGGGAACGGACGGAGGTATGGACAAGGCCGGACAGGGATTCGCGTTGGAGCCGGAACTGTTCATAACGTTGAATGAAGTAGAACAGAGGGCGGGTCGCGCGTCAACCACCACCAGCGGTGGGGCAGACGGCACCCGCGGTGCGGCAGACGCTGGCGGGAGGCTCGGACAGGCCTCATCGCGCCGATCCCACTCATCGCGAAAAGGCCGCGATGAATGGGGCACATGCTTGGTTGTGCGCTTCGTTCTATGAAGGGACGCCGGGGCTTGAGGGCCTTTCAGGGAGGACGTGGGTAACGACCTTGAGGATGGCAAAGGCGACGCCTTCGTAGAGCGAGTACAGTCCGAGGGCGAAGATGGCGCAGAAGATTATGACGCCCGCGGCGGTGGCCGTGTGCTGGTCAAATTGATTGGACTGATAGGCGAGAAACGCTTCGCGGCCGAGCCGATGCCACTTTTCCTGGTCCAGGTGAACAAGCAGGCCGAAGGTCGCTCCAAGGGAAAGGGCGAGAAGAAACTTGATGACAAGTTTGGATTTCATGCGGCAAGCATACACCTAAATGGGACTTCCGCAGCTAAATGAGCCAGGCGGAAATTGCAATGACTCGGCTCAACGGCGGGCGTCAGGAATTCGAATGGTTCGTGCAAGGTTTATGGGTCTTCGAGTTGGTGTCGAGATCGAAGGCCGCGTTGACCATGGCGATGTGCGAAAAGGCCTGGGGGAAGTTGCCGACCATCCGCTTGCAGACGGGGTCGTATTCTTCCGAGAGCATGCCGAGGTCGTTGCGTAGTTTAAGCAGGCGGTTGAAGAGCTTTTTCGCGTCCCTGACGCGGCCGATTGCTTGCAAGCTGCTCACCATCCAAAAGCTGCAGGCCAGGAAGACGCCTTCACCGGGCGGCAAGCCGTCGTCTACGTCAGCCGTTTTGTAGCGCAGCACCAGGCCGTGGGGCATGAGGTCGCGCTCGATTGCTTCCACTGTGCCTTTAACGCGAGGATCGGCGCCGGACAGGAAGCCGAATACCGGCATGAGCAGCAGCGCGGCATCCAACTGGCTGGAGCCATAGGACTGCATGAAGCTGCTCTTTTCTGTGTCGAATGCATTGGAGCAAATTTCGTTATGGATGGTTTCGCGGATTGTCTTCCATTTTCCGACCGGTGCTTCGTAATGAAACTGCTCGGCGATGCGAATGGCGCGATCGAATGCGACCCAGGTCATCATTTTTGAGTAAGTAAATTGCTGGGGCTCGCCGCGCACCTCCCAGATGCCTTTATCGGGTTGCTGCCAGATTTTTTCCAACTGCGCCATCAGCTTCACAAGTACGTGGAAATCATCTTCTGTCTGGTGTCCAATGGCCCGGTGTGCCTGGTAGAAGCAGTTCATGACCTCGCCGTAGATATCGAGCTGGACCTGTGAAGAGGCGGCGTTGCCGATGCGCACCGGCTGGGATTTTTCATAACCGGGGAGCCAGCCGGCTTCCCACTCGATGAGCTGGCGATCGCCTTTGAGACCGTACATGATCTGGACCTGCTCCGGGCTGCCGGCGAGCGCGCGCAGCAGCCAGTCCTGCCACGCGATGGCCTCATTCATATAGCCGCCATTGACGAGCGCCAGGAGTGTGAGCGTCGCGTCGCGCAGCCAGCAGTAGCGATAGTCCCAGTTGCGCACGCCGCCAATGCGCTCGGGCAACGAAGTAGTGACGGCGGCGACGATGCCGCCGGTGGGCCGATAGATAAGGGCGCGCAAAGTGATCAGCGAACGCTCGACTACATCGCGATATTTGCCTTTGTATTTGAGACGTCCGCTCCACCGACGCCAGCTTTTGTCAGCTTGCTGAAGAGTCTGGAAGGGGTCGATTTTGGCGGGGTTGCGCTTGTACGACAGGCCATAGGTGAGTGAGAAGGTCACGCGTTCGCCGCGGCTAACGGTGAAATCGGCAACCGTCTTCATGTTCTCTCCGTTCATGGGAACGGAGGCGCGCAGAATGGCGAGATTGGGACCGGCAATGGCGCGGACGCCACCTTGAATGCGGGTTACCCAGGGGACCGTGAGGCCGTAGTCGAAGCGGAGCGCCATTTCCATGCGTATGGGGACCTTGCCGCGAATGCCCTCGACAATGCGGACGATGTGCGAATTGCGCTGGCGGACGGGCATGAAGTCGATGAGGCGGAAGGAACCATCTTTGTGGTGAAAGGTGGTTTCGAGGATGAGGGTGTGGGGGCGATAGCGGCGGGTGGTCTTCCATTTGCCTTTGTCGGGAGAGATCTTCCAGTATCCGTTTTCTTCGCTGCCGAGGAGCGCGGCGAAGCAGGCTTCGGAGGAGAAATCGGGCCAGCAGAGCCAGTCGATGGAGCCGTTCTTGTCGACGAGGGCAGCGGTTTCGCAGTCGCCGATCAGGGCGTAGTCTTCGATTTTTGCGGGCATAGGCTTTTGGGCGGTGGAGATCTGCACTCGTCGAATCGAGAGATGAAGAGTCTGCGCCGCTCTGGTTTGGATGCGAAATCCGGGGACAGCGACGCTCTCGCACGTTTCGAACAGGACCAGAGACCCAGATGATTCACCGGCGGGTACGCTGCTTCAGTGCGGGCGGGGACGCCCGCACGACAGCCGATCTGGAGATCGGCGCTACGGTCTAGGAGGCGTTGGAAGACCTGGGGCTAAAAGATGTCCCGGAGTTTGGCGAAGGAATCGAGTTCGAGCAGGTGCTGGCCCTGGGGGGCGAGGTCGAGGGTGGCGTGCTCGAGGACCCAGGTGCTCTTGTGGAAGAGGAAGACGGCGCTGAGGCCGGCGGCGAGGGCGGGATTGATGTCGCTTTTGGGGCTGTTGCCAATCATCCAGCTAGTGTGCGGGGTGAGTTCGTGGCGGGCGATGACGGCGTGGTAGGTGGCCGGGTCTTTTTCGGCTACGATTTCGACGGCGGAGAATAATTTGGCGAGGCCGGAGCGGGTTAGCTTGTCAGCCTGTTCTGCTTTGTCGCCCTTGGTCATGAGGATGAGGCGGTGACGGGAGGCCAGGTCGGCGAGGGTCTCGGCGACGCCGGGGAGCAGTTCTATCTCCTGTTCGGAGATGTTGCGGGCGAAGCTGCGGACGCGGAGAATATTGTGCTCGGCGATGGGGCCGGAGCTAAGGCGCTCGTAGGTGGCGACGAGGGAGCGGGTGAAGCTGGTGAGGCCATAGCCGTGGGCGAGGATGGTTTCGCGCTCGACTGCGTTGAGGGCGGTGCGGACCTGGGCGGGTGAGTACTCGTGGTGATTCAGGTAGGAGATGAAGGCGGCGATGGCGCGCTCGAAATAGACATTGTTCTCCCAGAGGGTATCGTCGGCGTCGATGAGGAGGGTTTGGCCGGAGGGGAATTGGGGCATGGTGTTATGGTATCGAATCCTGGGTGGGTAAGTCGCATGCAGTCCCCACCCTTGAGAGGAAGAAGCAGGCCCTTCGCTGCGCTGCGGTCGCTCCCTATGAACAAGAAATCCGGTCGAACAAATTCAGCAAGTTAGCCGCGGCTCCGCCGCGTTAGCAAGTCAACGAGTCAGCGCAGGACGATCTCCGACAACTGTTCATTTCATCCGTAACTCGGCGCGGCGAGTCAGGCTGCTCCTCATGAACAAGAAATCCGGTTGAACAAATTCAGCAAGTTAGCCGCGGCTTCGCCGCGATAGCAAGTCAGCAAGTGAGCGCAGGGCCGGATCTCCGACTGCTGTTCATTTCAACCGTAACTTGCCAGAGCGAGTCAGGCTGCTCAGGATGAGAGCTTTGGTGGGGGCGAGGGCTCGCGCCTTGGAAGGAGGGAGTCGAGGAGGAGGAGGCAGGCGCCGGTGACAATGGCGCTGTCGGCAATGTTGAAGTCGGGCCAGTGGTAGCTGAAAATGTGGACTTCAATGAAGTCGACGACGGAGCCGTAGAGGAGGCGGTCGTGGACGTTGCCGAGGGCTCCGCCGAGGATGCAGGCGAGGGCGAAGGTAACGAGCGAGAAGCGGTTGCCGAGACGGACGAGGAATATGAGGACGGCGAGGGCGGCTAGGATGTTGAAGCCGACCAGCCCCAGGTGGACCAGTTGAGGATGGGTGGAGTCGGCGAAGAGCGAGAAGGCTGCGCCCTCGTTGGTCCAATGGGTGATGCGGAGGATGCGGGGGATGAGGGGGATGGCGCCGCCGAGGGGGATGCGGGCTTCGACCCAGCGCTTGGTGAAGCGGTCGGCGAGGATGATGAGCGCGGAGAGGAGCAGGAGCCAGGGGAGGCGGCGGGGGAAAGGAAACTTCATGCGTAGACGGCCTTTTGAAACGTATTCGGGTTGAGATTCCTGGACTCCCACTCATCGCGATAAAGCCGCGATGAATGGGGCACAGTACGATCTTGCTTCAACTCGCGTTTGCGCATGGGCTAATCCTGCGACTGCGGTGGGTCGATGCCCATTTCTTTTAGAGCGGACTGGCAGCGGGTGCAGACATTTTGCCAGATGCCGTAGGCGGAGACTTCGGGCATGAAGTTCCAGCAGCGGGCGCATTTGTGGCCGGATGCGGGCAGGACTGTTACTTGAAAGGCGGGGCCTTCAACAACCCGGACGCCGGAGACGTTGATGATCTCTTTGAGGCCGGTGGCGTGCCTTTGGAGAAGGGCAAGTTGTTCGCCGGATGCGGTGATTTCCAGTTCAGCCTCGAGACCCTTGCCGATGAGCTTGGACTGGCGGGCCTCTTCGAGGACGCGGAGAGCTTCTTCCCGGACAGCGAAGATTTCCTTCCACTCTTCGAGCAGCGGGGCGGGGTCTTCGGAGAAGACTTCTTCCGGCTCGGGGAACTGCGCGAGGTGGACGCTGGCTTCGCGGCCGTCTAGTTTGGGGAGATAGTCCCAGACTTCGTCGGCGGTGAAGCTTAAGATCGGCGCGACCAGGCGGGCGAGGGTTTCCGTGATCTGCCACAGGACGGTTTGGGCGGAGCGGCGGGCGTGGCTGGCGGGCGCGAATGTGTACATGCGGTCTTTGAGGACGTCGATGTAGAAGTTGCTGAGGTCGACGATGGCGAACTCGTTGAACGCGTGATAGACGCGATGGAATTCGAAGGCGGCATACCAGTCGCGGACTTTCTCGGTGAGTTCGCGGGTGCGGGCTAGCATGTAGCGGTCGAGCGGTAAAAGGTCGGGCTCGAAGACGCGATCGAGCACTGGATCGAATCCGTTAAGGTTGCCGAGGAGGATTTTGAAGGTGTTGCGGAGCTTGCGGTAGATGTCCGCGCAGCGCTGCATGAGGTTTTCGCTGGCGGCCATATCCTCGCGGTAGTCGATGGACGCGACCCAGAGGCGGACGATTTCTCCGCCCAGGCGATTAGCGATGTCGACGGGGTCAACGCCGTTGCCGAGGGACTTGGACATGGCGCGGCCCTGTTCGTCGAGGGTCCAGCCGGCAGTACTGACGTGGGAGTAGGGCGCGCGGCCGCGCAGGGCGACCGAGGTGAGCAGCGAAGATTGGAACCAGCCGCGATGCTGGTCGCCGCCTTCCAGATAAAGGACGGGGACGCCTTCGCCGTTCAGTTTCTCACCGTTCTGGAAGGCGGTATACGCATCTTTTAGATCCGGGTCGGACTCGGCAACGGCAAACCAGCTTGTGCCGGAGTCGAACCAGACGTCGAGTATGTCGTATTCCTTGCGGAAGGCAGCGCCGCCGCAGTGAGCGCAGACGACCCCGGCGGGAAGCAGGTCCTCAATGGGGGTGGTGTGCCAGGCCTCCGCTCCTTCGCGGTCGAAGAGGTCGACGATTTTGCGGTTGAGGGCCGGGTCGAGGATGGGTTGGCTGCATTCGAGGCAAAGGAAGACAGCGATGGGCACGCCCCAGATGCGCTGGCGGCTGATGCACCAGTCGGGGCGGGTACGGACCATGTTGGTGATGCGGTCCTTGCCCCAGGAGGGATCCCAGGTGACGGTGTCGATTTGCTCGATGGCCAGTTGGCGGAAGGTGGTTTTCGAGGCGTCGTCGCGCTCAACCGGGGTTTCCATGCCGATGAACCACTGCTCCGTGGCGCGGAAGATAACGGGGTGGTGGCAGCGCCAGCAGTGGGGATAGGAATGCTTGAGTTCGGAGCCGGCCAGCAGGGCGTCGGACTCCTCCAGCATGGCGACGATGATGGGGTTGGCTGCCCACACCTTTTTCCCGTCGAAGGCGGGCGGAGCGGCATGGTTCCAGGCGGCGGGGTCCACGTGGATGTGGCCGGAGGCGTCGACGCGGGTGGTCTGGTCAAGGCCGTAGCGCTGGCCGGTGTAGAAGTCGTCGGTGCCGTGGGAGGGGGCGGTGTGCACGGCTCCGGTGCCCTGGTCGGCGGTGATGTAAGTGGCCAAAACGCCGAGGATGCTGCGGTCGAGGAAGGGGTGCTGGTAGGTGGTGCGCTCGAGGGCGGCGCCTTTGAAACGGGCTAGTTCAGTGGTGGGGCCGAGTTCGCAGGCTTCGGCGACGCTGGCGGCTTGTTCGGCGGCGACGATGTAGACGGGGGCCCGGTCGAGTGCACTGCTTCCCACCCATTCCGCTGAAGTACGCGGAATGGATGGGGCACCCTCGGTTTCCGTAGGGTCGGCGTTCGTAGAATCCCCGGTCCCCAAGGGCGAGGGATCTCCACCCCCCGGACGAAGACCTGTCCGCGGGGACCCCGGACCGGGGGCGCCCTCGGATTGTAGGTCAGTCTGCATTGGTTCCGTGGCCAAAGCGACGTAGTCGAAGTCGGGGTGGAAGGCTACGGCCATGGACGCGGGGAGGGTCCAGGGGGTGGTGGTCCAGATGATGGTGTAGACATCGCGTCCCGCGAGGGCAGGATCGATGGCCGCAGGGTCGGATGTGAGTTTGTAACGCACGTAGACCGAGGGGCTGGTGTGCATCTCGTACTCGACTTCGGCTTCCGCGAGCGCGGTGCGGTCGTGAATGCACCAGTAGACGGGCTTGAGGCCGCGATAGACGAAGCCCTTCTCTAGAAAGCCGTAGAAGGCTTCGAGGGTGCGGGCCTCGTAGTCGCGGGCCATGGTTTTGTAGGGCTTGTTCCAGCGGCCAAAGCACCCCAGGCGCACGAGTTGCGAGGATTGCAGGTCAACATACTTCTGCGCGTAGGCGCGGCAGGCATCCAGGACGGCCGGGGCGGGCATCTCTAACTTTTTGCGGCCGAGCTGCTCATCGACCTTGATTTCGGTGGGCAGGCCGTGGCAGTCGAAGCCGGGAACGTAGGGCGAATCGAATCCGGCCATGGTTTTTGACTTGACGACGAAGTCTTTCAGGCCGTGATTGAGGGCGTGACCCAGGTGCATGGGTCCATTGGCGTAGGGTGGTCCGTCATGAAGAATGTAGGACGGGCGGCCCTTTCCGAGTTTGCGGAGTTCGGCGTAGATGTCCAGCTGGGCCCAGCGAGCGAGCCGAAGCGGTTCATTCTGGGGGAGATTGGCCTTCATTGGAAAGGCTGTTTGCGGCAAGGTTAAGGTCGCCTTCAATTCCGGCGCTGGGGACATCTTGACTCCCTGGGATGGTACGAAGTTGTGCTAGAGCCTGTAATTAACTTTCCCGTGGCCGGCGTTGCGGGCGAAATTTTGCCGGACGATGCGGAGGACGACGATGATGACAACAAGGTTTGACACGATTTGCGCCGCAACCCTTCGGGCCGGGGCCAATTCTCCTCATCTCTTCGTCCTTCGTCGCTAGCTTACACGCCGTATGCGTCGCTCCTCTTTCCTCGACATGAGAAGAATTGGCTCTCGGCGCCGGCCACGCGAAAGTTAATAACAGGCTCTTGGTTAGTGTAAATGGACGGGGCAGAAATTTTGGGTAACAACTGCCCGGTTCCCTCGTCTATTGGTATGGGAACCCCGTTTACGCTGAGCGATTTGGATTTGGAGCTGGGAACTGATTCGGACAAGGCAAGTGCGGGTCGGGACAAGACAAGTTCGGGCTTTGTCGAGCATAATGGACGGATGGGCTGTTAGGGATGAGAGTATTCCATCCAGGCGGTTCTAGAATAGCAACGCAACAGCAATCATGGAAAACGAAGCACCTATGTCCAACTCGGAACCCCAAGCAGCGGCGGCCCTGGCGGCCAGCCATGAATTCGATGGTTTCCTCGGGAAGGCGTTTGAGGAAAAACCGATCTGGGCTGGTCTTTATGACAGCATCCATGACGTGTTTTTTCCGGTAAAGCTGCCACCGCTGGAGTTGACCTCGACGCCGATACCGGTGCCCGACCGGATGGCGGTGAAGGCGAACCCCTGGGCGATCGGTTTCTCCTCGGGCGTGAATATTTTGATTCTGCTGGTGCTCGTGTTCTTCGGGGTGAGAAAGATCATCGAAACGACAAAGCCCAAAGAGATCGTGACCCAGGTGGATGTACCAACGAAGTTCATTGCACCGAAGAGAGATGTGGCTGCGGGCGGCGGCGGCGGAAGTCCGGACAAGATGGATGCCAGCAAGGGGCGCATTCCCCCGCGGATTGAGCATCCTGAGATGACGGCCAAGCTGGATGTGCCGATTCCATCCATCGATGTGCAAAAGGACATTACGATCCCCGATAATCCCAACCTGCCGAATTTTGGTATGCCGAACTCTTCCAATGTGAGAATGGGCTCGATGGGGAACGGATCGGGCTCGGGTTTGGGCAACGGTCGTGGAAGCGGTGTGGGGCCGGGCGAGGGCGGAAACATTGGCGGCGGCCTTTACCGGGTTGGAGGCGGGGTTTCTCCGCCGCAGCCGTTGAACAGCGTGGAGGCGGAGTTTTCCGACGAGGCGCGCCGGGCGAAGTACCAGGGCGTGTGCCTGATTTCGCTGATTGTGGATGCGCAGGGAAATCCGCAGAATCCGCGAGTGGTTCGCGCGTTGGGCATGGGACTGGACGAGAAGGCGATTGAAGCGGTAAAGAAATATAAATTCAAGCCGGCGATGAAGGACGGCAAGACGCCGGTTCCGGTGATGATCACGGTCGAGGTTAACTTCCGGCTGTATTAAGAAACGAGAGAGTGGTGGAATGGGGCGGGGCGCTGGAGCGCTTCGCCCTTTTTACATTTTCGGGCGGAGACTCAGTTAAACGCGCGGCAGTTGTATTTGAAGATGTATGCGTTGGGATTTGAAAGAAAAGGCTGCTTGTGGGGCAGGAAAAGGGTCCAAAGGAGACGTCAACCGTCTCGAATTGCAGATTGGGCTAAACAGGCTGCGGAAAAAGGCCGAATTTCTGGCGAAAACGTTGAAAAGCATGCCGCAGGGGCTGAAGCCCACGTTGATTTGATTGACTTTATGCCGGGGATAAATCCCCGGCCTACCGCTCGGACGAGTTTTGCCGCAGCCTGTAAAGCCCAACCGCCTCTTCTTTGGAGCGTCTTGTGGCACGACTGAACAGCGTGGTGAAAAGGGCCCAATCCTTGCGCAAATTTTAGAAGGCATACCTCAGGGCTAAAGGCCGTGATGATTTAGCACGGTTGTGCGTCCAGCGAAGGCTGGCGTGTTCAGTGGGAGGTAGGATTCAGTCCCACCGAGGTAAAAGTCAGAAACCTCGTAGCTAGATAGCAAGGAGGAAGGAAACTGAATTCTTGAAGCCTATCGAAAGACCCACCCATGGGGTGGTTGCGAGTCATCGGGCCGTAATGAAAATGAACGTGGATGTGGCCTCGAAAATGAAGAAATCCGAGGGCCGAGCCCGCAACCGTGAGGGCGAAGGCAGCATGGATAGCCGAAATCTGACCGATGCGGCTGTTTCACTTCGGCGGGGTGGAAGCGACAGCACGATGACAAGGACATGCCAAGAAACTGGAGAAGCCCTCCTCGCCCCAGCGCGAAATCGCTGAAGCAAGGTAGGTCCTATAACCGGCAACACCGGGAAATGGGCCGAAGGCGAGAGGGTGGCGGATGGGTCCGTACTGTAGCGAGGATACCGGGTAACTCCGGTGGAGCAAAGGGACCCTGCTGTTTGTAACGGTTCCAACAAAATGGGAGGCAAGGGTGAATGACAAACACACCTATTAGTTTGCAGGACCTGAGGCGGAACATATACGTCAAGGCGAAGGCTGAACCGTCGTGGCGTTTCTGGGGTTTGTACGTTCATGTCTGCAAGATGGAGACTCTGTGCGAGGCGTATGCGCTGGCCAAGAAGAACAACGGAGCTCCGGGAATCGACGGGGTAACGTTCGCGGTCATCGAGGCGCAAGGCGTGGAGCCGTTCCTTGAGCAGATACAGGGCGAACTGAAGGATCGCACCTATGTACCGCTACGAGCACGGCGGAAGGAGATACCGAAGGACGGGGGAAAAGTTCGCGTCCTGTCGATCCCTGCTATCCGTGACAGAGTGGTGCAAGGGGCGCTCAAGCTGATTATGGAGCCGATCTTCGAGGCAGATTTTCAGCCAGGGTCGTACGGCTATCGTCCCAAACACACCGCGCACGAAGCGGTGCATCGAGTTGCAACGGCAATCGTACAGCGAAAAACCCGCGTGATAGATTTGGATTTAAGGGCGTACTTTGATACGGTCAGACATCATCTGCTGTTAGAAAAAGTTGCTCGCCGGATCAATGACGATGAGGTGATGCGTCTGCTGAAGGTGATGCTTACGGCATCGGGCAAACAAGGCGTTCCGCAAGGCGGGGTAATTTCACCACTTCTCAGCAACATCTATCTTACTGAGGTGGATCGGATGCTGGAACGGGCGAAAGAAACCACGCGCAACGGAAAGTATACCTACGTCGAGTATGCCAGATTCGCTGATGATCTTGTTGTGCTGATCGATGCTCATCCGCGCAATGCGTGGTTGTTGGGGGCGGTGAACAAACGGCTACGGGAAGAATTTGCCAAACTGCAAGTCGAGATCAATGAAGAGAAAAGTAGCAACGTGGATTTGGAACATGCAGAAAGCTTCGGCTTCCTCGGGTTCGATTTCCGCCGCCTGCGCAGTATGGAAAGGCAGGTGTGGCGAGCGCACTATACGCCGAAAATGAAGAAACGTACGGCGTTATTGCGCAAGCTCAAGGAGGTGTTTCGGCGATTTCAGTCCCAACCAGTGGATCGGGTAGTTCAACTGATCAACCCTATTCTACGGGGCTGGGTGAACTACTTCGCCGTCGGACACTCCAGCGAGTGCTTTAGCTTCATTCAAGACTGGGTGGAAAAGAAGATCCGGCGTCACATGGGGCGGTCCCGGAAACGACGCGGTTTTGGCTGGAAGAGGTGGAGTAGACACAACCTGTACGAGGACTTGAAGCTGTTCAGCGGCTACAAAGTTCGTCGTGGGGTGGTGCCGAAAGTGCTCCCAGCGCAATAAGTCTCATAACCCCTGGCGCGAAGCAAACAGGAAAGCGCAGTGCGGGAAATCCGCACGCTGCGTTTGACGTGGCGGGAGCTGGAAACGTGACCATGGTCGCCGGACTGCGGTCCATAGCGAAAGCGATGGAATCACCACCGGAGCCTACAGTGCGCGCGCCTGCTCTCGACCCTACTATACCGGGGATAAATCCCCGGCCTACCGCACGATTTACTTAAGGTTAGCCCAAGGTTCGCCGTGGTACTCTTCGCTGTTCCAAATTTGG
>Ga0302278_10003651_pt1 | contig 16548 bp, 12 predicted proteins | sample III_Bog_N3_2_FD_194543 | JGI IMG/M metagenome (GOLD analysis project Ga0302278, IMG submission 194543) | Peat permafrost microbial communities from Stordalen Mire near Abisko, Sweden - III_Bog_N3_2 | ecosystem: Environmental > Terrestrial > Soil > Wetlands > Peat | place: Sweden: Abisko...
GAGGGAGAGACGATCAGGGCCTTCGGATCGATGGATTTGACGATGGCGCGGGCGCGCCGGGTGAGTTCGATCAACGTCTCGGTCTTGCCGGTCCAGAAGATGGGGAAGTTGGGTTCATTCCAGATTTCGTAGGCTTCGACTTTGCCCTTGGCGCGCGTGGCGACGGTGCGGACGTAGTTGTCCCAATCGGCGAGTTCGCGCGGCTCGGAGGCGCGGCCGGGGCCATAGACTGAGTTCTCCGCGGGCCGGGCGGAGGCCCAGCCGGGGGAGAGCGCGAGCGGCAAAATGACGGGGACATGGTGCTGCTGGGCGAGCGAGAGAAACAGGTCGAGGTTGGAGAAGTCCCATCGTCCCGGCTGCGGTTCCAGGTTGGTCCAGACTGCGTGCGCGTCCCACAGACGCCAGCTTCCCAGTGGGACGGTTGGCCAGGGGGTGGTGGACCCGGCGCGATGGATGTGCATGCCAAAGAGGGACTGTGGAATTGGCTCGGCGGGAGGCGAAAGGTGCAGGACACTGGGCGGGGCGACTTGCGCGCTGACGCCGGGCGAGTGCGCAAGGCAGAGCATTGCCGCGCAGAAAAAGACCCAGAAGGCGGCGAGAGGCTTCATTGTGGTGATCCCTTGACGAGGCCGTACGTTTTGAGACAGGCTACGATGCCGTCGCTGAAGTTTTCGACCATGGTCTCCATCGTATATTGGCCGCCGGCTCGGAGTGCTCCGGCGCGCAGGCGGGCGAGGAGCGCCGGGTCGGCGAGGGATGCGACGATGATGTCGGCGAATGCCTGGGCGTCGTGCGGCGCGATGCGGCCGTTTTCGCCGTCGATGATGTAGCTGATCTCGGGCGGGTGAGTTTCGCGGGCGGTGACGAAGAGCGGCAGGCCGGCGGCGAAACAATCGACCACGGCCAGGCCGGCGGTGCCGCCCAGGATGAAGATTTCGGCCATGCGGTAGTACAGCGCGCTGTCGCGGCCGAATTTCGAGCCGAGGTAGTGAATCCAGAGGTCGTTGACGATGGCGTTTTGAAGCCATTCGCGCTCGGGCCCGTTTCCGATGAGGACGAGATGAAAGGCTGGGCACTTCTGCTTGACGCGGCGCGCGGTTTCGATAAGGAAGGGCAGGTCTTTGATCTGCTGCATCATGCCGCAGTAGAAGCCGATAACGCTGCTGGGCGAGCCGGTAAGGGCGAGTTTTGCCGCGGCGACTTCGTCATCCGGAATGCCGCTCATGTCGCGGCGGAGTTCGGTGGTGTCGGTGGCGTTCTGGACGGTGGTGATGCGTGCGGCGGGCATGCCGCGCTGGACGAGATAGTCGGAGATGGTCTGGGTGTAGGCGAACCACCAATCGACCCTGGTGAAAAAGAGGGCCTTGACCCATTCGGCGGCGGGGGAACGGTCGGGGTGCATGTTGGGGCCGAGGCCCCAGAAGGCGACTTTCTTCAGGCCGAGAGCGGACATGAGCAATAGAACCGGATTGATGAGGAACTTGACTTCGGGGCCGACGATGACCAGGTCGGCGGCGGCGATCCGCTTCCACAGTGGCTGATAGATGAGCCGGTTGAGGAGCCAGTACGCCTTGACCTTGACGCCCCAGGCGCTGGGCAGCTCCGCGCCGTCGTTGCGCGCGGCGTGGGCGGCGTTGGGGTCACTGCAAGCGACCGTCAATTCAACGCCATTTCGAGATAAACGGTTGTGTAATTGAGAGAAAAACGGAAGCCGGTAGCGCTTCACGACCTGCTGAATGATGATTACTTTGGCCATTCCAACGCTCGACGGGAAACCGGGGTGGGGTGTTTGCCGTACAACTGGAACTCGTTGGCGACTTCGAAGTAAATCTCTTCGAGCTGCGCGGTTTGCTTTTCGATGTCAAACAAGCGGAGGACGCGTTCGCGGCCGGCGAGACCCATCTTGTACCGCAAATCGTTGTCGCGGGCGAGCAGCGCAATGTGGGCGGCGAGCGCCCGCCAGTCGCGCTCTGGGGCGAGGAAGCCGGTGACGCCGTCTTCGACGGCTTCGCCGATGCCACCGGAGCGGAAGGAGGCGACCGGTTTTTGCATGGCCTGGGCTTCGATGTAGACCATGCCGAAGCCTTCTTCTTCGCCGGACTCCTTGCGGATGCTGGGAGCGGCGAAGATGCGGGCGCGGCTCATCCAATCGCGGACGGCTTCGGGGGATTGCGCGCCGAGAAAGCGGAATTTGCGGAGGGTGGATTGGGCGAGGGCCTCGAGTTCGACGCGCAGGTGGCCGTCGCCGAGGATGACCAGTTCCAGGTCCGGAGAATCCTTTTGCACCTCGGCCATGGCGCGGATGAGGAAATCGACGCCCTTGCGCTCGGTGAGCCGGCCAACGAAGAGGACAAACCCCTCGGGTGGCTCGGATGCTTCGGATTGGCGAGGGTCGGGAGAAAAGAGGCGGGTATCGATGCCGATGTAGTGCAGGGTGACTTTTTCCTCGGGGAAACCCTGGGCGAGGAGCTTGGACCTGACAAATTCGGAAACGGCGATGATCCGGGACGCGCCTGTCCACAGGACTGGACGGCGGGCAAGATAGCGGCGATGGCCGAAGGGGACTTTGGCATTCTTGACTTCGGTCGCGGTGGCGTCGGAGCCGTGGAAGGTGACGACGAGAGGGATGCCGAGGTTTCTTGCCAGGGGGAGCGCGCGCAGGCCGTCCGCGCCAAAGTGGGCATGGAGGAGGCTGGGATTGCGGGCGCGTAGTTTGCGGGCAAAGCCGGGGGCGATGCCGGTGGTCTTGAAGGCCAGCTCCCGGAACTTGCCCGCGGAAGTGCCGGTGTTGATTACGCAGGTCGTGTCTTCGGGAAGCTCCAGTCCCTTGACGCGGCGCAATCCCGCGAAGAATGGGGAGTATCGCTTGAGCGAAGCGGCCTGCGCCCGGATAAAGGTTTCCGAGGGATAGAGCAGGTGATCGCAGTAGATGATGGCCGTGGGGAGGGGTACGGTCATGCAAATTCCTCAGTGGGCGACATCGCCTGGTCCGCTTTCTCCGCTTCGGCTGCTTCCAAAGCGCGTTCGCGGTCGGGGCTTCCGGGGAGAACCGAGAGCACCGTGGCCACGAAGACGGCCCAATCGAGATTGTTGTGATAGAGGAGGACCACTTCGGTGACGTTGCGGAGAAGATAGTAGATGACCAGCGCGAGCGGGAAGAGATCTTGCGGGGACTGGCGGAAATCGGCCATGAGCGCCGCGTAGAATCCGCCCTCAATGAGGAACCATAAGCCGAGGAAGAGGCCCACGAAGCCCAGGGAGACCATGATCTCCAGAAAGCCGTTGTGGGCGAACATGGGAGCCCAGTGGATTCTGCGGGCAACTTCGTAGTACTCCTGCGAACCGCCCGACCAGAAAGCGCCATAGCCATAGCCGAGGAATGGGTGAAGCAGGATAACGGGAATCAGCGCGCTCCACAGTTCGGCGCGGCCGGTGAGGTCGGCGGAGCGGCCGAGGACAGCCTGGAAGAGCCCGGTGCCGAGGCCGACGGCGAGGCATGCGGCGATGCCGGTTGAGACCGAGATGACGATGGCGCGAACGGAGAGCTTGTTTCTTCGCCGGAGGCGGTTGAAGACGAGGACGATCGCCCAGGCCCCGAGGAGCGCCGCAACCGGGGAAGCGGAGCTGGACTTGATGAGCAGGAGCAGATAGAGGGCGAACCAGGGGAGCTTGCGGCGCAGGCGGCCTGGGAGGAAACACTCCACCAGACAGCCGAGGCCGGCGTACGCGCCGAGGCCGTTTTTCTGATTGAAGACGCCGTTCCAGGCGCCGAGATAGCGGAAGTCACTGGAGATGCCATAGCGGGGCAGGAAGACGGCAAAGATCAGGCTGCCCACGGCGAGCACGCGGAGGATAAAGCCGAGGAGGTGGAGACGCTCGGCGTTGGTGAATCGCGTGGCCAGCAGGACTCCGATGAGCGTGCCGCCGCACACGGCCAGGGCTCTGCGCAGGGCCAGCGCTGGATTTTCGGCCCAGAGCGCCGAGAGGAGGGCGAGAACGATCATGGCGGCCAGGGGTCTGGAACGCGTGAGGGCGGGCTGGATCTGTTTGCGGTGCATGATGGCCCAAATGGCGGCAATGGCGTAGAAGACGCCCAGAGCAGCCTCATAGCCGGGCGCGCCGTTGACGTAGTCGAGATTTTGCTCGCCAAAGAAGAGCGACAGAATCGCTCCCGAGATCGCGATGGCGGCCGAGCCGACGATGATCCGGTCCGCTTTTGTGTTTGTTTCCATGTTCATGCTGTAACCGCCGCCTTTGCTTTGACCATGTACGGCAATCGAGGCGCCCGACGGCGCATTCCAAATTGCCCCGGTCGATGAGCGCGATTTGAAACTGTCAACTTGTCTTTCGGCTTGCCGCCGCATTCAGACGGCGCTTGGCGCGACGCCAGACATGGCGGATTGTGTGTCCGTAGTTCGGCTTGTTGAATTGCAGCAGCTCGGCTTCGCTCCAGATTTCGGGCCCGCCGGGAACAAATCCCTGAGGGGTTACGACCCATCGGGAGAGGTTTCGCCATTGAGAGGGGTTCAGATCGGGGAAAACTCTCTTTTGCAAGTGTACATACATGAAGTCGCGGCGGCGGATTTCCCCATCCTGGAGGAAGACCTGCTGCATGCGGCCGTCTTCGAAGAGGAACGCTTGCCGGGGGTGGTTGAGCTCTTTGCGGGTCAAGCGGAAATCCGGGGATCGGGGAACGATATCGGCGAAGGCGTAGTTGTTCTCAAACTCCGGCACTTTGTTGTGGGACATCAGCTTTTCGATGCCGAGGTACTCGTCGAAGTAGCAGTAGTCTTCATTGAGGAAGACCTGCCGGTAGTCGACGGTGGGGTGAGGCAGCCGGTAGAGGCTGTTGCCGTCGCCGTCGTTGCGGTAGAGGCTCATGTGCCCGCGATGGTAGAGGCGAACGTATTTGTCGAGCATCTCATCGGTGATGAAGGCGGCGAGGTTGCCGAAGTACAGGTCCAGATCGGTGTGGCCCCAGAAATCGTTGTTCTTGAGCAGATCGGCGAAGGCGAGGCCGAAGACGGGACGGAAGTCGCAGATTTTGAAGGCGTAGTTGAGAGCGACTTCAAAGCCGACAGCGGTGGAGAAGCGATCCTTGAGCTGCTTGAGCGTGGTTTGCTCCACGCGCAGGTTGGCGGGACGAAAGGGCAGGTCATTCGGCCGGTCGGTGAGCAGAAGAAAATCGAAGCCTGGATTCATCTCGCAACTGCGGAGCCAGACGGAAAACCATCCGGGAAATTTGCCCAGGTAGACGGCAATGATGCAGGCGCGGTGCTTTGCGGGAAGGATTGTCTTGCTCGCATCCATCATTGTGTGCTCAACTCCCATGCTGCGGATCGGTACAGTCGCCACGCTTCGCCTTTCCAGACCCCTTTGCGGGACGCGGCTTCAGGCCACGGCGTCCTTGCGCGCGTCGGCGGTGGAGCTCACGCGAAGACGATACGCGGAGAGGACGCCGAGCAGAAAGCGGCGCAGCTTGTCAGTGTGCGCTTCGGTCACGCGGGACAGAAGATAGGCCGCTGTAACGCTCAACGCGACGGCTCCCGCGATTGCGCCCCATTGCCAGGCGTGGTCGGGAGCCATGCCCCATCCGGTGCCCGTGTAATACATGAGGGCCGCGCCGAAGACCATCAGGACGGGGGTATGAATGCAATAAAGGGAAAAGGAAAAAGAAGCGAGCGTGGTGTTGGCTTGTTTGCCCGGGGGCGGGCGGAGAGTGTTGCGGGCTCTCATGGTGACCAGCATGTTGGCGAAGAGAATCCCGATGATGAAGTCGATCAGGAACACATAACCGACATGGGCGTCGACAAAGGCGCGTCGAACGAGCAGGCGGTCGGCCGCGAGCGCCGCGAGAAACAACCCAGCGGACAAGGGGAGCGATCGCATGATCGGCCGGGGGATGATGGCGACAAAGACACCCGTGATCCAGATGACCATGTACGGGGCAATGAGGGCGTATTCCTTGTTCTGCATCACCGAAAGGATGGTGAGCAGGCCCACAGCCGCGGCGAGAAAAGCGCCCCGCCTCCATTTGGAAGCGGCTGTGACGGCGAGCAAAAACAGCGGCCACAGGACGTAGTACCAGAATTCGTTGAAGAGCGACCAGAGAGCGTTATCGTCGCCGAAGGGTTTGCAGGCCGCCGTTTGCAGGAAGGCCGCGTTGCAGACAAGCGTGCCGGGCTGCAAGGTGCGCAGAATGTCTTGCGGGTAAACGCCGGAGCCGATGCCATGAAAGACGAAGATGCCGAGCGAGTCGAGGAGGAAGACGGCCAGCAGGGTTGGAAACACGACGATGCCGAGCCGGGAGAGACGCTTGATGAGGTATTTGGGTATGTCGAGAGCGGACGATTTCCTGGAGTCCTTCCAGAGCCCACCGCCGACGAGATATCCGCTGAGGACGAAGAAGATCATGACCGCCTGGCGGCCGAAACCGCCGAGGAAGGAAAGTAGGTAATAGGCCGGAACGCGATGCGCGGCATCGACCGAAGTAATGGGCACGATGAAACGATTGGAACAGTGATTGAAGACGACCAGAAGCGCGGCGATCCAGCGAAACAGATCGAGCCACTGGGAGAAGGCAAGCTTTCCCTGAGTCACGGACGCTTCTTCGAGCAGTCCGTGGCCGTGGATGGGGGCGGTTGCAGCCGGTGCATTGGGGGTGTCGGCCTGTTGCAAATTACGCTCCTCTCAGCGTCCGAGGATGGGGTCCGGTGTCTCTCCAGCCTAACTCCCAATCGATGCCGGGAGAGCTGCTTTTTGCAGACTTTCGTTCCGCGCGACGCAAACGATGGCGATATAGATGCTGAGCGCGAGCAAACCATCGGAAAGGATGCTGGACCAGGCGGCGCCGCGCCAGGAGTACGCCGGGATCAGCCACAAGTTGATGAGCACGTTAAAAAGGGCCACGCCAGTTTGAATGGAACTGCGGAGCCACTGGTATCCGGCGCCGGTGAGGCTGTCGGAGAGGAAATAGTGAATGGCCTTGATAAAGGGCAGAGGCGCGAGCCAGCGCAAAGCCTCTGTGGTCTTCGCGTATTCCTGACCCAGGACGTAGGGGACGATGCCGGCGCAGGCCAATATGGCGAGGCAGACCAGGGTGGCGTAGCCAAGTCCCTTGAGCAGGAGGGGTTTACCATACTTCCAACTAGCGGCGATGCCTTTGGCGCCGTGGCGGAAGAAGTGCGGGTAAGCCGCTGTGGTAAGCGCCTGCACCGGCGCGAAGCTCACGTCGATGAGGCGGTAGGCGGCGCCGTAGAGGCCGGTCGCCTCCAGGGTGCTCATGCGGGCGAGCATGGTTTTGTCGATGTCGTTGTAGATGGTGGTGGCGCTGGTGCTGATGGAGAAGTAGAGGCCTTCGCGCACCTCAAACCAGGATTTGGGGAGATTGAGGCGCGGCGCGCCCAGCTTGGTGGAGACGAGGATGGCCGCCGTGGTGGCGACGACGGCGGTGCTGCCGAAGTAGACGTAGCCCCACTGCAGGGGCGAGGGAGAATGGTGGAAGAGGTAGAGCAGCAGCGCACCGATGAGGCGGGAGGTGCTGATCATGACGTTGATGGCGGCTGTCCACTTGAGTTGGTCGAAGGCTTGAAACGCCTGTCCGGAGATGAGGATGATATTGAGTCCGATGATATCGGAAGCGGCCACGAGGAGCACCAGCCGTCCGGGAATGGAAGCCGGAAGCGTGTAGTGGTAAATGAGCATGACCACTGCGATGAGGATGCCGCCGAAGAGCGCGCATACGGAGAGCGCCGCTCCCCACATGTGGGGAAGTGTGCTGCGGTCGCGAGCGACATTGCGCACCAGCAGATTGCCCCGGCCGCCGGAGCCGAAGGGATAAAAGATGCCGACCAGAGCGACGACCCCGACGAATGCCCCGTAATTTGAAACGCCCAGGCTGCGGGCGATCACGGTAAAGTAGAGGGCCTGAACGACCAGCCTCGCGCCCTGGCCGATCGTGATCCAGAGAGTATTGCGGGCCAATGAGTTCTCAGGTTTCAGCTTCAACACAAGTCCTTTCCATGGAGCAGGCAGCGAAGGCTATCCGAACAGCTGCTCGGCTGTGGGTACGATTCCTGTGGTTGGAAATCGGCGCAGCCCGGTGGCCTGCATGAAAACCAGAAACACATACGCGGGGTTGAGGTAGAGGTAGCGCTTCCACAGGCGGGCAGGCTCGGCGACCAGGCGGAAGAGCCACTCCAGGCCGTAGCGCTGCATCCAGGGCGGCGCCTGAGGCAGGAGGCCGGCGATGAACGGAAACGCCGCGCCGACCGCGAGGATGGGCATGGAGAGAAGCTCGCGAAACTCGAAGGCGAAGGACTCCTGACGGGGGCAGCCAAGGCCGACCAGGGCGATCTGTGCGCCGGAGGCGCGGATGCGCTCGGCGAGGGGGCCCTTTTCCTCCGGCTTGAGACGCCGGAACTTGGAGGGTTCCGCGCCGGCGATGCGGATGCCGGGAAACCGCGCGTTCAGGGAATCCGTGAGGGATTTCAGGATATCCGGTGTGCCGCCGTACAGATAGATGGGTGTACCCTCAAGAGCGGCGCGCGCGCAGACCCTTAGAGTGAGGTTGGGACCGTAGACCCGGTCTTTGAGCCCTTTGCCGTGAAGCAGGTTGAGGACCCAGCGTACAGGTTGGCCATCTGGCACCAGAAGTTCAAAGGTATTGAGCCGAAACTTGTGTTCGGCATCCATCACGCCGGTCATGACGCCGTGGACGGCGAGGGCGGAGACCGCCGCTCCTCGCTTTTCCCGCGCGGCCTGAAAGACATACTCTTCCGCCGCTTCGTAGTCCACTGCGTCCACCAGGATTCCGACTACATTCCCTTTGCCGCGATTGAGCACTCTTGGGTCCACCTTTCCAGGTTGAATTCGTAGATTTCCCGCAGGATTCCGGGGACATCGTACTCGGGTTTCCACTCCGGATAATGGCTCTGGAAGCGGCTGAGGTCGCTGATCCACCAGATGTGGTCGCCGCGCCGGTTTTCGTCGACGTATTTGGTGTGGAAGGGCTTGCCGGTGATGCCTTCACAGAGTTCGATGGCCTCGAGCATGGAACAGTTGCTGTAGCGGCCGCCGCCCATGTTGTACACTTCGCCGGAGCCGGGGCGCTTGAAAAACTCATGGAAGGCGCGGATCAGGTCGGCGCTGTGGATGTTGTCCCGGACCTGTTTCTTCTTGTAACCAAAGATCGTGTAAGGGCTTTCGGTGACAGCGCACTTCATCAGATACGCGAGGAAGCCGTGGAGCTGGGTGCCGGAGTGATTGGGTCCGGTGAGGCAGCCGCCGCGGAAACAGGCGGTTTTCATGCCAAAGTATTTGCCGTACTCCTGGACGAGGACATCGGCCGCCACCTTGGACGCGCCGAAGAGGCTGTGCAGGGTTCGGTCGATGGACATGGACTCGGGAATGCCGTGCTCATAATAAGGATGCGCGGAATCGATCTCCCAACGGGTCTCGGTCTCGACCAAGGGAAGGTAGTTGGGCGTGTCGCCGTAGACCTTGTTGGTGGAGGTGAAGATGAAGACGGCGTCGGGTGCGAACTGGCGTGTGGCCTCGAGCATGACCGAGGTGCCGTTGGCGTTGACCGTGAAATCCATGAAGGGATTGGTGGCGGCCCAGTCGTGCGAAGGCTGCGCGGCGGTGTGGACGATGAGTGCGATGTCCTTGCCGTAGCGCTCGAAAATCTTGGAAATCGCGGTAAAGTCGCGAATATCCGCGTCGTAGTGGGTGTAGTTGGGGAGATCTTTCTCGAGCCGGCTCCTCTGCCAGCGGGTGGATGCCGCTTCGCCGAAAAACTCCGCGCGCATTCCGTTGTCGATGCCGACGACATCCATGCCCAGCGAAGCGAAGTAGGCCGAAGCTTCCGACCCGACCAAACCGGCCGATCCGGTTATGATGGCAACACTCATCGTGTCCCCTTTCCAGGAAGTGGTTTATGAAAATGATGACACAAAAGCAAAAGGCGACCCAAAGCGGACGCGCGGGGCTGCGGGGCGGTTGCGGGGTCCGTTTGGTTCATGCCGCACCTTCTGCGGCGAGTGCGGTCTGGGCGCGCGCCTTTTCGTAGATCGCCATGAGCGATTCGTAGTTCGATTCGGGACGGAACTTCGTCTCGTATTCGAGGCGGGCGTTGCGCCCCATCGCGGCCATTTCGACGGGATGCTCCCAGGCCCACGCAACCTTTTCCGCCAGGTCTTCCGGAGAGCCGGCGGTGAAGTGCAATCCGGTTACTCCATCCGTGACGAGTTCCCCCATGGCGCCCAGGCGGGAAGCCAGAACGGGAACGCCGCAGGCGAAGGCCTCGACAATGACCAGCCCGAAGGTTTCGTACCAGATGCTGGGGACGATGAGGAATCGGGCGCCCTTCATCTGCGCGCTGACCTCGGGACGCTTGAGAATCCCGAGAAACTCCACGCAGGTTAGGCCCGCCGCCACCGCCGCGGAGTTCAATTCGGCTAGTTCTGGGCCATCGCCGGCGATGCGCAGCGGAATTGCCGATTTCAGGAGACTCCAGGCCTTGACCAGAGTGCCCGCGCCTTTTTCCGGGGAAAGGCGTCCGACAAAGAGAGCGAAGGAACCCTCGCCCTCCCGCTGACCTGGGTCCTGGGCGACGAAGTTGGGCTTGACGTGGATGCGCTCCGCGGGAAGACCGCTGGCGGCGAGCTTCTGTTTTCCGAATTCGGTAAGGGCGATGAATGCGCCAACGTGGTTGGCCCAGGTGCCAGCGACGCGATGCACCTGAATCATCGTGGCGACGGCCGCGGTATGGGCGCGCGAATCGCGGTAGCAGGCGTGGAGAACGCCCTGGATGAGGCCACCGGTGACGCACTCCTCGCACACTTTGCCGTCACGGAAGAAATAAGTGGCCGGACACATCATGCGGTAGTTATGGACAGTGAGGACTACCGGGACCCCGGCTTTGGCGAGAACCCCAAAGATACTTGGGGAGATCATCATGAAAGTGTTGTGGACGTGCGCCAGGTCGGGCTTTTCGGCTTCGACGATCCGCTGGATGTCGTTGCGGCTGTCGGAGGCCGAGACGATCGTCTTGAGCAGGCGCACCTTCTGCAGGGCGGAAGCGTCGGCGGCTTCGTCGTTGGTGCGGGTATAAGGTATGACGGTATGGCCGTTTCGCTCCAGAAGGCCGCGTTCCTGGGCGAAGACCACGTCTTCGCCGCCGGGTTCGCGATAGAAGTTATGAACCAGCAGAATCTTCATGCATCCTTGGTTTCGTTGGGCGGAACGGAGGGGTGCGATCAAGGCCGGGGCGAGGGATGCCGGAAGGTACGGAGACGCTACGCGGCTCCGGCTCCCCGGAAGACAGCCGGAACGGTCTGCATCATGATCTTGAAGTCGAGCCACAGCGACCACTCGTCCATGTATTGGAGGTCGAGACGCATCCACTCCTCGAAGGTGATCCCGTTGCGGCCCTTGACCTGCCAGAGGCAGGTGATTCCGGGCTTGACGGAGAACCGGCGGCGCTGCCAATCCTCGTTGAAGCCCTCGTAGTCGCGGACTGGAAGCGGACGCGGGCCCACCATGCTCATATCGCCGTGCAGGACGTTGAGCAACTGCGGCAGCTCGTCGATGCTGCTGCGGCGCAGGAACTTTCCGATGGGGGTGATGCGCGGATCGTTGCGGATCTTGAAGACCGGGCCGCCCATTTCGTTCTGTTTCTCGAGTGCGCCGATGAGTTTTTCGGCGTTGGGAACCATGGTGCGGAACTTGTACATCTTGAAGCGCCGTTTGTTGACGCCGATGCGGTCTTGAAGGAAGAAGATGGGGCCCGGTGAAGAGAGTTTAATGGCCAGGGCCGCGAAGATGAGGATGGGAGAAAGCAGCGTGAGCGAAAGACCGGCCACGAAGACGTCGATCATGCGCTTGACCATGCGCGGCCAGGGTTCGCTGGAGTCGGTATACGTGGCAATATACTGGTCGCCATCGAACTCCTCGGCGCGCCAGCGTGCAGTCTTCAGGCCAAAGAGGTCCGAGTTGATGCGCATGGTGATGCCGTGCTGCTGGCAGAGGCTGGCAACCTCGGAGGAATGCTGGTAGAAGGAGCCGAGGGGAAGATAAATGGCCACTTCGTCGACCACATTCCTGCGCAGGAACTCCGCCAGGCCCGAAAAATCGCTGACCACTTCGAAGTTGGTGGTCTTGATGGCGCCAATGCCATGCCATGGGTCATCGACAAAGCCGAGCAGGCGATAGCCGCGTTCCGGATGGCGCTCGATGCGTTCGGCGAACTCGATGGCGCGGGAGTTGGTTCCCATCACCAGCATGAGCCGGATATCGCGCCCCTTGCGGCGCAGGTAACCGGCGACGAGGCGCAAGGTGACCCGGGAGGTCGAAAGCATGACAGTGCTCAAGAGCCAGAAGAGCGCCACAAAGTGCATGGTGAACATCTGAATGGAGAACACGACGCCGAATACCACGGTCAGTGCGGTGTTCAGAGTCATCGCTTTGAGCACGTCCGCGATCTCGGTGCGCCGGCGGGAAAGGCGCCTGGACCGGTACAGACCGCAGAGTTCAAGAAGGACGTAACAGGCGACCAATGCCAGAAAAAGGATTCCGAAGTTGGAAATCTTGGTTCTCATGGAGAGGAACCGGGACAGCGAGATTCCGTGCTCCGCAGAAACGATGATGACGATGGTGAGTAAGAAGGCGGCTGACACGACCATGAGGTCGCATATTTTCAAAAGTCGGATGGTCAAACGGTGCTTTTCGTTCATGTTCGCTCTCCACAGGACACGGGCCCTGAGTTCACTGTCCTTCACGCATGACGAACCTTGGCAGACCGTAAGGTCAACAATTGGGGAAGTGTGGAACCATTTCAGGTGCGCAAACCCCTCGCATTAAAGGCGATTCCCGCGTGGGGATCGCTGCGCATGCTTATGCTGCGCGCGAGTGGGCGAGTTGCGACCTTTTCGAAACAGGATGCCGGATGATCGAGGCTACAACCTCTGGTAGATCGTCTCCGGAATCGGGAACGTGCGTTTGTTCAAAACCGCGGCGAGGATGGGCACGTTGACGGTGCGCAGATTGGCCGCCGCGGCCAACGCCGCATCGCGACGGGTCGCGTCTGCTTCCAGAACCATGACGAGGCCGTCGGAGAGCTGACCGAGCACGACAGCATCGGAGTAGCGGGTGAGAGGGGGCGCATCGATGATGACGAAGTCGAACGCCGTTCGCAACTCAGCCAGCCTTTCGCCGAGTCCGGTGGAGGTGAGCAGGTTCGCGGAGTCGGAAGCGACCTGGCCGGCCGAAAGCAGCCAGAGATTGTCTTGCGAGACTCTCTTCGCAAAGGCGCCCATCGGTCCCTGGTTGCGAAGCGCTTCGGTCAATCCATGATGGTTGGTTGTGCCGAACAGTTCGGACAATCCGGGGGAGCGGAAATTCGCCTCCAGGAGGCAGACCGGACGGCGGGCGTTCTTGGCCAGGGTCTCGGCGACCGAGGCGCAGATCTGGCTGCATCCGTTGCCATGGTCGACGCCGGCGAAGACCACGATGCGAGGGGGCTCCTTGGCCTGAACGAGGAAGATCTGCTGGACCAGCCGCAAAGCTTCTTCACTGGCCCATCGCCGGGTGGAAACGCCCAATGCATGGGCCCTTTGAGGCTGGAAGACAGGCGCCGGCGCCGGCGCCGGGGGCGGCGGGGCCACGGACGGCTGATCCTCTTCCATCTGCTGCATCAATTCGAAATGTTTGCTCATGGGTTGCCTTTCTCGGTGCGCGTTGAACCTTCGTGGCACGTTCGAAGCTTATTTGCTGACATTTGCATTTACGGGATCGACTGGAAGGGTGATGCTCTGTCCCGACTCAATGTGATCTGGATTGGCAACGGAGGGGTTCAGTCGAACAATTTCCCGCATGGTTTGGGGGAGACATCTTGGATAATTTTGAGTACAGATATCGAACAGCGATTGGCCCTGACGGACTTGAACCAGTCTCGTCCTGGGTGCGGAAATGGGCGAAATGGGCTGCGCCGAAGCGGCAAGGCCGCCTTCGGCAGCCGGTTTGACTGTTCGGCCTGGGTCGGCGGGCGTCGTCGCCTGGGCCGGAGCGCTTAAAGGAGCCGAGACGGGAACGTCGGCGGATTCCGAGTGGCCGTTCCGCAGGAAGAGCCAGCCGGCGACCAGCACAACCAGCAGGATTGCCGCCGCGATGGTCACCATGCTTGGGGTGAACCGGATCGTCCGCGGCTTCCTCTCCGGCTCCTCCCCGGATTCGGACTCGCTGGCGAAGACCATCTGGACAGGTGGCTGAGCGAATGGAACCGGTTGCGGGGATGCCGGGCGCGCCGGCGCTGGAACGGATTGAGCCGGGGGCTGAAAGACTGGATGACCGGCTGGCGGCGCGGGCGCCATTTGAACTGGCGGCCTGGCCGGTGGATTCAAGCCGCGATAGCTGATGTCGAGGTCGTTGACCACTTCCCGTATTACGTCGGCATCGATCGTCTCCTGGCGGAGCGCGCATGCGATCGAGAGCGCATTGAAGCAAAGGTTGTTGATGTTCCGCGGAATCCCCAGGCTCTGTTCCGCAATCAGCTTCAGCGCCGCGGGGGTGAACAGCGGTTCGGTTCCCTCATACCCGGCCACGCGCAGCCGGTGATTCACATACGCCGCTGTTTCCGGCTCGGAAAACGGCTGTAACTGGGCGAAGATCGAAATCCTCTGGCGCAACTGGAGAAGTTCGGGCAGGGCGAGCTTCTCGGCGAGCTGTGGCTGGCCGGAGAGAACGATCTGCATCAGCTTCTGGCGGGCGGTCTCAAAATTCGAGAGCATGCGCACCGCCTCAAGGACGGATTCGCTGAGATTCTGGGCCTCATCGATCACCACAATGAGGCGCTTGCCCGTGGTGCTCTGGCTCACCAGAAAGCTGTTGAGGTGGGCCTGCATCTCGACCAGCGTGCCGGGGATGTCTTTGACGCCCAGATCGAGCAGCAGCGCGCGAACCAGTTCATCGGGAGTGGTGACGGTCTGGAAGAGGAAAACGGTCCTGGTGGTTTCGCGCACCCGGCGGAGCGCTTCGAACAGCAGGGTTGTCTTGCCCATTCCGGGGGTTGCGGTGAGGGCGACAAAGCCCAGGCCGGCCTGCAGGCCGTAGAGAATCGACGCGAGGGCCTCCCGGTGAGTGGCGCTCGCGAAGAGGAAGCGAGGGTCCGGGGTAACGCCGAAAGGCTGCTCGCGCAGTTTGAAATAACGTAGAACCATCAGGCTCCCCTACGCAGTTTTCTTTGGAACCGCAACCACGACGGGAATACCGAGCATATCGACAACCTGCGCCGGGGTATGGAAGGACGAATCGAAGTATTCCAGCCCATACGCCATTCCGATGCTGAGCACCAGCGATCCGCCGAGCGCAACCACGATCAGCATGGGCCAGCTAATGACAGGCAGCACCGGGATCGCGGGCGGAATCGCGATAGCGACATTGGCGATGCGCTTCATGTCCAGAGCATCGGAGGTGCGTTCCTGTTCCCGCTTGGAGAGATAAAGCAGGTAGCTGGTCTCGTCGGCGCGGGCGTCGCGCTGCAGATCGGCCTGGGTAAGCGCCTTCTTGTCGAGATCGACCATCTGCGCCTGGATGCTGGAGATGCTGCGCTCGGTGGCGGCGGCGGTGGCTAGCTGAGCGGCGTGGTCCGATTGAGCCTTGGAGATGTCTTCGCGGATGAGCTCATAGGTTGGGTCGCGGTCGGTGGTTTCGGTCACGTAACGGGTCTTTTCCGCTTCCGTGATGGCCGCCTTGGCCTGGGAGATCTCCTGATCCGCTTCCTGGACCAGAGGATAGCTGGGGTCGTACTTGATGGCCAGCGCGGCGCGCTTGGCCTGCGCGGCCAGCAGCGTGGCGTTCAGATTTTCCAGCAGCAGATCCGCGGCGGCGCTCGCTCGGGCTGTGGCCGAGCGATCGGGCGTGGAGGACATTTGTTGACGGTCGTTGCGGATTCGCTCCTCGTCGGCGGACGCAGCCTGCTGCGCGGCGTGGAGGATGCCGGTGGAGAGAGCGACCTGCTGGGCGAGGTTGGTTCTTTCCAGGTCGGGGGCGGCGACGCCGAACTCCTTGCCGAAGTCGCGCAGCTTGGCTTCCGCGGCCTCCAGCTCGTCGTGATACTGCTGGGTTTGCTTCTCGAAGAACTCAAACGAGCCCGAGGGCCGATGAGCGGAGACGTGCTTGACCATGTAGGCGTCGGCCAGCGACTTCAGGACGGCGTGCGCGAGCTGGGGATTGGACGAACTGTATTGCACATCGATCAGCTCCGTCTTGGGCACGGGCTTGACCTTGATCTTCTTCGCCAGCCTCTTGACGGCCCTGGCAACGCGCTCTTCCTTGCTTTGATTGGGCTCCAGGAAGTCGCTCAGGGAGAAGCCGTGGGGCACAAAGAGGCCGTTCTCGAGGACCACCTGTTCCAGGACATCGCGGCTGAGGAGCAACTCGGCCTCGGAGTTGATCTCATCCTCGGTGACCGGGGTGCTGTTGGTGATCATCTGCGTGGTCGCTTCGGTGGTCACCATGGGATCCTGGCGCTCCCGGTTGACCAGGATCTCC
>Ga0302278_10003656_pt1 | contig 16538 bp, 10 predicted proteins | sample III_Bog_N3_2_FD_194543 | JGI IMG/M metagenome (GOLD analysis project Ga0302278, IMG submission 194543) | Peat permafrost microbial communities from Stordalen Mire near Abisko, Sweden - III_Bog_N3_2 | ecosystem: Environmental > Terrestrial > Soil > Wetlands > Peat | place: Sweden: Abisko...
AATGAGTTTTGAGAGCGCCTTGAACATCAACCTAGCCCCGCCAATCGCCGTCGGAACAGGGTTTACATACTTCCGGCCCAACTTCTTCGCACGCTGCAACTTCGTCATATATAAGTTCGATGTCCCGCGCCGCCAACCGATGCACCCTACTTTGTCGCAGTCGCCTCATCCGCGTAAAACGCCGCAATCTCTGAAGCGTATTTCTTTTCCACTACGCGCCGCTTCAGCTTCATGCTGGGCGTCAGCTCGTCCGTCTCGATCGACCACTCGTCCGCCACCAATGCCAGCCGCTTGATGGTCTCGTACGGCGCAAGGGTTGCGTTCACCTCGTTGATGATGCGCTGATACCGCGCCAACACTGTCGCATCGTTCACCAGCGCCGCATGGTCCGTCGCCGTCACAGTCAGCCCCTTGACCTTCGCCCAACTCTCCAGAACCGCGAAGTTCGGCGAGATGAGCACGCACGCAAACTTGTGTTTGTCGCCCACCAGCGCCGCATTGCCCACCAGAACATGCGCCTTCAGCTTGTTCTCAATCGGCTGGGGAGCGATCAGCTTGCCGCCGCTCGTCTTCAGTAGCTCCTTCTTGCGGTCTGTGATGGAGAGAAACCCGTCCGCATCCAGGTTCCCAATATCGCCCGTCTTGAGCCACCCATCCTGGGTAAACGTCTCGGCCGTCTCCTGCGGCTTGTTCCAATAGCCCTTGAAGACTGAAGGCGCACGCACCTCCAACTCGCCATCCGACGCAAACCGTACCTCGACATTCGTCAGCACCGGACCCACGGTGCCGATGCGGTACTTCTGCGGCGTATTCAGCGCAATTACCGGCGAGGTCTCCGTCAGCCCGTAGCCCTCGAGAATACGTATGCCCACGTCGGCAAACCATCCTGCTGTATCCATGCCCAGGGGCGCGCCGCCGGCCACAAACAGCCGTACCCGTCCGCCAAACGCCGCACGAATCTTCGAGAAGACCAGCTTGTCCGCCAGCGCCCAACTGAACCCGCCGGGCGCAATGCCCTCCAGAGTCTGCTGTCGATGTGCGTTGCCCACGCCCAGCGCCCAATTCAGAATCCTCTTCTTCAGCCCGTGGCTCTTGCCTTCCACGCCCTGGCGAATCTTCTCGAACACGCGCGGCACGGCGACAAAGACGGTGGGCCGTACCGCCTGCATCGCGTCCTTCAGCAGGTCAAACTTCGGGCAATACGCCAGCGTCGTCTCATCGCACATCAGTCCGTAATCGAGGTGCCGCGCCGTCACATGCGACAGCGGCAGAAACGAGATGCAAGTGTCCTTCTCGGTAAACCCGAACGGCTTGGTCGAGAGAGAGATATTGCTCGCCAGATTGCCATGCGTCAGCATCACGCCCTTCGGCTCGCCGGTCGTGCCGGAGGTGTAGATGATCGTCGCCAAGTCGTCCGGCTGCACCGCCCGCACCATCGCATCGAACGCCGCATCCTGCGCCTGCAAGCTCTCCGCCCCAGCCATCAGCGCGGCAAAACTCTCAGCGCCGACTCCGTCAAAGAAGTCCATCACCACCACATGTTCCAGCGCCGGCAACTCTCCTGCTGACCGCACCCGGTCCAACTGCTCCCGGTTCGATACCACCGCGACCTTCGCGCCCGAGTCGCGCAGCATGTAGCCCACCTGCTCCGGCGTCAGCGTCATGTACAGCGGCACATCCACCGCGCCCAGCGCCAACACGGCAAAGTCCGCCACCGGCCACTCCCAGCGGTTCTCGCTCAGCAGCGCCACGCGGTCGCCTTTGCCGACACCCCAGCCGGCCAGCGTCCCAGCCAGCGCGCGCACGCGGCCATACATCTCCGCGGCGGTGATCGGCTTCCACACGCCGTCCATATCCTGCCACTGCCAGACCACCTTGTCGCCGCGCCCCGCCACCTTCAGGAACGCGTCATTGATCGTTGCTATCTGCCACATGCAAAAATCCCCCCGCAGCCACTCTGCCGTGGCAAACCCCAGTCAGGCCACTCTAATTGAATGATTCGCGCGATTGCCAATTCTCTAACATCTCAATCGTTCCGAACGTAGTGAAGAACCCCGGCATTTACAGGAGTAGACTATAGATATGAACCTGGTCATTGATGAGAAGCATTTCCCGTTGTGGATCGTGCCGCAGACAACGGTCAGCGACGAGCGGCTTCTGCGCCTTCAAGAGGCGAACAAGAGTCTCCAGATCGAACGCGAGCCCAGCGGCGAGCTTTATATCAAGCCGATGCCGGCAGCGCACCGGTAACGAGCCCAAACGTCGCCCACGCTGATTCTGAAGCGCTCGCGGAGTAGACTGTTGCCCATGAACCTCGCGCTCGACCAGTTCGAACTGCCGATCCGTATCAGCCAGGGTCGACCCGTGACGGATGAGGAGTTAATGCGCCTTTCGGCTGAGAACGAGCCGATGCGCTTTGAACGCGAGCCGAACGGAGAGATTCTCGTAATGACGCCCTCAGGAAGCAGAACCAGCCGGATCAACAACGAAATCGTATTTCTGCTTACAGCATGGGCGCGAAAGGATGGTCGGGGTGTCGTCTTCGATTCCAATGGAGGCTTTCGCCTCGCCGATGGCTCAGTCCGTGCGGCAGATGGTGCGTGGGTACCGCTGGATCGCTGGCAGGCGCTAACCGATGCGGAACAAGCTGGCTTCGCTCCCATCTGTCCGGATTTTGTCATCGAGCTCCGCTCGCCCAGCGATAAACTGCCCGACTTGCAAGCCAAAATGGCCCAGTGGATCGCCAATGGCGTCGAAGTCGCGTGGCTCATCGACCCCATCGAGAAAGCCGTCACCATCTACCGCCCCGGCGACCAGCCCGAACACCACGCCCACCCCTCCTCCGTCCAGGGCACCGGCCCTATCGCCGGCTTCGAACTGGTGATGGCGCGCGTCTGGGGAGAGTAAGGTAGCCGAGTCATATATGGATTTCGCAAAATACCCTATCGAGAAGCTCTGACAGTTTGTTGCAGGTGTGATCCCTGGGGCAACTGCTCTCGTTATCTACGAGTGCTCATCAATCGGAAGATTCCACTGGTTCTTGGCATCGGACGTAATCGGCTACCGGACGAAGGTAGCGGTGGTTGTTGCAGCTTGTTTTGTGCTTGGAAACACTATGACGGAAGTAGCCAACCGGTTGTTTTCAGCCTTAGGTGGCGCGATCGGAGGAGTAATCGGTTCCAGAACATACAAACCTTCATACGAATACGAAACAGGGCCTTGGCGCGATCCGAAGTGGAGGGCGGCAATCAAGCGTCAGATGGGTGAGAATGCCCCGCTAGATGTTCCCCTTGTTCCCGAGGTCGCCGGGGAGTGGATGAAGAGTGCGGACGCGCTTATGGCGTCAATTGAGAAGAGACCACCGACAGATTTCGTCCAGCAGCGGATAACATCGGTAAACGCTGATATGGAATGGAAGAAATGGTATGACCACTACCACCAGCTAGTGCTCGAACCGGACGACACAGATTTTGTACTCCATGTGAGAAACGGATTCAACATGAACATGGAGTATGCGTCGATGTATCTGCTGTTGAGTATGTTGTTCGTTCCTGCAACACGACAATGGTGGTGTGTCGTTATTGCGCTTGGTTGGATCGCGGTGTCGGTTCTTGAGTTTGGAGCTGGATTGACCAGATACTTCAACAAGTACTCAACTCTTGATAGGCAGATCCTCTACCTAAATAGAATCGAATAGGATTCTGACCCGGCTCTTTACAATACTTCCATTTTCCTGCATACTCGTAAGAGTGCCTCCGCCCTAGGCTGTGGCCAGTCACATGTACCACGGCCGAACGGCTCATCCAGCCAGCAGTTGAGTAACAGCAATTCCGGATGGGTTCAGCCCGCAACAAGGGCTGCTGGGTTCGAGCGGTGGGAGACGAGGAAAAATGGCAAAGAAGCTATCCAAGAATCTGGTGAAGGCGCGCGCGCTCGTTGAGCCCCGCCCATACACCCTGATCGACGCGGTTCCCCTACTCAAGAAGGCCAAGTACGCCAAGTTCGACGAGACCGTCGATCTGACCCTGCGTCTCGGCGTCGACCCCAAGCACGCCGACCAGATGGTCCGCGGCACGGTCGTCCTCCCGCACGGCCTCGGCAAGAGCAAGATCGTTGCGGTTATCGCCTCGGGCGACAAGATCGCCGAAGCGCTGGCAGCCGGAGCGGAGTTCGCCGGTGGCGACGACATCGTCGAGAAGATCCAGAAAGAAGGCTGGACCGCCTTCGACGCCCTGATCGCGACCCCCGACATGATGAAGTCTGTCGGCCGCCTGGGTAAGGTACTCGGCCCCAAGGGTCTGATGCCCAACCCCAAGACTGGAACCGTGACCACCGATGTCGTCTCCGCCATCAAAGAGATTAAGGCCGGGAAAGTCGAGTTCCGCACCGACAAGACGGCGCTGGTCCACGTTCCTGTCGGCAAGCTCTCGTTCGACCCGCAGAAGCTGGTCGACAACGCCATGACCGTCATCACCTCGGTGCTGAAGGCCAAGCCGTCCGCAGCCAAGGGCAAGTATGTCAAGGGCATCTTCATCAGCTCGACCATGGGCCCTGGCATCCAGCTCGACTCGACTGTGACCGAGGCCGCCGGCAAGGCGTAATAGCAGCTGTTCGCTATTCGCTTTTAGCTGACGATCGCAATTCAGGAATCTCAGCGCGACTCATGATTCCGCGCTTACAAATTGAACAGCTAACGGCTAAAAGCTAATAGCTAAAGGCTAGGAACTAATATGGCATTGACCAGGGCAAAAAAGACGGAGAAAGTGACGGTGCTCGCCAGCGAGCTGGAGCACTCCACCTCCGCCATCATCGGCACCTTCAAGGCGCTTACCGCGTCCAAGGACTACGACCTCCGCAAGACGGTCCGCGAGGCCGGCGGAAGCTACCACGTTGTCAAGAACAAGCTCGCCGCGCGCTCGGCTAAGGGCACCAAGATCGAGGCCGCGCTCCAGGGCCTCAAGGGTGTCTCGTCGGTTGCATACACCTCTGGCGATCCCGTCGCCCTGGCCAAGGCGCTCAGCACCTGGGTCAAGGACAATGCGGAGTTTACTTTCAAGCTGGGCATCGTCGACGGCAAGGTGATCACGGTCGAAGAGATCAAGGCCCTGGCCACCCTGCCGGGCAAGGAAGAACTCTTCTCCAAGCTGCTGTTTCTTATTCAGTCTCCGGCGCAGCGCCTGGCCACGGTCATCAACGCCACCGGCCGCGATCTCGCCGTCGTCCTCGGCCAGGGTGTCGAAAAGGGCAAGTTCGCCGGCGGAGCCGCACCGGCGACAGAGGCAGCCGCGCCCGCTGCTGAGCTGGTCGCGGAAGCTCCCGCAGCTGGCGGCGCGGTCATCGAAGAGGCTCACGCAATCGAAGAGCCTGTAGCCGAGATTCCCGCCGCCGAGCTTGCTGTGGCGACGGCTCTCGCGGACCCTGCGCAGCCCGAGAATGGAACCGCATCGCAGGCCGGCGAAGCAGCCGCCTCCGATCCGGTAGAGGGCGCATAACAGTTTCGCTTCACCACCGCCTGGGTGTGCTTGGCATGGCTAGTCTGGGCTATCGCACGGCGCAACGGAAACCCGGCGGGACTGAGGCAGCCGAAGAGGATCCAGTTCTTCGGGGTTTGAATCGCAATCGGAATTTATCAAGTTATTGAATCGAATCAGTTTAGGAGAAACAAAAAATGGCAGACATTCAGCAGTTGGAAGACCAGATCGTTAGCTTGAGCCTCCTTGAGGCGTCCGAGCTCGTCAAGAAGCTTGAAGCCCGTCTCGGCGTTTCGGCGGCAGCAGCGGTCGCAGCAGCCCCAGCAGGCGGCGGCGGTGCGGCAGCAGCAGCGCCGGTCGAGGAGAAGACCGAGTTCACCGTCATCCTGAAGGATGCTGGCGCGAACAAGATCTCCACCATCAAGGCTGTTCGCGAAGTCACAGCCCTCGGCTTGAAGGAAGCCAAGGATCTGGTCGACGGCGCGCCCAAGCCCTTGAAGGAGAACATCTCCAAGGAAGACGCGGCTGCCATCGCCAAGAAGTTCGAAGGCATCGCAACCGTCGAGATCAAGTAGGCATCGCTGCGGCGGTGCCGATGGGACAAGTCAGGGCCTCTGCCCTGGCAGGTTCGGACGGCTGCTAGGGCGGATCAGGGCAGGTCGGGGCTTCGGCCCCGGCTTTTTCCTCAGCCTCGAAAAAGCTTCGACTTGCGCAATGGAGCAGAAAGCGGTATTCTTCTCGTTGGAGAACCGCCTCTGCCTTGATGTGCTGGTAGGCAGACAGCGCTTCCGGACACTCGAAAACTTCGTGATTAGACGGTATTACTCCGGTCCATCCCGCGCGTGCGGGCTACGGGGCCGGCCACTATGCACTCTGGCGGCGGACTGCACGGTGAAACGGGAACAGTAGCGGCAGCAAAACCTTGAGGCTAGGCGAGCTTCAAAGGGTGGCAGGCATCCATTCAGATACTGAAATAGTGCACAAGTCGGTCTTTGCGCTCACGGGACGTGCTGTCCCTTCGGGCGCCTTTCTGTGTCTGCGCACGCAGTCACACCATCCCGTTCGGCAGTCCCGGAATTCAACCGTACGCGCACTTTATAGCAGTTCGCAGGCTCCGGCGAAAGTTAAATATTTGCCGGCATAGATATTTGAGACACGCAGCATCAGGCGCATAGAGCCGGACCGCATCGAGGGCGGCGAGGTTCACCAGGCGCAATCGGTACCAAACCCGGAGGGCAGCTTAGCGCGGCCTTCCACCTTCCAGCAGCCGGCACCCCACGCGAGCGGCGCCAGTGCGACGAAGGCCTCGAACAGAAGCTCAGGAGAAGAAGCATGTCCAGCGAAATGCGCGCGATCCGCACCCGCCTCGATTTTTCCAAGATTCCCACCTCCATCCAGATTCCGAACCTCATCGAAGTCCAGCGCCGCAGCTATGAGCGCTTCCTACAGATGGACAAGCTCCCCCAGGAGCGCGAAGACAATGGACTCCAGTCGGTGTTTACCTCGGTCTTCCCCATCACCGACTTCCGCAATGTGTCGGAACTTGAGTTCGTCGACTTCTCGATCGGCAACTGGGAGTGCAAGTGCGGCTACCTGAAGGGGCTCAACCACCTGCGCACCGCCTGCTCCAACTGCGGCCATATGGTGATCACCGACCCGTTCCACCCGGGCGACGTCCTCTGCTCGTTCTGCGGAACCTACAACAAGAACACCCCTGACTTCTGCACCAAGTGCGGCGACCCCGTCGGCCTGCAGCTGAAGTATGATCAGGCAGAGTGCGAAGAGCGCGGCATGACCTACTCCGCCCCGCTCAAGGTCACCATCCGCCTGAAGATCTACGACAAGGACCCCGAGACCGGCGTCAAGAGCCTGCGCGACATGAAGGAGCAGGAAGTCTTCTTCGGCGACATCCCGCTGATGAGCCAGAACGGTACCTTCATCGTCAACGGCACCGAGCGCGTCATCGTCAGCCAGCTCCACCGTTCGCCCGGCGTCTTCTTTGAGACGGCCAACAACCGCACCTACTTCCTGGGCAAGATCATCCCCTACCGCGGCAGCTGGGTGGAGTTTGAGTACGACCAGAAGAACACCCTCTACGTCCGCATCGATCGCAAGCGCAAGTTCCTCGGCACCATCTTCCTGCGCGCCCTTGGCCTGCGTACCGACGAGGAGATTCTCAAGACCTTCTACACCGTCGATACCATCGCCATCGCGGACGGCAAGCTCAGCTGGAAGGTAATGCCGGAAGGCCAGGCGACTCACCTCCAGGGCACGCGTCCTGCCCACGCCATTACCGCCAAGGGCGAGGAGCTTGCCCCCGCCACGCGTAAGATCTCCACGCATTCCATCAAGCTGCTCCGCCAGCACAAGATCGACGCGGTCGAGGTGGAGACCTCCGAGTTCGACGGCGCAATGACCGCATCCGATGTGGTCGACCTGACCACCGGCGAGCTGCTCTACGAGGCCAACCAGGAGCTCACCGCCGACAAGCTGCACAAGATCCTCCAGTCCGGCGTCGCCTCCATCGAGGTCTTCTTCCCCGAGCGCGACGACGTGGGCAACATCATCACCAACACGCTCCGTCGTGACTCTGTGCGCAAGCCCGAGGAAGCGCTGATCGAGATCTACCGCAAGCTGCGTCCGGGCGACCCGCCGACGCTGGACACCGCCAGCGCGCTCTTCGAGGGTATGTTCTTCGACCCGCGCAAGTACGACTTCTCCCGCGTCGGCCGCCTGAAGTTCAACATCAAGCTCTATGAGAACCAGGACGCCAGCGGCCTGGACAAGCGCACGCTCACGCCCGAGGACTTTTACGGCACCATCCGCTACCTGCTGAAGCTGCGCAAGAATATCGGCGCCGTCGACGACATCGATCATCTCGGCAACCGGCGCGTCCGTGCGGTTGGTGAGTTGATGGAGAACCAGTTCCGCATCGGCCTCGTCCGTATGGAGCGCGCCATCAAGGAGAAGATGTCGGTCTACCAGGAGATGTCGACGGCTATGCCGCACGACCTCATCAACGCCAAGCCCGTCATGGCCGCCATCCGCGAGTTCTTCGGTTCGTCCCAGCTCTCGCAGTTCATGGACCAGACCAACCCGCTCTCGGAGATCACCCACAAGCGCCGCCTCTCGGCCCTTGGACCTGGCGGTCTGTCGCGTGAGCGCGCCGGCTTCGAAGTCCGCGACGTGCACCCGACCCACTACGGGCGCATCTGCCCGATTGAGACGCCGGAAGGCCCGAACATCGGCCTCATCTCGTCCCTCTCGTGCTTCGCGCGCATCAACGAGTACGGCTTCATCGAGTCGCCCTACCGTCGCGTCAAGGACGGCAAGGTGCTCGACTTCGTTGCCGTTGCCAATGCCGGCGAGTCCGGCCTGCGCCAGGGCGACCATCTCGAAGTCACCGAGGCCCGCAAGCTGAACGACCAGCTCAAGAAGGACAAGAAGCGTCCCATGGAGCTCGAGCCATTCTCCTTCTATCTGTCCGCGTGGGAAGAGGACCGTCACACCATCGCTCAGGCCAACATCGAGCTGGACGCGAAGCTGCACATCGTCCAGAACGTAGTCGATGCCCGTCGCCAGGGCAACTTCGTGCTGGTCAACAAGGCCGACGTGGACTACGTCGACGTCAGCCCCAAGCAGCTCGTCTCGGTTGCCGCCTCGCTGGTTCCGTTCCTGGAACACGACGACGCCAACCGCGCGCTGATGGGCGCCAACATGCAGCGCCAGTCGGTTCCGCTGCTGGTCTCGGAAGCTCCGTTTGTCGGCACCGGCATGGAGGGCGTCACCGCCCGCGACTCCGGCGCCGTCATCCTGGCCAAGCGCAACGGCATCGTGGACTCGGTTGACTCTGAGCGCATCATCGTGCGCGTCGAAGGCGAGCACCACCCCACGCAGCTCTCGCGCGAGGTTGGTTCGGACATCTATCAGCTCACCAAGTTCAAGCGTTCCAACCAGAACACCTGCATCAATCAGAAGCCGGTGGTCCGCCATGGCGACCGCGTCCTCAAGGGCCAGGTCATCGCCGACGGCCCGTGCACGGAGCAGGGCGAACTCGGCCTCGGGCGCAACGTGCTGGTTGCCTTCATGCCCTGGCGCGGGTACAACTTCGAGGACGCTATTCTCATCTCGGAGAAGCTGGTCCGCGAAGACTATTACACCTCCATCCACATCGAGGAGTTTGAGATCGAGGCCCGCGACACCAAGCTCGGGCCGGAAGAGATCACCCGCGATATCCCCAACGTCAGTGAGCATGCGCTGCGCGATCTCGACGAGAGTGGCATCATCCGCATCGGCGCGAAGGTTGGTCACAACGACATCCTGGTCGGCAAGGTAACGCCGAAGGGCGAAACCCAGTTGACCCCGGAAGAGAAGCTCCTCCGCGCCATCTTCGGCGAGAAGGCCGGCGACGTGCGCGACGCCTCGCTCACCTGCCCTCCGGGCATCGAAGGAACGGTCGTTGACGTCCGCATCTTCTCCCGCAAGGGCCAGGAGAAGGACGAGCGCGCCAAGCAGATCGAGATGGAGCAGGTGGAGAAGCTCGAGCGCAACCTTGCGGACGAGATCCGCATTCTCACCGACGAGCGCCTCAAGCGTCTCGAAGCGATCCTGGGCAGCCGCGAGGTTCTCTCCGACCTCCATGACGAGCGCACCAACAAGAAGCTGCTCTCCAAGGGCGATGTCCTCAACCGCGACACCATCGAGCTGATCTCCACCCGCAACCTCAAGCGCATCCGCTACGCCGACAAGGACCCCCGCGTCAACGAGCAGATCGATGAGATCGAGGAGATGACTTCGCGCCAGATCGACGTGCTCCGCAAGATCACCAACGAGAAGATCGCCAAGATGCAGAAGGGCGACGAACTCTCGCCCGGCGTCATCAAGATGGTCAAGGTGTACATCGCGATGAAGCGCAAGCTGTCGGTCGGCGACAAGATGGCCGGTCGCCACGGCAACAAGGGCGTCATCGCGCGCATCCTGCCGGAAGAGGATATGCCGTACCTCCCCGACGGGACCCCCGTTGAGATCGTCCTCAATCCGCTCGGCGTGCCCTCCCGTATGAACGTCGGTCAGATTCTGGAGACGCACCTCGGCTGGGCGGCGCACGAACTTGGCCGGCAGATTGCGGAGGCCGCGGCGCAGATGACCAGCGCCGCCGAAGTCCGCGAGCTCTTCAAGGCGCGCTTCTCCGGTACCGCCGCTCTCAACCAGCTTCTCGACCTCGACGACGAGCAGACCCTGCGCGTCGCCGCCGGAATGAAGCGAGGCATCTGGTTCGGCACCGCGGTCTTCGACGGCGCGCGCGAGAGCGAGATCAAGGCCCTCCTCGCATCTGCTGGTCTTCCCAGTTCGGGCAAGACGCAGCTCTTCGACGGCATGCTCGGCGAGCCGTTCGAGCAGCCTGCGACGGTTGGCTACATCTATATGCTCAAACTCTCGCACCTTGTCGACGACAAGATTCACGCGCGTTCCATCGGGCCGTATTCGCTCATCACCCAGCAGCCGCTGGGCGGTAAGGCGCAGTTCGGCGGGCAGCGCTTCGGCGAGATGGAGGTCTGGGCGCTCGAAGCCTACGGCGCAGCCTACATCCTGCAGGAGCTGCTCACTGCCAAGTCCGACGATGTCTTCGGCCGCACCAAGATCTACGAAGCCATCGTCAAGGGCGAGGCGGCGATCGAGCCCGGCGTGCCGGAGTCGTTCAACGTCCTCATCCGTGAGCTTCAGTCCCTCTGCCTCGATGTGGAACTGATCAAGCTCGCTGACCACAAGAAAGTACCGCTGCCGTCCATCGCAGCCGCTGACTAACGCATTAGACCTGGGGAGGTGGATTTCATCACCGCCTCCTCAGGATTGTCATTCTGAGCGAAGCGAAGAATCCCCGCATTTCGCCCGGAGCGGCAATACAACCGAAATGGACACCAAGCTTCTGAGATAGGCCCGGACTTTAGTTCGGGCATTCGGGGGTCAGAGAAATAAGAGGGGCTCAGCCCCGGCAAGAAGAGACAAGCAACACCACAATCGAAGACAAGCACCCGCACCAGAACCAACGGCATTGCGACGCGCCGAAAGTCATCGCAGAACAGATTGAACAACCGCAGCCAACCTGCTGCCAACGGAGACGCAAACTATGTTCCGCTCCAGCCCCTTCGAACTTCTCGGACCCATCATCGACTTCGACGCTATCCAGATCCAGCTCGCCTCCCCGGAGAAGATTCGCTCCTGGTCGCACGGCGAGGTCACCAAGCCGGAGACCATCAACTATCGCACCTTCAAGCCGGAGCGCGACGGCCTCTTCTGCGCCCGCATCTTTGGCCCCATCACCGATTGGGAGTGCCTCTGCGGCAAGTACAAGCGCATGAAGCACCGCGGCGTTATCTGCGACAAGTGCGGCGTCGAAGTCACACTCAGCAAGGTCCGCCGCGAGCGCCTCGGCCACATCGAGCTCGCCAGCCCCTGCTCGCACGTTTGGTTCTTCAAGGGCCTGCCGTCGCGCATCGGCCACTTACTCGACATCTCGCTGCGCGAGCTCGAAGCCGTCCTCTACTTCGAGTCCTACGTCGTCGTCGATCCCGGCGACGCGCCCGTCAAGGAGCGCGAGGTCATCAAGGACGAGACCCGCTTCCGCGAGCTCGACCAGCAGTACCGTCCCTCTGGCTTCAAGGCCATGATGGGCGCCGAAGCCATCAAGGAACTCCTCAAGCGCGTCGAGATCAATGAGCTCTCCGTCGAGTTGCGCGAACGCATGAAGAGTGAGACCTCGCTGCAGAAGAAGCTCAAGTACTCCAAGCGCCTCAAGATTGTCGAGGCCTTCCGCAAGTCGGACAACAAGCCACAGTGGATGATCCTCGACGTGATCCCGGTCATTCCGCCCGAGCTTCGCCCGCTCGTGCCGCTGGACGGCGGCCGCTTTGCCACCTCCGATCTCAACGACCTCTATCGCCGGGTCATCAACCGCAACAACCGGCTCAAGAAGCTGATGGACCTGCACGCACCGGAGGTCATTGTCCGCAACGAGAAGCGCATGCTGCAGGAAGCCGTCGATGCGCTCTTCGACAACGGTCGCCGTGGCCGCGTCCTCCGGGGCGCGAACAACCGTCCGCTCAAGTCGCTCTCCGATACCCTCAAGGGCAAGCAGGGCCGCTTCCGTCAGAACCTCCTCGGCAAGCGCGTCGACTACTCCGGCCGTTCCGTCATCGTCGTCGGTCCTGAGCTCAAGCTGCACCAGTGCGGACTGCCCAAGAAGATGGCGCTCGAGCTCTTCAAGCCCTTCATCTATCACCGGCTGGAGCAGACCGGCCACTGCACCACCATCAAGCAGGCCAAAGAGATGGTTGAAATGCAGGAGTCCATCGTTTGGGACATCCTCGAAGAGGTCATCAAGGATCACCCCATCCTGCTCAACCGCGCCCCGACGCTGCACCGTCTCGGCATCCAGGCGTTTGAGCCCGTCCTCGTCGAAGGCAAGGCCATCAAGATCCATCCGCTGGTTTGCACCGCGTTCAACGCCGACTTCGACGGCGATCAGATGGCCGTGCACATCCCGCTCTCGCCCGAGGCCCAGATTGAAGCCTCGGTCCTGATGCTGGCTAGCCACAACATTCTGTCTCCAGCATCCGGACAGCCCATCACCGTCCCCACGCAGGATCTCGTCCTGGGCATCTACTACCTCACCAAGGCCAAGGTCAACGCCATCGGCGAAGGCCGCGTCTTCGCAAATATCGAGGAAGTCTTGATGGCGCTCGAAGCCAAGCAGGTCGAGACGCTTACGCCTATTCGTCTGCGCTACACCGGCAAGGTCCTCGACATGACCACCGCCTACGACGACCAGGACCTGAACCACACCGAAGCGGTGGAGTTCAACAAGCAGTACATCAACACCACCGTCGGCCGCGCCATCCTCAACGACTCCCTTCCCGAGGGCATGCCCTACGTCAACGGCCTGCTCAAGAAGAAGGGAATCGGCCAGCTCGTCAACTACTGCTACCTGAACCTTGGCCTCGAAGTCACGGTCAAGACCCTCGACCGCATCAAGGACCTCGGCTTCCGCTATGCCACCAAGTCCGGCCTTTCCGTAGGGCTGGACGACATGGTCATCCCGGACTCCAAGTACACCCTGGTCTCCGACGCGGAAAAGACCGTTCTCGCCATGCAGCAGCAGTACCTCGATGGAGCCATCACCAACGGCGAGCGCTCCAACAAGGTCATCCAGATGTGGTCTGGAGTTACCGAGCGCGTCGCCGATGAGATGTTCAACAACATGAAGCGTGCGGACAAGGAAGGAGCCATGAACCCGATCTACATCATGGCCGACTCCGGCGCCCGCGGTTCCAAACAGCAGATCCGTCAGCTCTCCGGCATGCGCGGCCTCATGGCCAAGCCTTCCGGCGAGATCATCGAGACTCCCATCACGGCCAACTTCCGTGAAGGCCTCACCGTGCTGCAGTACTTTATCTCCACGCACGGCGCGCGCAAGGGTCTCGCCGACACCGCACTGAAGACCGCTGACTCCGGATACCTTACCCGCCGGCTCGTCGATGTGGCTCAGGACGTCATCATCTCCCACCACGACTGCGGCACGGTCGAAGGCATCTACGTCACCCCGATCATCGAGGCCGGAGAGACCATCGAACCGCTGCGCGACCGTATCATCGGCCGCGTCTCACTCGAGAAGCTCAAAGACTTCGAGGGCAAGACGATCGTTGAGATCAACCAGGAGATCGACGAAGACCTTGCCTCCGCCGTTCAAGCAGCCGGCATCGAGAAGGTCAAGATCCGCTCCGTGCTCACCTGCGAGTCCAAGCGCGGCGTCTGCATCCTCTGCTATGGCCGTAACCTCGGCTCCGGCAAGATGGTCGAGATGGGCGAGGCTGTCGGCGTCATCGCGGCGCAGTCCATCGGCGAGCCCGGCACCCAGCTCACCATGCGTACCTTCCACATCGGCGGCACCGCATCGCGCGTCTCGGATGCTTCGCATCTGGAAGCCAAGAATGCCGGCAACGTGCGCTTCATCAACCTCGTCACCGTCCGCAGCAAGGACGGCAGCCTGGTCGCAATGAACCGCAACGGCTCCATCGCCATCGTCGACGACAAGGGCCGCGAGAAGGAGCGTTACGCCATCGTCTACGGCGCCAAGCTCCGGGTCGAGGAAGGCGCCAAGATCGCACAGGGCGCAACCCTCGGCGAGTGGGACCCCTACACCTTCTCGCTGCTCACGGAGATCGCCGGCACCGTCCAGTTCAAGGACCTGCAGGAAGGCGTCACCCTCAACGAAGAAGTCGACGAAGTCACCGGCCTTTCGCGCCTCGTCGTCGCCGACTCCTCCGACGAGAAGCGTCAGCCCGCCATCATCATCAAGGCTGCGTCCGGCAACAAGCGCTACCTCATGCCTTCGCGCGCCCACCTCATGGTCGCCGACGGAGAGGAAGTCTTCCCCGGCGACATCCTGGCCAAGATCCCGCGCGAAACCACCCGCACCAAGGACATTACCGGCGGTCTGCCGCGCGTGGTCGAGCTGTTCGAGGCCCGCAAGCCCCGCGACCCGGCAATCATCTCCAAGATCGACGGCGTCGTTCGCTTCGGCGAGGTCAGCAAGGGCCAGCGCAAGGTCTACGTCACCGCCGACAACGGCCAGGAAGAAGAGTACAGCGTTCCCCGCGGTGTCTACGTCAACGTGCAGGAAGGCGAACGCCTCCGTGCCGGCGACGCACTCATCGACGGTCCCCGCAACCCGCACGACATCCTGGAGGTCCTCGGCGAGCGCGCGCTGCAGATGTACCTCGTCAACGAGATCCAGGAAGTCTACCGTCTACAGGGCGTCACCATCTCCGATAAGCACATCGAGACCATCGTTCGCCAGATGCTTCGCTGGGTCAAGATCGAAGAGGTTGGCGACACCAACTTCCTGCTCGAGCAGCAGACCGACCGCTTCCGCTTCAACGAGGAGAACCAGCGCGTCCTCATGTCCGGCGGCCGTCCTGCCATCGGGCGCTCGCTCCTGCTTGGCATCACCAAGGCGTCGCTCTCCACCGACAGCTTCATCTCGGCGGCCAGCTTCCAGGAGACCACCCGCGTCCTCACCGAGGCCTCGATCAACGGATCGATCGATACCCTCCGCGGCCTCAAGGAAAACGTCATCGTCGGCCGCCTCATCCCCGCCGGAACCGGCATGGAGTACTACCGCAACGTCCAGCTCTCCCCAGAGCTCGAAGAAGTGGCAGCCCAGGTCCAGCAGGAAGTGGCCTCAGCCATCGAAGCCGAAGAGCGCGAACTGGAACTCATGCGCATGGAAGGCGAACAAGAAGAAATGGCCGCCGAGTAAGCAGCATAACCTTCAGAGAGCGGCAGGACCTTTTGGTTCTGCCGCTTTCGCATTGAGGTACAAGAGTATTTATGCCGAGAAGGCCCCGCCCTCATCAGCTCGAAGATCTATCCCGGAATAAACTGCATGCGGCTTTTGAGAGCGTGGGATGGACTGTTGAGGATTTATCGAAGGACTACGGAGAAGACTTGCTGATTAGGCTTTTTGAAGCCGAGATAGCCACACCGTATGCATTCTTTGTGCAGGCCAAAGCTACCGATAATATTGAGAGATATCGGAGCGCAGAATCAGGCCGAATTCGATTTCAGGTAGAGACCGGACATGTGCGGCACTGGATCAGGTTTTCAGAACCAGTATTCCTCACCCTGTATGACTCCAAGTCTGACAAGACATATTGGGTTTGCATACAGTCCGCATTGCCCGAAAGGCAGCTGAGCGACGAGGAATATAGAAGGAAGTCTGTGACCATTGATATTCCTGAAATAAACCTTCTCGACAGCGACGGCTTGCTGCGCATGCAGGGCATAACCAAACTCCGGTTCGACCGGATCGAGAGAGAGCGTGAAGGCGCGCGCATTTTGATCGAAATACTCGCAGAGCGATTCAAATTTCAAGTTGATCACTACAGTCCACTCCACTGCTGTCCGGCTATAAGTTAAATAGATTCAGTTGATTGGTGGGGCACGGTAAATCGTTCTGGGAGTCGACCTGCTGAAGTGCCCGTGAAATGGGGGTTTTCTCGAACAGAG
>Ga0302278_10003662_pt1 | contig 16531 bp, 12 predicted proteins | sample III_Bog_N3_2_FD_194543 | JGI IMG/M metagenome (GOLD analysis project Ga0302278, IMG submission 194543) | Peat permafrost microbial communities from Stordalen Mire near Abisko, Sweden - III_Bog_N3_2 | ecosystem: Environmental > Terrestrial > Soil > Wetlands > Peat | place: Sweden: Abisko...
CGAGCTGTGCCAGCAACTGGTGAACCCCCGGCCGGAGCGCAAGCCGGTGACCACGCCGCCGGCGCATAACCGCGGGCAGTCAACGCCGGGCGGGCGGCCGCATTAGGCCGGCTGGAAGCGTCCGTAAGCAATTCATTCAACAAAAGAAAAAGGATGCACAGAGACCTTTTTCGGGGATGCGGGTCTGCACATTTACGTAGCCCAGCGATGCAGGGCTGCGGTTAGACTCAAGACCTTTGGACAGCATCAAACTTCTCTGGAGAACAAGAATGAACCGTTTTTCCCGATTTGCTCCCTTCGCTCTGCTCGCCGTGGCGGTGATTCTTTTTGCCGCCGGCTGCAAGTCCAAGACCGCCGATAACGGCCAGAACGCGGTACAGGACTCGTCTGCCGATCCGGCATCGGCCAATCTTGCGCCTGTTTCGACGGACACCGGCGCGCAGTCTTCGGCGCCAGCTCCGGCTGCGCCGAGCGCGAGTCCCTCTGATGCCGCCGCGCCGCAAAGCGCGCCTCCTCCGCCGACGGATGCCGGCTCCGCTTCCGGCTCGTACGATCAGGCTTCTGGCGGGACGGTGGATGACGCCGACTACGGCGAGCAGCCAGCCTACACAGCTCAGCAGCCGCCCCCGGAGCTGCCCGACTACCAGCAGCCGCCCGCGCCCGGAGACGGCTATGAGTGGACGCCCGGCTACTGGGGCTACGCTGCGGCAGGCTACTACTGGGTGCCCGGCGTGTGGGTGCAGGCACCTTATGAGGGCGCGCTGTGGACGCCTGGTTACTGGGGCTGGACGCGCGGACATTACGGCTTCTTCCGCGGCTACTGGGGCCGGCACATTGGCTTCTACGGTGGCGTGAACTATGGCTACGGCTATGCCGGAACCGGCTACCTGGGTGGCTATTGGCACGGCAACAACTTCTTCTATAACCGCACGGTCAACAACATTAATACAACCGTAATCCGCAACGTGTACGAGTACCCGGTGCATGTGAACAACGTGGTGCGCGTGAGCTACAACGGTCCGGGCGGAATCGCGCTGCATGCGCGCCCGGCGGAACTGGCTGCGATTCGCGAGCCGCATGCGCCGCCGATGCGCGCGCAGGTTGAAAACCAGCGCGCTGCCAGCGTGAATCGTGCACAGTTTGTGAGCGAAAACCATGGGCGGCCTGCCGCTGCGGTGGTGGAGCGGCCGCTGGCCGCGGATCGCGATGTGCATCCGGTACCTTCACCGGCCGCGCGCATGGGCATGAACACGCCCCGTCCGGAAGCGCGTCCGGCGGCAGCGCCGGCACGGGCGATGGAAGCCCGGCCTGCCCCGGCGGCACGGCCTGAGTCTCGCCCGGCTCCTGCTGCCCGGCCTGCGCCAGCTGCCCGGCCTGCACCGGCTGCCCGGCCTGCACCGGCTGCACGCCCCGCACCGGCCGCACGTCCAGCACCGGCGGCCCGCCCCGCACCCGCTGCGCGTCCGGCGCCTCCGTCCCGTCCGGCTCCCGCTGCGCGCCCCGCACCGGCCGCCCGGCCTGCGCCCCATGCGGCTCCGGTTCACCCGGCACAGCGCCCGGCGGCCCGGCCTGAGCAGCCCAAGCGCGAGGACGAACATCCCCGCTAGAGGCGGGATGGTGTTGCTGGTTTCCCAGGTCCCTCCGCCGCGGCGGACGAGGGACCTGGGGCACCCGGCCATGTGGATTGATTGAGAGATCTTTACCGCACGATGGGCTGATCAGGGAATCGTTTCCGCGCGGGGCGTGATCCGGGTCATGATTCGCTCCACGGATTCATCGTATACTGGAGCCATGTCGATTGTGGGCAACATCGCCGCCATTGCCAAGGGCATGAGCATCACGTTCGGGGAGATCCTGGAACCGAGCCAGGTAGAGAATTACCCGGACGGAAAAGGGCCCCTGCGCGGAGCCGTGTTTGAGCAGAGGTTTCGCGGCGCGCACGTGTTGCAGCGCGATGAGAACGGCCTGGAGAAGTGCGTAGCCTGCTTTTTGTGCGCGGCGGCCTGTCCTTCGAACTGCATCTTTATCGAGGCTGCGGAGAACACCGAGGAGAAGCGCATCTCGTCGTCGGAGCGCTACGCCAAGGTGTACAACATCGACTACAACCGCTGCATCTTCTGCGGCTATTGTGTGGAGGCTTGCCCGACCGATGCGATCACGCACGGCCATGGGTTTGAGCTGGCCACGCTGAACGCCACCAACCTGGTGATGCGCAAAACAGACATGCTGGTGCCGGTGGCGGCGCTGACGGCGAAGTAAAACCCCTCAATTGCCCCCCCGGCGGCGCCGTATGCAGCGCGACGCGGGGGCTAATTTTATTGCCCGGCCTCGTATTCCGGGCGTATATTAATGCGAGTCCCCCAGACCTAACCCAACAGCCAAACTGCGTCCCATCTGGACGTGAGACAACTCTGAAGGACTGCAGCACCTATGGCAAGCCGGCTAAAATCTCTCGACTGGATCCGCGGCTTGATGGCTTTGTCCATCATGCTCTACCACATCCGCGACCGCTATGAATGCGGCACGGTGCTGGGCAGGCTTGGGGTCTACGGGGTTTCCATCTTTTTCATCCTCTCCGGGCTGAGCATGGGCATTGCTTATGACCGGTATATCAAGGATCTGCGCACCTCTGGCTCGTTCTTCATTCGCCGGATATTTCGTATCTGGCCGCTGTTGTGGCTGGCCATCGCGTTTGTCGCCTTCTCTGCCTATCGGCACGGCACGCCGGTCGGTGCGGGCGAACTGCTGTTGAACCTGACTACGCTTTTCGGTTTCGTTGCGCCGGCCCACTACATGAATATGGGCGCATGGTCCATTGGCAATGAGATGGTGTTCTACGCGTTGACGCCGTTGTTGATTAGCGCCTACCACCTGCGGCGTTGGCTGGGCAACTCGATTACTTTGGCCGCCATTCTTGTTGGCGTCCTGTTTGCCTTTCGGCTGCTCGACCCCGCGATTCCGGTTGCCAGCCAGTGGGGGACCTACGTCAACCCTTTGAACAACCTGTTCCTCTACTGCATGGGACTGGCCATCTACTACACTTTCCGCGACGCGAAGATCGCCAACGCCTGGTACATTGGTCTGCTGGCTGCCGCAGTGGCCCTGTTTATCTTTTATCCGTCGTCCGGTGATCAGATTCACGTGATTGCGGGGATAGCGCGCGTGGCTCTCTCCATGGCTTCGGCGGTGCTTGTGCTGGTGTTCTGGAAGTGCCCGCCGCGGCTGCCCGGCTTTATCGGCAATCCGCTGGAGCAGCTTGGAGTGGCGACATACGGCGTTTATCTGCTGCATCCGCTGGTTCTGCAATGGACGCAGAAAAGAATGGAAGTGCTCGGCATTCACAAGCCGCTGCTGTCGGGAGCGCTGGTGGTGGTGGTCACCGTGACCTTTGCGCTGTTCACATTCCGGTTTCTGGAGAGCCCGCTCATCAAACTGGGCAAGCGGCTGACCCAGGTTGGCGCTGCCGGTCTTCCTCCGCTCGCGGCAGTTTCGACTGAGCCCGTGCTCGTTGCGGACACAGCGAATCTTGAACTGCTGCCGGAAGAGCAATAAGAACGATCCAAGCAGGGATGCACCGGGGGGAGGTGGGTCGCATGAACGGGGCGCCGCTCGATAACCTGTGCCAGGGCCGCCAGGGCTCAAGCTATCGGGTCACATCCTGCGCCCCTGCTGTGGCTGGTGTCATGCCCTCAGAGAGTCGCATGGCGGGTTGTTCCAGAGCGATATGCACCAGCGCTGCCAGCAACAGAAGAGTGACCAGGCACAGCGCGGTTTCGGCTATGTAGGCGGACAGCACGACGCTGTGGATGCCGCCGCGGAGGCGCATGGCTGCGTAGTAGACGAGGCCGTGCAGCAGGTAGATTGGGTAGCTGATGGCGCCGAGCAGTCGCGTGCTGCGCTGGACGAGAAGGCCGAACAGATCGGCGCCGGAGACGATGAGCGCGAAGCCGATGAGCAGAAGAACTTGTCCGGCGTCGGGAAGGCGCGGGATGGCGAGATAGCCGACGAACAGGGCAACGACGATCCAGTTGCGCACACGCCACACAGGGCGCAGCCAGGTGGTGAGGTTCGACTCGAATGCGGCGATGAGGATTCCACCGCCGAAGCCGATGAGCATGAACTTGGCATACTGGGCTGCGACCGATGCAGCCATAAAGAGGCCCGCAGCGCTCGCGCGCGACGTGCGCGTGTATCTCGCCAGGAGAAAGAGCAGGCCGAAAGCCAGCGCGTAGAGGGCGAGCCGCCAGCGCTTGCGAGCGAACCAGGCGAGGAAGGGAAGCGAGAGATAGAAGAGCCACTCGAGAGCCAGCGTCCAGGTGACGCCGCTGGTGATGCGGGCGATGTCTGCATGGTTGACCGTGGGCTGGCCGCCGAGCGAGAAAAGAATCCACTGGAGCAGGGAGGCGATCAAACTTGCTGCGTCGACTTGCGGTTTGAAGCCGGTGCTTGCGAAGCCAATCATGAGCGCGGCGCAGAGCGATATGTAATAGACCGGGGCGATGCGGATGAAGCGGGAGAGGTAGAATTTGCCGGCTGGAATTGGGCCGCGGCGCATGAGTTTGCGCCAGAAGAGAAAGCCGCTGAGATAAAAAAACTGCATCACGCCGAAGCTGGCCAGGCGATCGAAGATCACGCTGCGGCCGGTGGACCAGACGCCGAACTGGGTGAAGAAGTACCAGCAGCAGGCGTGGTGGGCGACGACAGCGAGGGCGAGGATCCCGCGCAGGCCTTCAAGGGCGGGGAGTTTGCTGGACGACGGTTGCACGGCCTGGGCGAGGCGGCCTCCAATGCCGTCGCAGAGGAAGACGAGTGCTGCGGCGATGCCCATTGCAAAGGCCAGAAACAGCGCGGCGAGGAGCGGATCGAAGCCGAATCGCTGCAGTGCTTCACTCACGTTCAGGATTCCTCGTTGGGCAGGCGGCGAGAGAGCGAACTACACTACAATATACAGGACACGGAATTGATTGAATGCGCGGCTCTACTCTTCCCGGAGCCCGACAACCTGAAGCAGCAGCGCCGTAGGGCCGGACGACGATGAACCCAATTTCAAAGCACCCACTCAACGCGATTCTCGAAAGCCGCATCGCCATCATCGATGGCGCGATGGGCACCACCATCCGCACCTACGGGATGACCGAATCGGACATCCGCGGGGAGCGATTCAAGGACGCGACCAAGGATCTGAAGAACAACGGCGACTTGTTTTCGCTGACGCAGCCGAAGATGATCTGCGATATTCATCGCCGCTTTCTGGAGGCGGGCGCGGACATTATCGAGACCAATACGTTTGGCGCGACCAGCATTACGCAGAGCGAGTTTTTTGTCGAGGATCCGCGCGAGCGCGGTGGGCGCAAGGATCCGGCGTTTTATCAAAAGGTGATCGACGACAAATTTTTGAGCGGGCTGGCGTGGGAGATCAACGAGCAGTCGGCGCGGCAGTGTCGCGAGTGGGCTGATCGCGTGGCCAACGCGACGGGACGGCAGCGCTTTGTGGCCGGCGCGATCGGGCCGCTGACGGTGTCGCTGTCGAACTCGCCCGATGCGGACGATGCGGGCTTTCGCGTGGTGACCTTCGACCAGGTGAAGACGGCGTATGCGGAGCAGGTGCGGGCGCTGATCGCGGGCGGCGTGGACCTGCTGCTGGTGGAGACCATCTTCGACTCGCTCAACGCCAAGGCGGCTCTGGTGGCCATCCGCGAGGTCTTCGACCAGGATAGCCACGCGGCGAAGCACACAGAACTGCCGGTGATGATTTCCGCAGCCGTGGGACGCGGCGGTGAGACACTGATCTCGGCGCAGACGACCGAGGCTTTCTGGAATGCGGTGGAGCATGTGAAGCCGCTGTCAGTGGGATTGAACTGCTCGCTGGGGCCGGATTTGATGTATCCGTTTCTCTCCGAGCTCTCGGAAAAAGCAAACGTGGCGATCTCCTGCTATCCGAATGCGGGGCTGCCCAATCCGCTCTCTGAGACCGGCTTCGATCTTGGTCCGGCGGATATGGCGCGCTCGCTCAGCGGCTTTGCCGGCGCGGGCTTGATCAACATTGCGGGCGGATGCTGCGGCAACACGCCGGAGCACATTGCGGCGATTGCCAAGGCGCTCGAAGGCCGGCCGCCGCGCAAGCTGGTGCGGGCCGCGCGCGAACTCGCAAGTGAGGCCGCGGCATGAGCGCAACGGAAAGCGCCGTACCCGCTGTGACGCCGAAACCGCTTCGTCTCTCCGGATCGCAGCCCTTCACGCAGCAGCCCGGCGTCTACATCATGATTGGCGAGAGGACCAACGTGGCCGGGTCGCCGAAGTTTGCGCGGCTGGTGAAGGAAGGCAAGTTTGAAGAGGCAGTGAGCGTGGCGCGCCAGCAGGTGGAGAACGGCGCCAACGTGATCGACATCTGCATGGACGAGGGGATGATCGATGGCGTCGCTGCCATGACGCGCTTTCTGCAACTGCTGGCCAGCGAGCCCGAGGTCGCGAAGATTCCCTTCATGGTGGACTCGTCGAAGTGGGAGGTCATTGAGGCGGGCCTGAAGTGCATGCAGGGCAAGGGCATTGTGAACTCCATCTCGCTGAAGGAAGGTGAGGAGAAGTTTCGCACCCATGCTGCAGCGGTGCTGAAGTACGGCGCGGCTGTGGTGGTGATGGCCTTTGACGAGCAGGGCCAGGCAGCGACGTATGAGGAGAAGATCCGCATCTGCGCGCGCGCATACAACATCCTGGTCAACGAAGTTGGATTTCCGCCGGAAGACATCATCTTCGACCCGAATATTTTGACCGTGGCGACGGGGATGGAGGAGCACAACAACTACGCGGTGGACTTTATCAACGCCACGCGATGGATCAAGGCGAACCTGCCGCATGCCAAGGTTTCCGGCGGCGTTTCGAATATTTCATTCAGCTTTCGCGGCAACAACAAGGTGCGCGAGGCGATGCACTCAGCGTTTCTCTACCACGCGATTGCAGCGGGCATGGACATGGGCATCGTCAACGCCGGCATGCTTGAGGTGTACGAGGAGATTGACGCCGAGCTGAAGGTGCTGGTTGAGGATGTGCTGCTGAATCGCCGCGCCGACGCGACCGAGCGGCTGGTCGAGTTTGGCGAGGCGCTCAAGTCCGCCGGTGGCGCGGTGGTGAGCGAGAAGAAGGCCGAGGAGTGGCGCAACGGTACGGTGGAAGAACGGCTCTCGCATGCGCTGGTGAAGGGGATCGACGCCTATATCGAGATCGACGCGGAGGAAGCGCGCGTGAAGCTGGGCCGGCCGCTGGCGGTGATTGAAGGCCCGCTGATGGACGGCATGAGCGTGGTGGGCGACCTGTTCGGCGCGGGCAAAATGTTTCTGCCGCAGGTGGTGAAATCGGCGCGCGTGATGAAGAAGGCCGTGGCTCGCCTGACGCCGTACATGGAGGCCGAAAAGGCCGCCATGGTCGCGGCCGGCGAGGTGGTGAAGGCGCAGGGCAAGATTCTGCTGGCCACCGTGAAGGGCGACGTACACGATATCGGCAAGAACATTGTGGGCGTGGTGCTGGCCTGCAATAACTATGACGTGATCGACCTGGGTGTAATGGTTTCATGCGAGAAGATTCTGGAGCGCGCCAAAGAGGAGAAGGCGGATCTGATCGGGCTGAGCGGCCTGATTACGCCGTCGCTTGACGAGATGGTGCACGTGGCGCGGGAGATGGAGCGGCAGGGGTTTACGCAGCCGCTGCTGATTGGCGGCGCGACCACCAGCCGGGCGCACACGGCAGTGAAGATTGCGCCGTACTATTCGCAGCCGGTGGTGCATGTGCTGGATGCGAGCCGCGCCGTGCCGGTGACGACCAGCCTGTTGAGCGACGACGGCAAGGCGGAGTTTGTGGCCCAGCACCGCGCGGAGTATGAGCGGCTGCGCAAGGCGCATGCGGCGCCGCGGCAGCCGTTGGTGCCGCTTGAAACTGCGCGCGCACGGTGCACGCCGATCGATTGGCGCGCGGAAGATCTATCCGTGCCCGAGTTTACCGGAGTGCGCGTGCTCGATGATTTTCCGCTGGCCACGCTGCGCGCGTTCATTGACTGGACGCCGTTCTTCCATGCGTGGGAGCTGAAGGGCGTTTATCCGCGCATATTGGACGACGAGCGGCAGGGTGCGCAGGCGCGGCAGATCTTTGCAGAAGCCAATGCGCTGCTGGATCGCATGATTGCGGAGAAGCTGATCACGGCGCGCGGGGTGTATGGATTGTTCCCGGCGAGCGCGGTGGGCGACGATGTGGAGTTCTACCCCGGCAACGAGCGCGACCAGGTGCTGGGACGGTTTCATTTTCTTCGTCAGCAGACCGACAAGGGGGCAAGCGAGCCGTGCCGCGCGCTCTCGGACTTTATTGCGCCGCGCGAGACGGGGCTGCCGGATCACATTGGCGCATTCGCGGTGACCAGTGGCATTGGGCTCAAGAAAGTGTGCGACGACTTCCGCGCGCAGAACGACGACTACAACGCCATCATGGCCGAGGCCATTGCCGACCGGCTTGCTGAAGCGTTCGCGGAGTGCCTGCACAAGCGGGTGCGCGATGAGTGGGGCTATGGGCGCGCGGAGGGCTTGAGCATCGACGAGTTGATCCACGAGAAGTATCGCGGCATTCGCCCGGCGGCGGGTTATCCGGCCTGTCCGGATCACACCGAGAAGGGCACGCTGTGGCGGCTGCTCAACGTGGAGGCGAATACGGGCATGCTGATCACCGAGTCGTTCGCCATGTGGCCTGGATCGAGTGTGAGCGGGCTCTATTTTGCGCATCCGCAGGCGAAGTATTTTACGCTGGGCAAAATCGGGCGCGACCAGGTTGCGGACTATGCAGAGCGTAAGGGGATGAGCGTGGCGGAAGTGGAGCGCTGGCTGGGGCCTAATTTGAATTATGAGCCGGCGTAGCGGAGGAGCAGCCGATGAGCGCAAAGTCGACTCGCAAACTGGCGCAATCAGGCTCTTCGCCGCGCGGATTTGACAAAGAGCTGGCGGAGCTTGAGTCGCTTGCGGAGCGAAGAAGGTCAGGCGCGGAGCTGACGCCGGAGGACGTGGCCTACCTGCGGCGCTCGCTTACGCATCGCGGTAATTTTCTTGTGTCGAAGGCGGCGAAGCTGGTGGGTGAGGCGGAGCTCACGGCGTTGTTGCCGGATGTTCTGGCGGCTTACGATCGATTTTTTGTGGATGCGGTGAAGAGCGATCCGCAGTGCTGGGCGAAGAATGCGCTCTCAAAAACACTGGTCAAGCTGGGGCATCGCACAATGGACGCGTACCTGCGCGGCATGCGGCACCACCAACTGGAGCCGGTTTGGGGCGGGTCGTCGGACACGGCGGGGGCGCTGCGCGGGACATGCACGCATGCGCTGGTGGATTGCCCGGGCATCTCGGATGCCGATTTGCTGACGGCGCTGCTGGAGCCGATGACCGACACCGACAAGACGGTGCGCGCGGAGGCGGCGCGGGCCATTGGCCAGGTGGGCGGGGTATCCGCAATGCTGCTGCTGCGGCTGAGCGCGCTGCAGGCTGCGGCCGAACCGGAGGCGGAGGTGATGGGCGCGGTGTACTCGTCGCTGTTGTCGCTGGAGCCCACAGCCGCGATTGCGCTGGTGGCCAAAGCGATGGAGGCCGGCGACGACCTGGCTGCGGAGGCGGCATTTGCGCTGGCGGAGATGCGCTCGGCGGAGGCGCTGGCGGCGCTCGTGACGCGCTGGCGCGCCGGGGCGGATGCGTGGTTTGGCTCGGTGCTGCTGAGCGCGATTGCGCTGACGCGGCTGCCGGAGGCGGTGAACCTTTTGATCGCGATGATTGCACGCGACGCGCGCGAGGCTCCGGCGGCGATTGAAGCCATGGGCCGCATTGCGCCGAATGCGGAGACGGTGGCGCGTATCCGCCGGGCGGTCGACGAAGCGGACAGCGATCGGTTGCGCCAGGCGATGCGGAAGCACCTTGCGGGATCTCGCGAGCAGGCAGCAAGCGCCGAGTAACCCGCCAATTCCCGGATCATGCCAGTAAATCAAAGTGGGTCTTACTGCGAAATCTCTCTCGGGCGCTTTGCAGAGAATTACCACGACCTGTGCGACAGTGGTTTCAAGGCGAAAAGGATCATGTGAGTCCTCCTCGAACGGCCGGGGCGCGTTGCTGGTTTGGGCGCACTCCTGGCCGTTCGTTTTTTTTGTCCGCCGGGGCGGGCATGGGGCGCTTTCGGGTTTCGCTCCGCTCCACCTGGGGCTATTTTCCTTTGGCCCTTCCGGGGCCGGAAGCGGGGAGCGCGGGTCCTTCGATGCCTCAAGAATCCTAGTTGGGGCGGCGCCGGGCCTCCTTTGTTGCAGCGGGTTACCATTCACGGGCGGAATCAGGCCGTTCGGTGCAATCCGGGTTGCGCGGCACCCGGGGCTGTGATAAAACCAAATCATTCAGTTTTGCCCCAAAGGGCAAGCCTGAGTTTCATGCAGAGTGGTTGAGGGACGAGCCCTGTGACGCCACGACAACCTGCCCGCGCAAAACGGGAGTATGGTGTCAACTCTTGCTCGCCATGGCGAGGAACATGAGATTCGGGGGTCGCTTCAGCACTCTTGGCCGAGGCGGCTCGCTTAAGAACTTCGAGTCCTATCACGTTCGCTCATTTTTGAGCCGGTCACTGCTCGTAGACCTTGAATCACTCGCAGCTATGCGAGGGACTCTTGACGACTGCTTATGAGTTGCGATGTCGGGAATGCGGCAAATCCTATGGGATCCAGCCGCTTTCCATCTGTGATGACTGCTTTTCCCCGCTTGAGGTCAGCTTCGACTTGGACCGCGCCCGCAGCCGGTTTACCCGCGAGGCCATCAGCCAGGGACCGCTGAACATGTGGCGCTACCAGGCGCTGTTGCCGGTTCCGGAGAATTACATCCCCGTGACCCCGGCCGGCCTTACGCCGTTGATGCGCGCGCCGCGGCTTGGGGCACGGATCGGCGCTACCAATCTCTACATCAAGAATGACGCTGTGTGCCTGCCGACGCTGAGCTTCAAGGATCGCGTGGTGGCCGTGGCGCTGGCCAACGCGAAGGAGTTCGGCTTCGATACGGTGGGCTGCTCGTCGACGGGCAACCTGGCCAATGCGGTGGCTGCGCAGGCCGCGCGCCAGGGGCTGAAGACGTACATCCTGGTGCCGGCGGATCTGGAGCCGGCGAAGATTTTGAATACACAGGTCTATGGCGCCACGCTGGTGCGCGTTGAGGGCAACTATGACCACGTGAACCGGCTGTGCTCGCAGATTGCCGACCGCTACAACTGGGGCTTCGTGAACGTGAACTTGCGGCCGTACTACGCCGAGGGATCGAAGACGGTGGGCTTTGAGATTGCCGAGCAGTTGGGCTGGCGGCTGCCGGACAACATTGTTTGCCCCATGGCCGGCGGGTCGCTGATTACCAAGATCCGCAAGGCGTTCAGCGAGCTGGTGGCGCTGGGTCTGGTGGAGGACAAGCCGGTGAAGTTCTTTGGCGCGCAGGCCACAGGCTGCTCGCCGATTTCGACCGCAGTGAAGAACGGAACCGACGTGATTGAGCCGCAGCGGCCGGCGACGATTGCGCGCTCACTGGCGATCGGCAATCCGGCCGATGGGCCGTATGCCTCGCGCGCCATTCGCGCATCGGGTGGATGGGCTGAGGATGTGTCGGACGTCGAGATTGTTTCAGCCATCCAGGAACTGGCGGAGACGGAAGGCATCTTCACGGAGACGGCCGGCGGCGTAACGACAGCGGTGACAGCGCGGCTCTACGCGCATGGGCGCATCAGCCCCGATGAGCTGACGGTTACCTGCATCACGGGCAACGGGCTCAAGACGACCGACTGTTTGCAGGATGCGTATGAACCGGGCCAGGCCATCCGGCCGCGGCTCACGGACTTTGAAAACTTTGTAGATGAGCGCAACGCAGTAAACCAGGCGCTGAGCCTGGTGGGAGAAAGCTATGCCGGTTAGAGTTCTGCTTCCGAATGCATTTCAGAAACACACCAACAACGTGCGCGAGATTTCATCGACTGCTGCAAATCTTACCGAACTGGTGACCGAAATCGAGAACAAATTTCCGGCTCTGCGGCAGCATTTGCGCGGAGAGGATGGGCAGATACGGCGGTTCATCAATTTTTATGTGAACGAGGAAGATATCCGCTTTCTGGGCAATGAGAAATACACCTTCAAGGATGACGATGAAGTGCTGGTGATTCCGTCAATCGCCGGTGGGTGCTGCTGACTGGGCTGACTTTTGAGTTATAGGTTCCATCCAAGGCTCTCCGATTGCGGAGGGCCTTTGATGTTAATGGCATGTTACAAGCGACTTAGGGAACCTCTGCACAAGTCGGCGTTTTGAAAGGGCACGGCTTTAGACGTGCCGCAAGTCGACACGGAAAAGAGTATGGCTTTAGCCGCCGAGGGAATATAAACAATTAAAACTTATTCCCTCGGGGGCTAAAGCCCGACATCTCATTGGCTCATCAGGCGGCGTGCCTAAAGCCACGGCCTTTCAAAGCACGGATGAATGAGCTTGTTCAGAGCCTCCTTAGTCTATTTGCACCATTTTTGCAGCGTGTTGACTGTCCGTTGATCTGTTCCGGCGCATACTGGCCGCGTGATCCCGACCCTGCGGAACAGAGTACCGCTCAAGCTGGACGTTGGTTCCACGCAAATGGTGGACCTTGCTTTTCCCACCTCCATTCCAGAGATAACTCGGGCTGCTCCGCGCTTGCACACTGAGGTGGGCCGTTATAGGTTGCGATTGGCAGTGAGTGCAGAAGACCGCGAGGCTGCGTACAAGCTGCGCTTTCGCGTCTTCAACATCGAGATGGGCGAGGGGCTGGAAAGCTCGTACCAGACCGGCCTGGACACGGACCGGTTTGACGATTGCTGCGAGCATCTGCTGGTCGAAGACAGGCAGGAAGGGAATCCATCGCGGCGGATTGTGGGCACGTATCGGATGCAGTCGGGTGAGACGGCCGCGCGCAACCATGGGTACTACTCCGAGCAGGAGTTCAGGTTTGGGGCGTATGAGCCGCTGCGGCCGGAGATTCTGGAGTTGGGCCGGGCGTGCATTCACCTGGACCATCGCACGCCTGAGGTGTTGATGCTGCTGTGGCGGGGCATTGCGCAGTATGCTTGTGAGATGGGGCTGCGCTATCTTGCCGGTTGCTCGTCGATCAACTCCCAGAATCCCGCGGAAGGCTGGCAGATGTACGGCCAGCTGAGCCACTACCGGGTTCCGCCGGAGTTTGCCACTGAGCCGACCGCGGCGTATGCCTGCCCCAACGAGCCCGGGAGCGCGGCGGCACAGCCGGCGACGCTCTCAAACAATCGATGGCAGGCAGAGCACGCAGCTCTGCTGCCGACTCCGTGCAAGGTCCCCAAGCTGTTGAAGACCTACCTGGCCATTGGCGCGCGCATTGCCGCGCCGCCGGCCTGGGACCGCGCGTTCGGCACCATCGACTTTCTCACCCTGCTCGATCTTCGGTTGCTGTCGGCCTCGGCGCGCAACCGCTTTCTGGCTCCCCTGACGCAGTGAGTTTGCGTGCGGTCCGGCGCGCTGTGGCGCTGGGCCTGACGCTGGCCTTGTGTGTGGTGCGGTTCTGGCTGGGCCATCTGCGCGGGCGCATGACGCTGGTGCGGCGCGCCAACTGGATGCGCGACTCGGCGCTAATGGTGATGCGCAGCATGGGCCTGAAACTGCGCGTGGAAGGCACGCCGCCCACGCATGGGATGGTGGTTGCGAATCACCTGAGCTATCTGGACATTGTCTTTCTCTCCGCGCCCATGCCGTGCGCGTTTGTGGCCAAGGCGGAGATCGATCGCTGGCCGTTTTTCGGCAAGGCGGCGCGGACGGGGGGGACGATTTTTCTGGATCGCGGCAGCCGCGCCAGCGCCAATGCTGTTGCGGCCACGATCAGTGAGCGGCTGGCGCTCGCGGTGCCGATCCTTTTATTTCCCGAGGGGACGACGACGGACGGCAGCCACATGCTTCCATTTCGCACGCGGCTGATTGATCCTGTGACCAAGGCGGGCGCGCCGATTACGGCTGCGTGTGTGCGCTATGTGCTTGAAGACGGCACGCCGGAGCGGGAGCTGTGCTGGTATGGCGATGCGGCGTTTTTGCCACATTTATGGAAGGTGCTGGGCTCTGCGGGCTTCCGTGCCGAGGTGCGCTTCGGCGAGCCGCGGGTGTACCCGGACCGGCGCATGGCGGCGGATGTGACGCAGGCGGAGATTGCGGCGATGCGGAATGGCGATGCCGTGGTCACCAGTTATAGCACTGTGAAGAGGCCGGAAGAGAGTTTCTAAGCGGCGCCAGCCGGCGCGCCGGTTGAGCCGCGCACCACGAGGCTGGTGGAGACGAGGAACTCGCGCTGGATTTTGGGATTGCCGGGGTCTTCGGCCTGCTGGCGCAGAGCTTCAAAGGCGGCGCGGGCAAGGTCGGCGCGGGAGAGGCGGATGGTGGTGAGCGGGGGCAGGGTGAACTCGGCAAAGTCGATGTCGTCGAGGCCGATGACGGACAGGTCGTCGGGCACGCGGAGGCCTTCCATGTAGGCGGCGCGGAGGACGCCGATGGCGGTCATGTCGTTGGAGCAGAGGATGGCAGTGGGGCGCGAGGCAAGCGACTGCAGCTGGGCGAAGCCGGCCACGCCGCCCTTGAGGGTGTGGTCGCACTCGATGAGCCACTTTTTCTGGACGGGCAGGCCAACGCTCTGCATGGCGGTGCGATAGTCGTTCTCGCGGGTAATGGCGGAATGCAACTTGTGCGGGCCGGCGAGAAAGGCGATGCGGCGATGGCCAAGCTCGACGAGGTGATTGATGGCCTGGTGAATGCCGGTGGAGTAGTCGAGCAGGATGGTGCTCACCTTGGGATCGTCGAGATGAAACTCGGCGAGAACCATCGGAATGTTGCGATGGACGAGCTGGTCGAGCACCGGCTCCTCGGCGCCGAAGCTGAGCACGGCCACGCCCTCGACCTTGCGCTCGAGCATGCGGCGCACGCAGGTGGCCAGGACCGCGGGATCGCTGTTGGAAGAGCTGACCAGCAGCTCGTATCCGTGCGCCACGGCGATCTCTTCAAAGTTCTGGATCAGTTCCGGAAAGAAGGGGTTGGTGATGTTTTCAACAATGATGCCGAGAATGCGGCTGCGCCCGGACACCAGGCTGCGGGCGTGGGTGTTGGGAAAGTAGTTGAGCTGCTCGATGGCCTGCCATACGCGCTTGGACAGCCGCTCGCTCACGGCCGGGGAGTTGTTGATGGTGCGGGAGACGGTGGCGATGGAAACCTTTGCCAAAGCAGCAACGGTTCGAATGTCGGGAGTTTTTGTGGCGGGCTTGCTCGTTCCTTTTCGAACCACGAAACCATCCTAAGCGAGAGTTGAAAGCCATGGTAACGCATTGAGCTTGAGGGAGTGAAAGAGGATTGGGTTTCGAGGGTTCGTGGCTTGCCGCCCATTCCTCAAAAAACGCGGAATGGATCGGGCACCCGCGCACCCGCGGGGGGTGATGGGCTTCAAAAACTTCCCGGTGCCGGCTCAGTCGCGTTCGGCGATGAGGAGGCGCAGGTCGCGCAGGTTGTGGCCGGTGGGGCCGGTGACGACGGAGTCGCCGAGCGCGGTGAACATGGGGCAGGCGTCAAAGTTGGCCAGCGAGGATTTGAGGTGAAAGCCGAATTGGTGGGCGCGGCCGACGGTGGTGGGGTCGGCTATGGCGCCGGCGGACTGGGTGTTTCCGTCGATGCCGTCGGAGCCGGCGCTGAAGACGGTGAGCCGCTGGCCGAGGTATTGCTCAAGCTCCAGCGCGCAGGCCATCACGAACTGCTGGTTGCGTCCGCCGGCGCCGGGCGTGCGGCTGAGCTTGACCGTCAACTCGCCCACGCTGATGAGGCAGAGCCGCTTGTGCTTGGCGCGCAGGGTGTGGAAGAGCTCAAGCAGGTAGCGCGCGGCGTCGGCGTAGTCCCAGTCGTCGCAACTGTTGTCGACGGCGACAAAGTAGCCGGCTTTCTGGGCCAGGGCGCGGGCGCTTTCGACCAGGTCGTGGCTGGAGAGGAGCACTTCAAAGACGGAGTCGCGGAAGGCCGGGTCTTCGTCGGTCATGGTGGCGGCAGAGGTGACGCGGCGGGTGGGCGGCGCGTCTGCTTTGGCGGCGCGGGGGAAGAAGGGCGGACGCCAACTCTTGTTGCCGGGCGACTCAGGCATGTCTTCGCGGGCGAAGAAGCTGCGCACGGAGGCGGGCAGTTTGGCGTCCAGGTTGTAGCGGACCAGCAGCTCGCGCACTTCGGCGATGGTGGAGTGGTCAGGCGATGTGGGGCCGGAGGAGAGCGCATCGAGCGAGCGCAGGGGAACATCGGGGAGCAGCAGGTTGACCTTGGCCGCGTCCGGCGCAGCCATGGCCAGGCGGCCGGCCTTGACGGCGGAGAAGTGCTTGCGCAGGGTGTTGATCTCGTTGATGGGCGCGCCGCAGCCGAGTAATACGCGGTGAAACTCGATGGTGTCTTCGAGCGTGATCTGCGGATCGAGCGGCAGGTCGAACAAGGCTGAGCCACCACCGGAG
>Ga0302278_10003669_pt1 | contig 16515 bp, 13 predicted proteins | sample III_Bog_N3_2_FD_194543 | JGI IMG/M metagenome (GOLD analysis project Ga0302278, IMG submission 194543) | Peat permafrost microbial communities from Stordalen Mire near Abisko, Sweden - III_Bog_N3_2 | ecosystem: Environmental > Terrestrial > Soil > Wetlands > Peat | place: Sweden: Abisko...
ACTGGCGAGCACGATGTGTGCAGCGCCTGAGGCATCGACCGAAACGCGCGGATTGCCGTCATCCTCAGGTCCAAAGGCGTTGCCAAGCATGGTGGTGCGCTGATTGCGGAGATCGTCTTTGCGGCAATCGCTTGCCGTATACCACGGTCCGCGCTCAAGCAGCACAACGCTCAATCCGGCGACCGCGAGCTCTTTGGCCACGATACCGCCCCCCGCGCCCGCGCCGATTACCACTGCGTTTACGTGCTTCATGAGGACGAACCTTTCCGCAGGTCGTATTGCGCGCGGCCGCGCAGTGGCGGCTCATCGAGGCCGAGCATGCGCCAACTGACGGCATCGCGATTGCCGCCGTGACGAGGCGATCCGTAGTAGCCTTCGAGCGTGTGCTGGCGCACGAGGTTGAAGAAGGCGCCATTTTGCGATTCAAGTGCGGTCACCACCGCTAGCTGCTGCTGCGATGAGACGTTCTCGAGCGCGGCGCCGAAGCACTCGCGGCTGATGCGGTTAGCCTGCTCGATGCCGGCAACATAGGCCTTGCGGTGACGGCGGTAGTGGCGCGTAAGCTGGCGGTCGATGTAGGTAAGCACGCCGGCGTCGGAGGCCGATGGGAAATCGTCGGCGGGAATGATCTGGTCGCAGACAGCTTTCAGAGTGGCAGCATCGGCGTCAGTCAGAGTCTCCCAGCCGCTGTTGTGCGATGAAAAGCATCCGGAAAGGATTGCCGAGCCGGCCGCGGCGGTCGCGATCATAAAATCGCGGCGCGCGAGAGTTCCCTTTTTTTGCTTCATGCGCGGTCCCCGCACTTTTCTGAATGGAAATGTCAGAACAGCGCAGGTTAGCACCGGGAAACAACGACTCGATGTGATTTAGAGCACGAGCGCGCAGGCCAGAGACCCGTTAATCGATGAGTAACATCTGGTAGGTGGCGGCGCGCTGAAATGTGCCCTTAAAGGGCCTTAAGTGAGCCTTAAACGGGCGAAAAGGGCGCTTAAAGCGGTACATCTGCCGCTCCATTGCGCTCGTTTTGGTGGCACTGACTTGAGGAAGTTGTTTATTTTCAGTCTCCGGCTTCCCGGTTTTCACTGTGACTGGGGGGAGGGGGGTGGGGGGATATTTATCTTTAAGTAACTTTTGATGCGTTAAGACAGATTGGCCCGCGAGAGATGAAAGAGCATTCACAGAACTATTGTGCGGCAGAGAGTCGAAATTAAATGCAAAGGTGAAGGAGTTTATTTGAGACGACTGATTGAGGTTCGTGCTTTCCCGGGTCTCAGAAGCGAAGATCAGATCACTTCCGCGCCTCGATCCACGCCGAGCATTTCAGAGAGGGCGCTCACTTCAACGCTACTGGAACTCAGGTCTCTGCGCACAAGTTGGAGCCGTACCTCTCTGGTGTCGCCAACCGGAAGGTTCAGCAGAATCAACTCGCCGCTCTCCAGTTCCGGGCGAATGCGATACATTGGCAACCAGCCAAAGCACAGCCCGCTGCGCACCGCGTCGATTGCGGCCTCAATCGACCGCACTGGCATAACACGCTGCGCGGGAACGCGGGGCTGGTGCTTGGGCGCTCCCGAAGCGGTGCCTTCAATGCTTACCAGGGTGTGCTGCATGAGGTCGGCGCGGGCGAGTTCGCGCCTCATTTGATGAAGCGCATGATCGCGTTGGGCCACGGCAATCATTCGAATGATGAGGATTGGCCTGGTAAAGAACTCGCGTGAAACCAGCCCGGTAATGCAGAGCTGAACATTGTGCACCGAAAACTCAGAGTCAGCGTTGAGGAATGTGCCTTGCCGGAGCCTGGGTTGAACGTGGGGAAAGCGCGCTGTGAATGCGGCGAGCGCGGCAAACAGCCGATCGTTGGGAAAGATGCTGTCAACTGATAGCCGGACTTCCGACTCTCCACCCGACGCGAGAGATTTGGCGCGCTGTTCAAGCTGATGAAAACCAGCCAGGTGAGGTTCGGCGTCAGCCAGAAGGACCCGCCCCAATTCGGTCAACTGCGCCCGCCTGCCTTTGATTTCGAAGAGCCTTACACCGAGTTGATCTTGCAGGCGAGCGATTGCGTAGCTGATGGTAGATTGCGAACGGTGGAGTTGCTTTGCGGCTGGCGCGAAGCCGCCGAGCTGGACGACCGCTTGCAGAATCTCCCATTCATCAAGGGTGGTTCGCATACTCGCTCAATATATCGAAGAAATCGATCTAATTGTGCGAAAATTGCGTCTTTTGCTTCGAGAATCTTCGAGAGTAATATGCGGGTGGCCGAAAACCTATTCCGCATTTTGTGCCCAATTGGCTGGGCGCTGCGGCAATGCGGTTAACGAGCGCAGGGGAGAAACAGGATGAAGCTGGTTGGACTCGCGATCTTATTGGTTGCAAGCATTTGTTATGCGCAGGATAGCGGCGATTTCCGGCCTGCCAGCACCAATGTTCTCGACGCACAGTATCCGCGCGTGGACAGCGCGGGGCGGGCTGAGTTCCGATTCAAAGCTCCCGAGGCAACGGCGGTGAAGCTCAATTTCTGGAGCGGGCCGAAGCTCGACATGGCCAAACAGGCCGACGGATTCTGGACCGTGACAACGCCGGCCCTGGTGCCCGGACTTCACTACTACACAGTCATTGTGGACGGCGCTGAGGTGAGCGACCCCAGCAGCCACTCCTTTTATGGTGGCAGCAAAGACGCGAGCGCCATTGAGATTCCCGAAGCAGGATCGACCTACTATTTGCCCCAGGACGTGCCGCATGGCCAGGTCCGCGAAATCTGGTACCACTCTGACGTGACCGGAACCTGGCGCCACGCGCTGGTGTACACGCCGCCTGGCTATGATGAGCAGACCAAAGTGCGCTACCCGGTTCTCTACCTGCAACACGGCGGTGGCGAAGATGAGACCGGATGGATCAAGCAGGGCCACGCAAACTTTATACTCGATAACCTTATCGCCGCCGGAAGCACGAAGCCCATGATTATTGTGATGGCCAACGGCTACGCTCGCCGCGCAGGAGAAGTACCGCCCGCAGCCGGTGCCAAGTTCGGGTCGCCCGAGATGATGAAGGCCATGCAGGAGATGATGACTGTCTTTGAAGACGATGTGACAAAGGCCCTCATCCCGTTCATCGATTCAAACTTCAGAACCATTCCGGATCGAGAGCATCGCGCCATGGCCGGCCTTTCCATGGGCGGCATGCAGACGTTTGTAGTTACTTTCGATCGGCTCGATCTTTTCAGTTACATTGGCGGCTTCAGCGGAGCGGCAATGGCATTTGGCGGCCAGCAATTCGACGCCAAAACATCGCTGCACGGAGAACTGGCCGATCCGACGGCTTTCGCAAAAAAGGTGCATTTGTTGTGGATCGGCGTGGGGACTGATGAGCCGGCCATGATGCACACCGGCATTATGAACCTGCATAACTCGCTCACCGAGGCTCACGTGCAACATGTTTTCTACGAGTCGCCGGGCACGTCGCACGAGTGGCAGACATGGCGCCGCGACCTGAAGGAGTTTGCGCCGCTGCTCTTTCATTAATTGATTTGAGTGGAGCGCGGTGACGGATGTTGCCCGCTAATTGTTAGTGTGAGCAAAAGTGAGTGTCAGGGAAGCGTGGTTTCGCTTAGATGAATGCCAAGCACTTGTTGAGCAATTCGGTCCAGTTCCGGCGCAGTGCCCATGAGATGAATGGTTCGGTGGATGTGGCTGACCGACTCGCCTGCTTTGAGTACTTGAGCGGGCGATGACGATTCCAGCTCATAAAAATGGCCGAGTTGAGGTGCGCCTGGCGATGGCGGGCCATCGTTGTAGCAGTTGGCCACATCACCCTGGTATGGATGCTCCTGAATCTCCCATGCTGAATTCACATACTCTGCAGGAGCGGTGGGTTGGTCGTATTGCACGATGGTCAAAACATGGTTGAGCGCGTCGTAACTGCCCGATACGCCTTTGGCGCGCATGGGGCTGAGCCCCATCTTGCTGCGATAGTTGGCATCCGCTTTAAAGAAGACCGCGTTGGACTCCACTCGAATGCGGTCGGAGGGTACGGTTCCGAAATAATCCCGCTTGACTGGGATTCCCAACTCAGATTCCGGGCCCGGCTTGATGGGCAGAACGATGGTGGTTTGCTGAGTAGCCTGGAACTGCCCCAGGATCCATAGAGACAGGAGACCGGTGTGACGGCTCCAACTGGTTGAAGAGAGATTGCTCAACCGGTTGTCGGACTCAAAGCCCACCACTTTGACGCCTGCAACAGCCGGTATGCCGAGGTGGCGCCACACATCGCTCGATGTAAGCAATCGCACCTCACGGTCAATTTGAACGTGGAATTTTGTCCCGGAATAGTTGGTGAGTTCAATGGATTTGCGGAAGGCAATCGAGTTGCTGGTCTGGCCGACTACTTCAAAGGGTTCCGTATCGAATGCTGCCGGAGTGTACCAGTGCGCCAGATCGAACGGCGCGCCGGCGGCAAAGAAGATTGAAAACTGCCCGCCCTCTGGCCCCAGCCACAAGCGGTCTTCTCCGCCAACCGCGTTCATGTGGGGCTGCACCTTGCCTGAGGCAATTAAATCCCGGTTATACCAGCCGAAGCTAAGGCCCGCATCGCCGCCGACGGTGCTGGTGAGCACGCGGCCCTGCATTGCAGGCCAAACGGCAATGGCGGCGCCATTGTTGGCGTCTTTCAACACAATCAGCTTGGTGTGCTGGTTAACGAAGGCCACGACCTGGCCGAAGCTATTGTCGCCCATGGTTTGTCCTGATGCCGCAGCCAGTGAGGATGCAAGCGCGCCGGCGGCAGCGACCTTGCGAATCATGGAAATTCGAACGCTCATGGTTCATACGTTAGCAAAGCTGCCCACATGCTTTCATGCACAGCGGCAGCGGCAGCAGATTTGAATTCGCCGCCGGATCATTAGTATAGCGGCGAATTGGTGTATCGGTGAAGTAAACGGTTTTCTTTAGACTTGCGGCAAACGAGCTCCGTCAATAGATTGGAGCTGAATTGGAGGATTGGATGACTAAAAAGCAATTGTTTCTGGCTGCGATTCTTGTAGTAGCGGCGGCTGTGACGCCGGCGATGGCGCAGGTTCAAACCATAGTGCCGGCGGTGGAACCCAATGCGAAGCCGGATACGGTGGAGCACATTAAAGTCCACGGCAAATGGCTGGAGGGCAACCTGGAGGGCGAGGCAGTGGACCGCGACGTGATTGTTTTCTTGCCGCCCAGCTACGCCAAAGACAAGCATCGCCGCTACCCGGTTGTCTACGCGCTGCATGGTTACTCAATCGGCGCAGAACAGTGGACGCACGAAATTCACGTGCCGCAGACCATCGAGGGCGCATTTGCCCTGGGGTCGAAAGAGATGATTGTGGTGCTGCCAGACTCAAAGACGATCTACAACGGATCGATGTACTCGAGCTCGGTGACTACGGGCGACTTTGAGAATTTTATCGCGCACGATTTGGTGGAATATATCGACGCGCATTACCGGACGATTCCCGAGCGAACCAGCCGCGGTCTGGTCGGCCACTCGATGGGAGGGTACGGCGCGAGCCGTATCGGCATGAAGCACTCGGACGTCTTCGGCGCTCTTTACATTATGAGTCCCTGCTGCATGTCGCCGATGGCCGGCGGCGGACCCGGCTCCAGCGATCAGATGAAGGAGCGGGCGATTGCCAACGAGAAAAAGGTTGCGGCGGCCAAGTCTCCAGCCGATCTGGCGGCACAGTCGCCCGGCTTCGGCGCTGCGCAGTATGCAACGGCCGCAGCTTGGGCTCCCGATCCAAAAAACCCACCGCTGTACTTCGACCTGCCGACCAAGGACGGCGTTCCGCAACCGGAGATCGCAGCGAAATTCACGGCCAACTCACCGCTGGCTTTCGTCGACCAATACATTGGCAATCTGAAGCAGTACCGGGCAATTTCAATGGACGTGGGCGACCAGGACGGCCTGCGCTTTGACGCCACCAAGCTGCATAACATCATGGACAACTACGGAATCACGAACGGCTTTGAGATTTATTCGGGGACGCACACCAGCGCGGTCGCCGACCGATTCCAGAATCACGTGGTGCCGTTCTTCAGCCAGAATCTGTGCTTTACTGCGGGCTGCAAGTAGCCAGACTGCGGGAGAGGCGGGACAACGGACAGTGTTGGCTTGGTGAATGCCTTTACATGCCGGGACCACATGAATTAGGCTTCGTGCTGGAAAACGCTTTCTCGAAAATTCTCGCTCCAGAATGAGCCACTGGAGGGCCATCATGACCAATCATTCCCGCCGCAGTTTTTTGAAGAATAGCGCAGGCGCTGCCGGCTTGTGCCTTGTGGGCCAGCAATCGTTGGTAAGCGCCCTGCACGCGGATTCATCTGGGCGGGTAACGGGACGAATCGAGCCTATGCCGCCGGGGACGGTGCGACTCTCTGCCGGCATTTTCAAAGAGCAGGAAGAGATTAACGCGCGCTACCTCGATTCGCTTACGAACGACCGGCTGCTGCACACCTTCAGGCTCACCGCGGGAATTACATCGACTGCAACGCCGTACAAGGGGTGGGAAGACCCAACCTGCGAACTGCGTGGTCATTTTGCGGGTGGACATTATTTGTCAGCGGTCGCGCTTGCTTATGCAACGCAGGGCAACGATGAACTGAAGGACCGGGGCAACGACCTTGTGGCGGGCATGGCGGCTTGCCAGAAAAAAATCGGCACCGGATATTTGAGCGCTTACCCGAACGAACTGTTTGAGCACCTGGCGCAAGGCAAGCAAGTGTGGGCGCCATTTTACACGTATCACAAGATCATGGCAGGCCTGCTGGACATGTATATGCTCACCGGCAACACTGACGCGCTGCAGGTTGCTGAAGGGATGGCGGGGTGGGTCGGAGACTACTTCTGGCCGATTGGCACTGAGCAGCGGATGCGCATGCTGCGCACCGAATACGGCGGCATGAATGAGGTGCTTGTAAATCTTGCCGCAGTGACGAAGAAGGATAAATACATCGGCATCGCTCATCTATTTGAGCAGCCGAGCTTCCTCGATCCGCTGGCCGCGCGGCGCGATGAATTGGAAGGTTTGCACGCGAACACACACGTGCCGAAAGTGATTGGCGCGGCGCGCATGTACGAGGTCACGGGCGACCGCCGCTATCTCGAGATTGCCGAGTATTTTCTTGAAGAAGTCATGACGGCGCGCAGCTATGTTACCGGCAACACGAGCGTGGACGAATTCTGGAAGACGCCACCCGACCAGTTGAAGGGAACGTTGCAATGGACGAATGCCGAGTGCTGCGTGGCTTACAACCTGATGAAGCTGGAGCGGCACGTGTTTGGCTGGACTGGGAATGCGCGCTGGATGGATGCCTACGAGCGCGCGCTGTTTAATTGCAGGCTTGGAACGCAAAATGCCGATGGCCTGAAGCAGTATTTCTTCCCGCTCGCGGCCGGATACTGGCGCGCTTACGGCTCGCCGGAAGAGTCGTTCTGGTGCTGCACGGGCACGGGCGCGGAGGAGTTTGCGAAGTTCGCAGACACCATCTACTTCCGCCGTGGCAGCGATGTATACGTGAATCAATTTCTGGCGTCAACGTTGGATTGGAAAAACGAAGGCCTGACCATCGAGCAAGTAACAAAGTTTCCGAGCGAGCAGGGAACGACATTGAAGATCAAGTCTTCGGGGACGACGGCGCGGACGATTCACATCAGGATTCCGAGCTGGACCACGGAAGATGCCGAGGTAAAGATTAACGGCAAGCCGCTCGATGCCATGTCGAACCCGGGATCGTATCTCGCAATCCGCAAGGTGTGGCGCGACGGTGACACCATCGGCGTGAGCCTGCCAATGACGCTGCGGCAGGAGCCGCTTGCCGGAGACTCAAGCGTGAACGCAGTTGTGTATGGGCCGCTTGCGCTCGCCGCGGATCTTGGCGCGGGTCCGCCGGATGGGCCCAGCCGCGTGATTCATAGCGGCGACACTGTGCCCAAGAACCTGCCGGCGCCGGATGCGTTGCCCAAACCTGCGGCGGCTGCGGGCGCGGGTCCTGAACAGTGGATCGAGGTTGAGTCAAAACAGGACCTTCGCTTCAAAGCCTCGTGCGAAGGCGCGAAGTACGATGTGATGCCTATGTATCAGATTCACGACCAGAGATACGCGATCTATTGGCAGCTGCCGAACCGGGAATCAAAGAGTTAATCCATGATCGTTCAGTCGCGCTTGAGCGCCCTTTTTTCGCTCGCGCTGCTTGTTGCGCTCGTTGTCGTGAGCCGCGGCCCGAACGCCGTAGCGCAAAGCTGGACCGCGGACAACGGCAACGGGACTTACTCGAATCCGCTTTTCTACGACGAATTCGCCGATCCCGATATTATTCGCGTGGGCAGCGACTTCTATCTTCTTGGCTCGTCAATGCACGTGATGCCGGGGCTTGCGCTGCTGCACTCGCGCGATCTGGTGAACTGGGACTTTGAGTCGTATGCCGAGGACAAGCTCGACCTGGGCCCGGAGTATCGGCTCGAAGACGGCAAGGACATTTACGGCAACGGCATTTGGGCGCCAAGCCTGCGCTACCACAATGGGACCTTCTACATTTTTGCCAACGTAAACGGCCAAACGACGCAGATGTACATGGCAACGAATCCGCGCGGCCCATGGACACACACCCAGATGAAACGCGCGTTCCACGACCTTGGCGTGCTGTTCGACGATGACGGCAACGCTTACGTTGTGTGGGGCTATGCCGATCTGCACATTGCCGAGCTGACGCCCGACCTGACCGATGCTGTGCCGGGAACCGAGCGGGCGCTATTTACCCGAGACCAGGGTATGGGCGAAGGCTCGCACTTTTACAAGATCAACGGCAAATACTACATCCTTAGCGCGTGGTACAACGGCGTGATGCGGCTGGTTGGAGCGCGAGCCGACAAGCTGACAGGGCCGTGGGAAGTGAATCGGAATATCAGCGTGGGCGAGCAGTTTGGGCAGGTGCCCGGATGGCATCTGAACACGTTCCGGCCGTCGCTGACCACCGTGCCGCCCTACAAGTTTTCTCCACCTGATGACACGGCCGCCGCAATAGGCCGCATGGCAATCCACCAGGGCGGCATTGTGGAGACAACTACCGGGGAGTGGTGGGGTTTGAGCATGGGCGAAGAAAACGCACTCGGCCGCGTTGTTACGCTGTCGCCGATTACCTGGCAGGACGGCTGGCCTTACTTCGGTCTGCCGGGGAACCTGGGAAGATCGCCGCGAATATGGGTCAAGCCGCGCACCGGCTCAATCGAAAAGCCGCACGCGCCATATGTGCGAAGTGACTACTTCTCGAAGCCGCGGCTCAATCCCGTGTGGCAGTGGAATCATGTTCCGGTTGACGATAAATGGTCGCTCACGGAAAGGCCCGGTTTTCTTCGCCTGCACGCCCTCCATGCAACAAGCCTTTGGGACGCTCGCGATTCACTGACGCAGCGCGCGATGGGACCGCATTCGATTCCCACCGCGGTGATGGAGACAATCGGAATGCAGCCAGGCGACGTCGCGGGCCTGGCTTTGCTCATCCAGCCCGATGCGTGGATTGGAGTTGAAAAGACCGCAGACGGGCTGGCGCTGATGCGGCACGATGGCCAGAGTATGACCGACCTGCGCGTGCCGATCCTGACAACCCGTGTATGGCTCCGCGCCGAATGCGATTACATTTCGCAACTCGCCCGTTTCAGCTACAGCACCGATGGTAAAAGCTTCAGGCCGATTGGCGAGCCATTTCGCATGTTGTTTATCGGCGTTACGTTTCAGGGTGTTCGTTATTCGCTGTTCAATTTTCATCGCGGCGAAGGCGATGGAGGATATGCGGACTTCGACTCCTTCGATTTAAAGGAACCTGCGCCCCGGGGCATCACGAGGCCGATTCCTTATGGCAAGCAGATTGTTTTGACTACGAAGAATGCGGATCAGCAGGCGAATCTTGAGGTGGCTGATGGAACGGTTGGTGCCAGTGCCGAGCGATCGACGAGGTTCACAATCGTCGACCGAAAGCTGGGCCGCGTCGCGCTCCAAGCTGCTGGAGGATACCTTTCGGTGGCTGCGGATGGACAGGTCTCACTGAAAGCCGGAGCTCCAGCGAAGGCTGAGACATTCCAGTGGATCGAGACGATGACCGGCGAATTGACGCTGATGTCACTCGAGACCAATCGCTACTTGCGCGTCGATTTTGCGAGCGGCAAACTGCTGGCAGATAGCACAGGGCCGGAACCGAACGGACCTCCGGGAGTAAGATTCGACTGGCGCCAGTAGTTCCGTTGAAGTTATTTTGAAGAGGCTCGATCATTCGAGCCGAGTGCGTACCAATGGCAATTGATTGAGGAAGGTTGACGAAATGATTCAGGGATCAGGTTCGATGCGGTCTGCGGCACTTTTGTTTTTTTCGATTGTTGCGGCTTCTTCGTTTGTTGTTACGGCTCATGCGCAGCAGCCGGCTCCGCGTATGATTGTCGCCGATGTTTCGCAGGCGGGTGGGCCGGTTGATCGGTTCTTCAATTTGTCGGTAGGGTCGGACTACCCCGGCACGCTGATTCGAGACGACAGCCAGGCGCAATTGAAGACGGCCGTGGACGAGCTGGGATTCCGCTACATTCGCTTTCATGCCATCTTTCACGATGTGCTGGGAACGGTACGCAAGCAGGACGGCAAAACCACGTACGACTGGACGAAGATCGACCAGCTCTATGACGATCTGCTGGCGCGACATATCAAGCCTTTTGTGGAACTGGGTTTTACGCCCGAGGCGCTGGCCACATCGAAAAACAGCATCTTTTACTGGCACGGCAACACCTCGCATCCCGACCCTGTCGGCTGGCGGGACCTTATTGCGGCGTTCATCAATCATATTGAGCAGCGGTACGGCCAGAACGAAGTGCGTACCTGGTTCTTTGAGGTGTGGAATGAACCCAACCTCGCGGGCTTCTGGGAAGGCGGCAGCCAGAATGATTATTTTGCGCTCTACGATCTGACGTCGAACACCATCAAGTCGATTGATCCCGCGCTGCGGGTCGGCGGACCCTCTACGGCTGGCGCGGCGTGGGTGCCTGAATTTCTGGCGCATGTGAAACAGAGCGGCGCGGCGGTGGACTTTGTTACCACGCATACTTACGGCGTGGATGGCGGTTTCCTCGACGAAGAGGGGCAAAGCGATACCAAGCTTTCGCCATCGCCCGATGCCATCAGCGGAGACATTCATCGCGTGCGGCGCGAGATTACGGCGTCGGCATTCCCCAACCTGCCGCTTTACTTTACCGAGTGGAGTACGAGTTATACGCCGCGCGACCCGGTGCATGACTCATACATCAGCGCCGCTTACATTCTTAGCAAGATCAAGGCCAACGAGGGACAGTTACAGGGCATGAGTTACTGGACTTACAGCGACCTTTTTGAAGAGCCGGGCCCGCCCACAGCTCCGTTTCAGGGCGGATTCGGGCTGCTGAACCCTGAGGGCATTCGCAAGCCGGCATACTTCGCTTACAAGTATCTGAATGCGCTTGAGGGGCTGTCGATTTCTTCTGCCGATTCGCAGGCTCTGCTGGCAGCGGATGGCGGAAATGTGACCGCGGTGATCTGGGATTTTGAACAGCCTGAGCAGAAGGTAAGCAATCGGCCATTTTATACCAAGGTAATTGCTTCGCGACCGGCCGCTCCGGTGGAACTCAAGCTGATGCACCTGGCTCCGGGCGCGAAGTACAAGCTGGATGTTTATCGGACCGGATACCATGCCAACGATGCGTATAGCGCGTATCTTGAAATGGGACGGCCGAAGGAACTGATTGCCGCGCAGGTTGCGAAACTGAACGACCTTACCCGCGACTTGCCGGAAAAGGACCAGGTGGTGAGCGCCGGCAAAGACGGCACACTTGAGATTACACTGCCGATGAACAGTAACGACATTGTGCTGGTGAAGCTGGTGCGCCGGTAAGTATAGAGTTGCGGGCAGCACCGGCCTATGTGAGGAACGTTTATGAAGCCTAAACAGATTTCCGCATTTGCTTCTGCTGCTTTGATTTCTTTTGCGCTCACATCTCAAGCTCAAACCATTCCTGACGCGCACGTTTGGCTCTCGACTCCGGATCACTCATCGGCATTTACGGAGCAGCCCGGAGCGCTGCACTTTTCCGCGGCGGCCGGCGATGGCGCCGCGATCGCCGTGACCGACATGCAGCAGTTCCAGCTGATTGAGGGATTCGGGTTCGCGGTGACCGGCGGCAGCGCGCAGTTGCTGATGAAAATGAGCGCGGCCAAAAGGTCGGAGTTGCTGAAGCTGATTTTTTCGCCGGATGGTGATGGCATCGGCGTGAGCTACATTCGGCTGTCGATTGGGTCGAGTGACATGAACGACCACGCTTACAGCTATGACGATATGCCCGCAGGACAGGCCGACCCAACGCTGGCAAAGTTCAGCCTGGCTGCGGATGAGGGAGATGTGATTCCGGTGGTAAAAGAAATCCTCGCCATCGATCCGCAGATGAAGATTTTGGGTTCGCCGTGGTCGGCGCCGGCCTGGATGAAGACCAACGACGACGTGAGAGGCGGGCAACTGAAGCCCGAATTCTATGCGGCGTACGCGCAGTACCTGACCAAATACGTTGAGGGAATGAAGGCTGCGGGAATCACGATTACAGCGATCACGGTGCAGAACGAACCGCTGAACCCCAAGAACACGCCGAGCATGGTTGTGTTTGCCGATGAGGAAGGCGCATTCATCGGCAAGTATCTTGGGCCTGCGTTTGAGGCTGCGGGCATCGAGACCGAGATCCAGGTTTACGATCACAATCCCGATGTTCCTTCGTATCCGCTGTCGATTTTGGCGGACCCTGTTGCAAGTAAGTATGTGGCAGGAACGGCGTTCCACCTTTATGGCGGCGCTGCCGCTACATTCACGGCTGTGCACGATGCGTACCCCAACAAGAATCTCTATATGACTGAGCAATCGGTGACGCAGCGGCCCGGCGCGCAGGGACTCAGCATCGCCGAGCCGGTTGAAAGCGTGATGATTGGCTCGACGCGCAACTGGTCGCGCAATGTGCTCCTTTGGAACCTGGCGGCCGATCCTCATGCGGGGCCGCACACCAATAACGGCGGCTGCACCGGATGCTATGGCGCGATTACGCTTGACGGCGACAAGGTAACGCTGAATGTTGCGTACTATGTGGCCGCGCATTTTTCGAAATTTGTGCGGCCCGGATCGGTGCGCATCGGTTCGAGCGAAATGGATCAACTGTATACGGTGGCGTTCTTAACGCCTGATGGCAAGATTGTGCTGGTGGTCGACAACACCGGGAATTTTCAGAAGACATTCAGCATTGTTTATCACGGGCAGAGCGTGACCACGACGCTGCCGTCGGAGTCGGTGGCTACTTACGTTTGGTGAATATTAAGTCCCGCGCTTTAGTGTCTGCGTGAGAACTCGTTTCACCGCGCTTTACGGGTTGAAATCGGAGGGAGCAGCAGCCTTCAGGCTGCTGAATAAGGCGCAAATCATCGCGGCGGCTTTAGCTGCGGGTCTTTGGGGGCTGTCTCTTTTACCTCGAAGGTAGTTCTCACGCAAACGCTGGAGCCCAGCGCTATTGCGAAAAAAAGGCCGCCTGCTCGCAATGAGAGATACCTTCCGTATCTCGCATTGCTTGCAAACGGCCGATCAAGAGAGGCAGCTTTGGAGGAAACTTAAGTCTCGTTCCTGACCTTCGCATGGCCGACCCCATGCGAAGGTCAGGGACAAGAGTTTAACCGCGTGCGTAATTCTGTAGCGCCATGCGGCTGGGAATGGTTATTGTGCAGCCGTGCTGGGCAACGAGCTGACGGTTCTTGAAGATTGAGAGCGTACGGGTGACGGTCTCGCGGGAAGCGCCGATGAATTCGCCGATTTGCTCGTGCGTGAGTGAGACGCGGCAGCGCGCGCCGGTCTCCTGCTTCGGAGTTTCAGCGGTCTTCTGCTGAGGAGCTTCATCGCTCCAGCCGAGTAACAGCCGGGCCAACCGCTCGGGAACCGAGGTTGAGAGACCGACCATGCGCAGTTGCTCGCAGGCGAGGTTGAAGCTGCGGCTGATTTCGCGGGTGGCCGCTTCGTAAACTTCGGGATGCCGGGCCATGAAGTGGAGGAATGTTTGCCGCGAGACGTGCGCGATCTTCGCCGGGTAAAGCGTGTCGGCTGTCATCTCGTAGGCGTTGCCCGAGAGAGTTGAAGAAAGCCCCAGCATTTCGCCGGCCTTGGCGATGCGCAGGCTGAGCCGGCGGCCATCGCTCGAGTTGATTGAGAGCTTTACTTCGCCCTCAACAACCACCATCACGCCGGAGTTTTCCTGTGTCTCGCTGAAGAGAACTTTGTTGGCCGGCTGCGAGATGGGAACCACGAGAGCGTCGAAATCGGCCAGGGCTGCCGGGGAAAGTGCGCTGAAGAACTCGCTCTTCATGTAAGGCTTCATGGATGCAACATTGCTCTTCTCGGTGTGCATGTGTTTACTCCGTGTCCAGGGGTTGCAGGCTCTCGCACGTGACCTCTCCGGCGAGATACTGCGTCCAGGGTGTGCTGGTCAGAATTGCGGCTTTCGTCTGAGAGTAGATCGTTCTCAAGGCCCGAATTCCGACTGCGTCGGCGAATGTGGTGTCACGAAGATCAAGAGCGAGCTTGCGTGCAGCGAGAGTTGGTTTTGTATCTGCCCACAGGCGGTCAAGTTCGGCCGCCCATGGTCCGGCAAGTCTGCCTTCGAGTTTGATGACCAACTCTGTTGCGTTTTCTTGAACTGTGATTCGTAACGCCATGCCTGCTATATGGCACGGGGCGTGCCAAACTTTTTCAGCGCGGAAGGCGGGCATGGCAGGATGTTGATTTTAAAGGGAATAGAGTTTTATGGAATGTGATTTGGAACACATGTGACGAGGGACGGGTGACGAAGTGACGAAGACGATATTTCGTCACGAGACGATGGTTCGTCGCGGGGGGGGAAATCAGTTCTAGGGAATAGTACGTGCGGGCCCAGGACGGGCCCGTGCAGATTGCCGAAAATCCCGTTTCCGGGCATGAAGGTTCGACGCTTGATCGACTGATGCGAGTTACTTCTAGTTAGGCGACCAATCAGACCATAATGGTCCGAGGTCACGGGGCCGTGGCGCTGAGGTGCCATTTCGCAAGCGTTTTCAGCCCCAACCACGTCGCCTTGTTTAGAGCAAAGAAACCCCTCTTGATTGAAGGAAAGTTTCTCATGGATTTCACCAAAAAAAGAAGTGTCCGCGAAAATGTATTTCTAATCGTCTCTGCCATTGTCTTAGCAGGTAGCCCCGCCGTCAGCACGAAGCTCTGCACGGCGCAGACTATTGCCCCTCAGGATAGCACCTCGAAAAAGCTACCAGAATTTGAAGTGGCGTCGATACGTCCATCCAAGCAGGATGGAACATCTTGGGAGTGTTTACCAGGCGGCCGGATCAGGGGAGTACAAACTCTAAGTGGACTCATTGTCTTGGCGTATATTGACGAGGTTCGAGGCGACCACATTGTAAATCTGCCGAAGTGGGGAGGGAGTGATCGATATGCCATTTCGGCCCTTCCTCCTGAATCGTCAGAGTCTGCCAAAATACAATATCGAACGATATATCCCAGTAGAGAACAGCAGGAGATGTTGCAGTCATTGCTTATAGAGAGGTTTCATCTAAAGTTCCATCGTGAGTTCACAGAGGAGCAAGCGTATCTCGTGTTCTTGAAAAAGAAGCCTGATGTTATGAAGTTGCAACCACCCAAAGACGAGCACACGCCTTCTTATGTTTCGTTGCAGATTGACAATTTGGCAACTGGAAGTTTTTCGTTTGTTGTACTTAATTCCACTATGCCGGTCTTTGCACGGGAGCTGGGTAAGTACACCAAGATGAATGTAATCGACCGAACCGGGTTGACCGGGTTGTACGACTTTAGGGTTCCTTTTTACTACCAAGAGAAGTCAGGTGATGAAGCAGGTTCTGACCTTGGAGCTTCTGTTATTGCGGGACTTCGGGACTTTGGCTTCGATATTAAATCAGTGAAGATGCCAATAGAACACATTGTCATCGACCGTTTGGACAGACCCGCTGAGAACTAGTGAGTGGTGGCACTCTATGCGGCTGGTATCAGGCAACATGATTCAGTGACCGGATCAGTGAATGTCCCGGTTCCCCAGCACAAGGTTTTCACGGTTGAGGTGTGTATCACCGGCCATCCGGAACCTACTCCGAAATGCCTGCGCGGAATGGTTAAGGGCAAGTGCCCTTGCAAAACAACTTACTCGGAGATTATCTAGATATAGTCGGACCGCTCGATGCCGAGCTTCTTGATCTTCGAATTAAGCGTAGTACGTTTGAGGCCTAGTTTGGCGGCTGCGCCGGTGGGGCCGCCGATCATGCCTTTGGCCTCGCGCAGGGCGCGGAGAATGTGTTCACGTTCGGCTGCCTGAAGCGTTGGATTGGCATCAGACGCTGACTCTTCCTCTTCATCGCCGTAGATGTCTTCAAGTTCGGCAAGAGGCACGTAGAGCGCCGAA
>Ga0302278_10003670_pt1 | contig 16513 bp, 13 predicted proteins | sample III_Bog_N3_2_FD_194543 | JGI IMG/M metagenome (GOLD analysis project Ga0302278, IMG submission 194543) | Peat permafrost microbial communities from Stordalen Mire near Abisko, Sweden - III_Bog_N3_2 | ecosystem: Environmental > Terrestrial > Soil > Wetlands > Peat | place: Sweden: Abisko...
AGGCATCGTCCCCATCATCTGGTAGTCAATAATTTGGCGGGTGTCCCACCCTTGCCCAGCGCATAAAGTGGGTGCCCCATCCTTCGCTTTTTTCTAGCGAAGGGTGGGCTCGCAGGAACCTCGACTGGGGGTGTCCGGGCCCTCACCCTTCGGGACCGGGGAATCAAAGCCACACCTCGTCCTCTTGGTCCTCTTGGCGGGTGGCGCACCCTGCGCTTCTAAAAACTCGACCATCCCCACAACTGAGGGTGCCCCATCCTTTGCGTATTTTGCGAAGGGTGGGCTCGCAGGAACCTCGACCGGCGGGTGTCCGGTCCCTCACCCTTGGGGACAGGGGAATCGAGAAACCGCGGGTGCCCCATCCATTCCGCGCATTTTGCGGAATGGGTGGGAAGCAGTACGCCCGTGCGAACCCCCTTCCGGGCATCTGCCCAACCACAGACCCTACGAACAAATGTGAACCCGCCACTTAACCTTTGATCGAACCCAGGCTGCCTCGAGCTCCTGCAATTGGCTCTGAGCGCGGCCACAACATAAACTGCACTGCTCACTGAAGTTACCCATACCCCCGGCCAGGGAAGCCCGCAATTAAAGCGCAATTGCACAGAAAAGAAAATCGAAATAAAGAACGCATTATCAATAGCTTACGCAGCCATCCCGTGCCGAATCAGCGCACTTTCCAAAAAAGCGGCTAATTCTCTGCAACCCAAATGCTCGATTAGTTCAATTCTCAGCAATCAAAACAGTCCCGCGGATTGCCCCGTAGGTTCCTGTCTCGAAGAATCGCAACCCTCCGAGCAGCCATTTGCCCTGTTTTGCAACCCTGCAAGCAGCCTTTTACCCTATGTAGCGCACCCCTCCGAGCGAACCTTTGACCGCTGAAAACTAACGATTCCCTGGGTGATGGGATGGCTTGGCTTCGGTAAAATCCGGCAGAAACGAGTGGTGCGCGACGCAAAAAAACCGGGACCAAAACTGGCCCCGGCGATGCGCGCGCAACGCAATCAAATTTGTTGTGCTGAAACCTTTTCCCCAGCCTGAGTAATGCGGCGTTCGCGGTTCAATCAAAAGAAGTTAGGTCCGATCCTCAACCCATCCTCAGGCTGCGGAATCCCGGCGCGTCGCGCCTGGCGCACTTAACTGTTGCCGCAGGCTTCCAGCCAACTCGGCCACCACGCGAAGCTTGTCGGCAAGTGGCGGAGTAACTTCGTTCGTGGCCAGCGCCAACTGCGATTGCAAAAGCAATCCAGCCACCGTTGTTTTCAATTCGTTCTCCATCGCCGCCGCCACCGCCCGGTGTGCCAGCATCTGCTCGCGCTCGCGCCGGTGCAATGCGGCCCGGATCTCCCGCACCAGCCGAGCCGCGCCGGAGAGGGCGAAGTTGATTTGCAGGGGAATCGCCAATCCAGCTCGATTCCAGATCGCCTCGACTGCTGACGGATTGCAGTCGGCCATGGTTTCATCCACGACCACGGCGTCATACTCGCGCCCTCGCAGTGCGGCAAGCGCGGCCTTGTGTCCCTCGGCAACATCAACCTCCATCTTGAGTTGGGCACCGACTACGGCAGCGCAATTCCGTGCTCCTTCGATCCCGGTCACAATCAGAATGCTCATCTTCAATTCCTCGCTAACTGTTCGACTTCTTCAAGTGCTGCGACTCGTTCGTTCACCGCGCGTCGGCTATAAATCTGTATGCTTGGGCGAGCGTTCCTGAAAACCTTTTCGACTCAATCGCCAATGGCTCCAAAATGGCTTTTAATCGTCGAGAGGCGCGTCGACAACCCCATATTCCTTAAGCTTGCGGTAGAGAGTGGTCTTGCCGATGCCCAGAAGCTTCGCAGCCTGGAGCTTATCGCCCTTCAGGCGGCGAATGGTTCCCAGAATCGCTTCGCGTTCGAGATCCGCCAGCGTCTTCCCTGAAGGTGAAATCCCATCCCCGCTTGGTTCAGAATGGCTCACTGCGGGGTTTCTCGTTTCAAGCGCCTGCTGTTGAAGTTGCGTGGGTAAGTCGCCGAGGTGCAGAACCGGACCCGAAGAGAGAGTGCAGGCCCTTTCAATCGAGTTTTCCAATTCACGCACGTTGCCCGGCCAGTCGTGCCGCATCATCGTACGCAAAGCCTCGTCGCTGAGCGTGAATTTTGTTTTGTGTTCCCTACTGATGCGGTCAAGGAAGTGGGCAGCCAACAGCGGAATGTCTTCGCGGCGGTCGCGCAATGCGGGCAGCCTCAGGTTGACCACGTTGATCCTGTAGAAAAGGTCCTTGCGAAAAGTCCCCTTTTCGACCATATCGGCCAAATTCCGGTTGGTTGCGGCCAGAATGCGTGCCCGAATCGCGACACGGTGATTCGCGCCGACCGGTCGAACTTCCTTCTCCTGCAACGCCCGCAGCAGTTTGGCCTGCAGGTCAAGGGACAACTCGCCAATCTCGTCCAGAAAAACCGTGCCGCCTTCAGCGGATACCAGCAATCCCTCTTTCGAGCGATTTGCTCCGGTGAAGGCTCCCTTGACATAGCCGAAAAGCTCGCTCTCCATAAGTGTTGGAACGAGCGATCCGCAGTCCACTGGCAGAAATGGCTTTTCAGAATTCGGCCCGTAGGCGTGAATCGTCCGTGCCACTAATTCCTTGCCAGTCCCGCTCTCTCCGAGCACCAGCACAGGATGCGAACTTTGCGCAACTTTGGAGAGGATGCGGTAGAGTTTTTCCATTTCCACGGAGCGGCCAATCATTGCGCCCAGTCCTTCCGAAAGGCGCAACCGTTCCCGCAACTGCCGGCTGGCAATGTCGGTGATAAAACCGGCTGAAGCGCGGTCCAGCACCGTAGAAAGCTCGTCCATGGCGAATGGCTTGGTCAGGTAGTCCTGGGCTCCGCAGCGCATTGCCTCTACCGCCGCATTCACCGATCCCGAGGCGGTCATTGCGATGACGGCGGTCTTGGGATAGAGGTGTTTCACTTCCGAAACCAGTTCCAGGCCCTGGTTGGACCCTGCCGGCAGGTTTACGAGCAGAATGTCGGCTGCTCGCCCGCGCAGCAGGCTCCGTGCATGGCTCATGTCGCCGGTGCTTTCCACTGCGTAACCCATGCTGGCGGCGATCTCCGCGCAGGCCGACCGAATTGCCCCGTCCACGTCGACCACGAGCAGGTGCAGCCGGACAGCTGGTTCTGCGATTTGAGGGATGAATTCCATATTCCTTGAAGATGAGACTGTTCCGAGCATTGTATTCGCCTCGCGTTCGGTTAGCAGTGGTTTGCGGCTCTGTTCATGTTTGGCGGCGCCAGCCAGCCTGTGGCCCCCGCTTGGTTCACTGAGTTCGGACGGGCAATTCAATTACGAAGCGAGCTCCTCCGGCATCATGGTTTGAAGCGCGAATGCTGCCGCCGGCTGACGCCAGAAGCGAACGGGTGATGGACAAACCCAGTCCGCGATGGGCAATCGGCCAGCCTCCCTTGCGGGACTGCCCCCTTCCCCGTGTCGTGTGGCCAGATTCGAAGATCTTCTCCAGCGACGAGCGGGGGATGCCAGGCCCGTTGTCCTCAAATGTCAAAACCAGCCATGGTGCGGCATCCATAGTTGCGTGAAACTCATGCAGGCCAACCGTAATGCGCCCTCCCGCCGGCATGGCTTCGGCTGAATTCTTCACCAGGTTTACCAGGACTCGCGTCAGATCCTCCCCGGTCAGCCTCACCGGGAGCGCACCGCCTTCGGCGTTCATCGTGAGTGAGATCGAAGGACCCGCAATCGAGGCAAGCAGGTTCTTGTTTGACAGCAATTCGCCGGTGAAGCTCTCAATGAGTCGTGCCGGAAGCTGGTCCAGGATTCCGGTGTTTTGAATCCTGTCGCTCAATGTCCTGGAGCTTTCTCGATCGCACGAATGCCCGTTCTTACCGAGAGGGGAATCCGCCCTGGTCGCACAGGAACAATCCAGAGCAACCAGCTTATCCACCAGGCGGCGGCTTGCCGCGGCTACGAGTCGCAGCTCACTTCCATAATGGAGAAACTGCGTCTCAAGAACGCCTGGCTCTTCGAGCAAATCACAGTAGAGGCCCAGCGCCGTCACCATGTTTCTGGCATCATGCGCGACTTCTGCCAGGGACTCTCCTGTGATTCGGACTCCGGACAAGGTCTCCACCAATGTTTCCACCCGTTTGCGCTCCGCACTCTGTGATTCCAACGAAGGATCGATCCGCTGCATGGTTTGGTCCCTTTCTCTTGCGCACTTCAGAATTCTCATCGCCGTCCGGTTTTGAGCCTCTGCCTGCGCCTTCTTTGCTCGTCGGTTCTTGCCTCCTTAGTTACACGTTGCGTGCCAAACCGGAACACTTTTGCTAAGTTCCTGATAAGGGAAGCGGTTACCAGCAATGACCTCACCCTTTCCAAGAATGGCTTCCATGCAGGTCGTCCCAAAATGGAACGCGCTCGTCTGGTTGATCCTTCCTAACCTGTTTGTTGTCAATTGCTTCCGTGAGATTCCCATTCCGGAACCAGAAAGCGCTGTTTCCCGTCCTGGCACTGGCCCGTCCGCTGCCGTCGATTCACTCAGCATCCCACCGCTCCCGTACAATCGCGCTATGAAAGAATTTTTCCGCCCTGGGGGCAGAACCCCAGCTCAGCTTCGTCCTCTCGCCTTCATCCCTGGCTTTGTCCAGACTGCGGAGGGATCCGTCCTCATTTCTGTTGGCAATACCCGCGTGCTGACCAATGCCACCATCGAACAGGGAGTTCCGGGTTGGCTCCGCAATTCGGGCCGCGGCTGGGTCACAGCCGAATACTCCATGCTTCCGCGATCCACAGTCACCCGCACTCCGCGCGAGAGCGAGCGCGGCAAAATCGGCGGACGCACGCATGAGATTCAACGTCTCATCGGCCGCAGCCTGCGTTCCGTCGTCGATATGCAGGCCCTCGGAGAACGAACCGTGATTCTCGACTGCGACGTGATCCAGGCCGACGGCGGTACGCGCACTGCGGCGATCACCGGCGCAGCAGTTGCCCTTGCTCTTGCATTGAATGCGTTGGTGAATGCCGGGACCTTGAAGGCTTCGCCGCTGAAGCAAATGGTGGCCGCCACCTCGGTAGGCATCGTCGGCGGCACCGAGGTGCTCGACCTTTGTTACGAAGAGGACTCCCAGGCGGAAGTGGACATGAATGTGGTGATGACCGCAGACGGCGGCCTCATCGAGACCCAGGCCACGGCTGAGAAGGGAAGCTACTCCCGCGCCCAGTTGAACAACCTGATCGATCTTGCTGCAGGAGGACTCACGGACATCTTTGCCGCGCAGCGGGCGGTATTGGAGCCGCAGGGAGTCTCCATTCCGGCATAACGCCGGCGTCAAGCATAGTTATCGAGTCTTCGCATCGATGCAAATCCTCAGAAGCCCCGACTTCCGTGCTAACCTGTCTTCGATCCTGAGCAAGCATTGAATTGCAGATTCCCGCCCCAGGGTCTCACGGAGAGAGAGAATGTCTTTGCGCATCAACGACATCGCCCCCGACTTCACCGCCGAAACAACTCGCGGAACGATTCACTTCCACGAATGGATTGGAGACGGCTGGGCCGTCCTGTTCTCGCACCCCAAGGACTTTACGCCGGTATGTACCACGGAACTGGGCTACATGGCGGGACTGGCGCCCGAATTCGAAAAGCGCAATACCAAGATCATCGGACTCAGCGTGGACCCAATCCTGAATCACGCCAGGTGGGCCGCGGACATTGAGGAGACCCAGGGGCACGCCGTTACCTTCCCCATGATCGGCGACCCCGAACTCAAGATCGCCAAGCTTTATGACATGCTTCCGGCGGAAGCGGGCGATACCTGCGATGGCCGCACCGCGGCGAACAATGCCACTGTGCGTACCGTATTTGTGGTTGGTCCGGACAAGAAGATCAAGCTAACCCTCAGCTATCCCATGAGCACCGGCCGCAATTTCGACGAAGTCCTGCGGGTTCTGGACTCGATGCAGTTGACCGCCGCGCACAAAGTGGCGACGCCGGTGAATTGGAAGCCGGGAGACGATGTAATCATTCTTCCCGCCGTCTCCGACGAAGAGGCGAAGGCGAAATATCCCGATGGATGGCGCGCCCCGAAACCGTATTTGCGCATTGTTGCCCAACCGAAATAGCGCGCTGGCCGCCCGCTACTGCGTTTGCGAGTTAAGGCCACGAGACCAGAGCAACAGGAAAGAGACCACTCCGACCATTCCAAGGAACTGGATGGGAACGAGCAGCCAATCTACCCAGTGCACTCGGCGCGAGCGGTAAAAATCACCAACATACTCAAGAGACAAATTGAATCCCTTCGATTCGCATGCCACCTGCAAGTCTCCTTCCCCTGCGAAGCCTTGAACCGCTCCCGTCTTCTGATCCAGAAGGAAGTAGACGGGCCTGTCGGGGTCATCTCCGTCTGGAGGAATATCTCGATGCCCGGCGATAGTGCTGCCCGCCAGCTGAATTGTGCCGATTAATGTGACGTGCCCAGACCCGTCCTTCGCATGGCATTTGTCGAAACTTGCAGTTCTGACACCGGGCGCGGCTATGCTTCCCCAGCAGTAATCGACAGGTTTTCCAACCGTGTAGCCAGTCGCCAAAGTGATATACGGGTCATCGGTCAGGCCATCGTCCTGATGGTAGATGATCCTGCAAATACGGCTGTACCCTGCAAAGATCAGCCAGCACCAAAGGAACACAACAGTGGGAGTCAGGCCGCACGCATAGAGGAACGCAGTTCGCCCGTTTGTCCCCAAGGGCACGCGCTTTCTGGCAAGCCAAACAAGCGTTGGCGAGAAGACGATCAAGCAAAAGGACGCTGCGACCTTGAAGAAAAGCATCAGCAGCATCAGGCTTAAGCCGTCCATGGCTTGAAGAGTAACACTTGTTAATGCAGGTCTCTTAGGCTTGTCGCGGCACCGCTAGCGGGATCAGCGGCTTCGCTCCACGGGCGACCTGAATCCGTCTACTAATCCAAGGAGCTTTCCGGCTCTCGGTTGAAAGCCGGCAGCCAGAAGCTGGCGCCTAATGCAACACCGCCGCCAGCAGCAGCGTCGTTCCCAGCCCGGCCACCGACAGGACGGTCTCCATCACCGTACCCGTCGAGAGCTTCTGCTTCCCCCCATCCGAAGAGAGCCTAACACCGCGCCTCAGTCCCGCGTAGCCCGGCGCAGCGATTCCAGGTAGCTGTATCCCCAGATGGTGTCCGGCAGCAGCACCCCGTCTTCGGTCCACTCATTCCACGCTCCCACGTAGACGAACTTGCGCCCTTTCTGGCCCGCGGCAAAGTGCCGTGCGGCGCGCACGAGTCGCTCAAACTGGTCCGGAGAGCGATTGATGGCGACGCAGGCACGCTCCCCGAAGCGCGGGCTGTCATCCCAGCCCACCGAACAGGTGGGATGAAACGGCACGTCCACGCTGCCGCGCTCCTTCGCCCAGGATTCTAGAGCCTCACGGGCGGCCACTCCATAGGGAATCCGCGAGCCCGGCGGCTTCGATCCGTAGCTCCAGCCCATGGTGCCGTAGACCACCGTGCTGTCGAAGCCCAGCGCACGCAGTCCTCCGTCGTGTCTCCAGCCGTTGCACTCCTGCAGATGCAGCGCAAAGCCGAGCTTCGCGGCCCGGGCGCGCAGCGCGTCCAGCGCCTGCTTCATCCCATCCGCGCCGCCCATCTCGTGCAGAACTCTGCCCGCATCGAAGATGCCGAACACATGCGCATCGTCGAACTTCAGATAGTTGGGCTGGCTGAAGTAGTGCTCGGCGCAATAGTCGCAGACCGCTTCAAAGTCCTTGATCGAATGCTTCTGCGCCAGCAGCAGCGCGGAGTCCTGCGGAGAACGCGCGGGGTAGACATTCTTCCAGTCGTGGTTGGCCCACATGATGGCGAACTTGAGCTTGTCGCGGTTGTCGGCCTTCAACAGCCCTCGCTCCAACTGCTCGTGGTAGAACTGCAACCCGTCGTGCCAATACCAGTCGACCATCCAGGCATCCACGCCGTAGGTCGCCGCCAGGTCAACCTCGCGCGCCGCCCAGGCCGGATCCGACTCGTCGTAATAGCCCCACAGCGGGTAATGCGGCATGGTGTGGCCGGGAAACAGCGGGCGCGCATTGCGCAGGGTGTCGTACTCGGTCCATCCCTTGCCGAAATGCTCTTCCATGTAGGGCGAGGCATGCCAGCTGGGAAAGTTGAAGGCCACCACCTCCACCTTGGGCCGTTCCAGCCGGGCGGTCCCAAGGGCCTGCTGCAACGCGCTCTCGCTGAAGTATCCGGCCTCGGCCTCCGAGCCCATCAGGCCTGAGGGAGCACCGCTGGAAGGCACAGCGGTCTTCGGCGCGTCCGACAATCCCTCATGGGCCGAGGCCTCCCCCAAAGCGGCCGCAGGAACCATGGCTGCGCCAGCCGCGGATTGCAGCGCCGAGCGGATCAACTCACGTCTGTTCATACGGGCTCCAATCAAGACAACCCTAATGTAGCACCGCCGCCAGCAGCAGCGTGGTCCCCAGCCCGGCCACTGAAAGTACCGTCTCCATCACGGACCAGGTCGAGAGGGTTTCCTTCAACTCCAGCTTGAAAAACGACTGGATCATCCAGAATCCCGGATCGTTCACATGCGAGAGGATCAGGGATCCGGTCCCCGTGGCCAGCACCAGTAACTCGGGGCTGACGCCTGCGTGCCCGGCCATCGGCGCCAAAACCGCCGAAGCCACAGCCATGGCCACGGTTGCGGAACCCATGGATACGCGGACCACAGCGGCCAGTGACCAAGCCAGCAAAAGAGGGGACATGTGCGCGCCCAGTGCAAGACTCACGGTCGCTTGCGCCGCGCCCGAATCCCTCAGTACCCCGCTCAGCCCGCCCGCGGCGGCCAGAATCACCAGCACATTGGCAATCGGCTCAAACGATTCGCTGGTGAGCTGCCTCAACAATTCTCGCCCGTGATGCTGTCCCGTCTGGATATGCGGTCCCAGCGTCATCAGTGCCACAAGCACCGCAATCAGCAGTGCAATATCCGGGCTTCCCGCGAAGTGCAATATCTGGTTCCCAAGGCTCGTTGGAGCGGCAATCGAGTCGGCCCAACTCCCCAGAAAAATCAGTGCGATGGGCAGCAGGATCGCCGCCGCTGCCAGGACGGGTCCAGCCGGTGCGGGAACCCCGCCTTTGATTATCTTTGCGTGCGCAACTTCAGCTTCCTCCCCCCGCTCAATTTGCAACTCCTCTTCCGCGCTGGGTGCAAACAAAGTCAATCCGCCATCGGTATCCTGCTTCGGCAGCCTGGACTGCCGCTTTTCCCATCTCCGAATAAGCACCCAGCCAAGCCCCGGCCCGGCGAGCGCGGCAGCAGGTAATCCGACGGCCAAGCCCATCAGAATGGTGCGCCCCAGGTCGGCGTGATACATAGTCGCCGCCAGAAGCGCGGCAGGGTGGGGAGGGAGCGTACCGTGCACGATGGAGAGCCCCGCCAGCAGCGGCATGCCTGCAAGCATTGGCGGGCGTCCGGTTCGTCGCGCCGTTTCAGCCACAATCGGCATCAGCAATACCAGGCCGACCTCAAAGAACACCGGCATGCCCACCAGGATGCCCAACCCCAGAAGCGCCCATGGCAGGCCTTTTGGTCCGCAATTCTCAACCAGGACCCTGCCTAGCGCTCCTGCCCCACCGGACCCCGCCAGTAGCCGCCCAAGCACAGCACCCAGACCCAGAACAATGGCGATATGTCCCATCAGGTTGCCAACGCCGGTCGTGAAGGAGAGCGGCACTTGCTTCAGCGCCATCCCTGAAGCCACGCCCAATGCCAGGGCGGCCACGGCAAGCGCCAGCGCCGGATGCAGCCTGACCCTCGCAATCAGGACGAGAAGAAGCAGCACCGTTCCTGCGGCGCATGCCACCAGGAACCAACTGCCGTGCGGGGTTGCTGCGCCAAAACTCACCCGCAGATTATTCCACATGGCGCTGAGCCCTTGCGCCACTCACCTTCTTGTTGATTGAGAAAAGGTGCTCGCGCGCACATTTTTCCCTTGCGAACCTCTGCTACCATAAGGACGATTGCAGTTCCTGCTGCCCGCGAGGCTGTTTTCCCGCCCATAAAGCGGTTCTCCAATTCTCATGCCCTAGCCGGCATTCGACAGGGCGGCTTTTTCTCGAGGAAAAAGCCACTCAGCGGTGACGGCTTCGGTGAATGGCAATTGGAGAATCGCTCCGGGCCCGAGCGTACCGGCGGCCGGAGCCAACCCATTAAGGAGAATCACTATGCCATTAGTCTCCATGCGGCAACTCCTCGACGAGGCCGCCAAGGGCGGTTACGGCGTCGGCGCATTTAACGTCAACGATATGGAACAGATTCAGGCCATCATGTCCGCGGCCCGCGAAACCAAGTCGCCGGTCATCGTCCAGGCCAGCCGTGGCGCTCGCCAGTTTGCAGAGGATCTCTACCTGTTCCGGCTCATCCAGGCGGCGGCAGAGCTCAATCCAGACATTCCGATCGCCATGCACCAGGATCACGGCAACAGCTTTGAAACCTGCAAGAGCGCCATCGAGCTGGGCTACACCTCGGTCATGATGGACGGCTCCCTGAAGACCGACGGCAAGACCCCCTCCACTTTCGAAGAGAATGTCGAAGTCACCCGCAAGGTTGTCGATTTTGCGCACGAGCGCGGCGTGACCGTCGAAGGCGAAATCGGCGTCCTCGGTGGCGTGGAAGACGGCCATGGCGCAGGCGGCAGCGGTCTCGATCACATCACCGATCCCGACCAGGCAGTCGAGTTTGCCGAGCGCACCGGCGTCGACGCGCTGGCAATCGCCATCGGCACCAGCCACGGCGCTTACAAGTTCACCAAGAAGCCCGACGGCTCGGTACTCAAGATGGATGTGCTCATTGCCATTCACAAGCGCCTTCCCAACACCCATCTGGTCATGCACGGCAGCTCCTCAGTGCCCAAGGACCTGCAGGACGTCATCAACCAGTATGGCGGCAAGTTGAAGGAAACCTGGGGTGTGCCGGTCGAAGAGATTCAACTCGGCATCCGCAACGGCGTTCGCAAGATTAACGTGGACACCGATAATCGCCTGGCCATCACCGGCGCCATCCGCAAGGTTTTCGCAGAGACACCGGAGAAGTTCGATCCACGCGACTACCTGAAGCCAGCTCGCGAAGCCATGGCCAAGGTCGTTGCAACCCGCATGGTCCAGTTCGGCCAGGCCGGCCACGCGGGCGACTACGCGCCCATCGCCATCACTGAGATCGCGAAGGGTTATGCCAATGGCACTCTGACCACTCAACCACTGGTTGCCGCGAAGTAATCCGGGCAGAGAACTCTATTTGAGGTCCTTGAACAATTCGCCGGTTAATTGAAAAAGGGCTGCCGCGCATTGCGCGGCAGCCCTTTGCGCTCGGAAAAAGACGAGCCTAGTGGTGCCCACCTCCAGCGCTGGATACGCCCGTGCCGGAACTGCCGGCGCTCAATGTAGCCGCGCTCGAAGTGCTGCTGCTGGAACTGACGGCTCCTGAGCTTCCTCCGCCCCCATGCGAACCGCCGCCAGAACTACCTGCCCCTCCACCGCTGTGCGATGCGCCGCCTCCACCGCTGTGCGACGTGCTCCCGCCTCCAGAACTGCCATGGACTCCCGCAAAGCTCTCGCCCCTTGCCTGCAAGTTGCCAAATCGGCTGGAGACAGGGGCCATAACGGTCACCGTTTTCTCTCCCTTGGTTACCTCTCGGGCAAACATGAAGCTTTGCTGCTTCGGATCGAAATGTAGGGGAATGCCGGAGGCTTTACCGGCGACCGTTCTTTCGCGCGGGAGAGAGTCCCTCATCATGTGAGCTTCCATGCGGGGAACCTCGGCTACCGGAAGCGGGCGAAGATACGTAGTTCGATATTCTCTGGGAGGCTCCTTTAGATACTCAATGGAATGGCCGGGATCGAGCTTCACTTTTTCGATGGACAGGCCGTTCTTGTTATTCACTGCAAATACCTCCTCCTTCTGATTGATTGGAGGTCTGCCCTTTACGTCATAGGGATGAAGTGGGACAAAGGCCACGGTATGGCCGCTCTTCACCCAGCGGACGGGCTCAACGTGATGAATCTTGTGACCCGCAACCCAGACATAGTGATGCCTGTGATGGATCCAGGTGCCGGCGTGGCACACAGCCCAACGATAAGGGTGAGGGTACATGTTCGCATCAAACAAGGTCGCTACTACCTTCTCCTTGCCTGTTACCGGATCCCGGACCACTCGATAGCGAAGAGCCAACGGCATGCAGGGAAAGTAGGGCTCCTCATCCAATGGGCTATCGAATGATGCGGAGGTGCTTGATTGAACGGCAGCAGTTGCGGGAATCCCAGTCGTCTTCAGAAAGCTGGTCCGCACTAAACGAGCTGGCATACCAGCAGACCTGGCGGACGAGGTACGGAATTGGGGAGATCGTTCGCCCGCTTGATTTGCTTCATCCGCGGCATTCGGCTCCCAGCAGGTCCCATACGGCTTGCACTCGAAGAATTTTCCCTGTCCCTGCATCTCTGCCAGTCCAGGAATTGGCGAGCTAAGCCCAGCGGCCTTCATCACCTCAGTCATTGCCGCTCTTCGCTGTTCAACCCGGTCCGCAACCCACTTGTCCCATTCGGCAAATTCGCTTCCGCTCTCCATCGCAGGAGGGTTCACCCTAAGGCCTCCCCGGAAAAACAGCGTTTGGCCGGCAGTCATTTTTTCGTCTCCGGTCTCCTGCAGATGAAGAAATCCGCCGTCCTGTCCGGTAATCGCCATCGCATCGGTATAACTTGTGACCCGCATATAGGTTTTATGCGGGAAGCTTGTCGTGAGTTCGTCCGTGGGCGTTCGCAAAATGAATGATTCCCCGGCTACGGATGGTCGAATGTGCAGCGTCACCGTGCCACTCAGCAGGGCCAATTCGGAATGCGGAATGCCGCTCGTTGTTTGCAGGTCGTTCAAAGTGAGAACCGAATTCTCTCCCAGATACAGTGTGGAGGCATCTTCGAATTCAATTTCTGCACGTCCGGCGCCTGTTACCAAGCTGAATCCGGCTTCAAGCGGCAAATCGGCCGTGGCTTTCTCCCACACCGGGCCCGCCGGCTTCTCGTTCTGCTCGCCCCGCGCAATCCGCACATCGCCTTCCACATAACTGAGCCGGACAACTTGCGCGTATGTTGTGTCTGAGTAGTGATGCCCGAGGATGAACAGAGCTTCGTTCCGCAGCTTTTCACTCGATTCGCTGTTGTTCAAAATCTCCTGGATCTGCGCCAGCGCCCTTGATTCATCCTTCTGCATCAGTGAACTCAGCGCCAGTAGTTTCAAGTCATCGTCATCCCCTGGTTTTGGTTCGGCAGGCTTTCCGCTTCGCGCGTGAATCTCAATCTCCAGCGCTCCGCATTCATGAATCCAACTGCTGCCCGGGAATTCATGGCTTAGACTGGCACACGTGTCGAGCGCCTTGCTCACCTGTCCAAGCTTGTTCTCCGCGTATGCCTGCCAATAGAGCGCCCCATCCCTGTGCTCGCCCTTCTCACCAGCAACCTTGGCGAAGATCGCCTCGGCGTCCGGCCAGCGCCCTTCATTGATGGCGCGGGTTCCGTTGGCATATTGGCTGCTATCCACCGAATTCGCCCCAAGCGCCGCGCCTTCAGTACTGGCCGTTGGCAGCGCCCCTGTAAATTCCTGACCTGCCGCGGGATTTGCTAAACCGCGCAGGGGCGAGAAAATCAGTCCCGCGAGAATTGCAGTCACGTAGAATGGTCCGGTCTTCATATCGTCCCTCCCTTGGAGTTGTCCGCACCTGCCCCCGGCGAATGGGGAATCCTTGAGCGCAATACGCGCACTTCAAACAGCAGGCCATTCTTGTTCATTTCATCTTGAAGACGAGTTATAGTTGCGCTGTTCAGCCCCCCCGGCTCATTCGCCAACTCAGCCAGCAGTCGATCCAGGTGATCCAACGCACCGGTAAGCGCGGGATCGTCCTCGTGCTTAGCATTCTGCCGGCAAATTCGATTTGCATCCAGAAGACTTCGTGCCTCATCGCGCAGGGGAGACACCATCTCCGTACTGTCCGCGTCCACATGTTTCAGTTCCACCAGCAGACGTTCTGAGCGGTCCAAATGATCGCTCAAAACCACCACCACCACCCGCTGCGGAGGGTGCGCGATCACCGGAGGCGCCGGTACGGCATGTTTTGTCGCGGCAATTTCCGCCTGCCGCCGCTCCCATAACCGTCCGCCCACAAAGGCGCATACCAGGACCAGGGCGCAGGCCGTCGCATAACCCAACCCACGAAATAATCCTCCTCCCAGCCAGGTACGCTTCCGTGATTCATACGCAGGTAACTGATTCTGCAGGACTTTCCACACGGTATCGCCGTAACCGGAAGGACGTTCCGGCGGGTTGGGGAACTTCATTTCGGCGAGGTCCGATTGCACTGCGCCGTAGGCTCTTTCGCATTCCATGCATACCGCAAAGTGCTCTTCTATAAGGGTTTTGTCCCCTTCGCCGTAGCCATATTGAATAAGTTCCTCTTCAGTTAAATGCTTCATAATCTCACCCTTAAGCTGGATAAATGGTTCATATCCTCACCCTCAAGCTGGACAAGCGGCGCCGCAGCTTCTGTACGGCCCGGAATACCGCCTGCTTGGCCGCATTCGGCGCGATGCCCAGCGCATCGCCAATCTCTTCGGTCGTCCTACCTTCCATGTGCCTCAAAACAAAGGCCGATTGCTCGGTGACCGTAAGAGAAAACATGGCGTCCCGCTGCATTGCGGCGATCTCACCGCTCAGCAGGAGCCTGTCGGGCCCTGCCGTTTCGTCCGCCACCTGAATCTCATCCTGCTCTGGATCGGTCTCCGTTCCAACCCGCATCCTGTCGTTCATCCTGTTGATACTGCCGATCTTATCGAGTGCGCAGCGCACCGCGATCCGGTAAATCCAGGTCCCGAAATTGGCCCTGGACTCAAAGCTTTCAAGCTTCAGATACCCACGCAGTAATGCTTCCTGCACCACATCGTCCGCATCGGCCTCGTTGCCGGTAATGCGGAAGGCGACCCGAAAGAGGCTCTGACTGTGGCGCACTACGAGCGCCCCATAAGCTTCTTTGTTTCCAGAGAGAACCGCCTGGATCGCCGCGTGGTCGTTCTTGTCCATGCGCACAATTAGACACCTCTGTTTCCGCAGCGGTTAGGAGGAAATGATCAGCGATTCACGGCTCGCGACGGAATCCGAACGGTTTCAGCGAGATACGGGCGCGAAGTTTGCCTGGAACTCCTCAAAAAAGCGCAAGAGTCGGCCTGAACGGTTCGAGTTCCGGCATGAACATGCCCGCGGAGGGTTAGGAATTTTGCCGTTTCGGACCGGACAATTGGATGGCATGGCAGTTTAGTTCATAGAGAAGGTTCGAGATTCCGGCAAGAGTTCGCAGAGAAGTACAGGGTACACAGTAAAACAGCGCAAAGACGGAGGATTCTAAGCTTATAAAGCATTTATTTTGTTACAGTTGCAGTGATATACGCGGTTGCTTTTTCAGGCGCATGGAAGCCCTGGGCGCGAAAGACCGGCCGAACCCGCCGCAGGCACTTCGGGAATCCGCCAGGAGCGCTGCTAGAATCCGCATAGAGCGAAAAGCATGAGCGTGAGGGCACTTTATCCCGGAACATTTGACCCGCCGACGAACGGTCACGTCGACCTGATCCAGCGCGGGGCCAAGCTGTTTGAGCACCTGACGGTGGGAATCCTGAACAACCCGGTGAAGAATCCGCTGTTCACGGTGGAGGAGCGGGTGGAGATGCTCAAAGAGGCCACCAGTTCACTGGGCAACGTGTCGGTGGCCACCTTTGACGGGCTGATGGTGGACTTCGCGCGAAAGTTGGGCGCCACGGCGGTATTGCGCGGGATACGCGCCATCTCCGACTACGAGCACGAGTTTCAGATGGCTCTGATGAACCGGCGCCTGGCCCCGGAGATTGAGACGGTCTTCCTGCAGCCGGCGGGGAGGTACTCGTTTATCAGCTCGCGGATGCTGAAGGAAGTGTTCAGCTTTGGCGGGGATGTAACGGGGCTGGTGCCGCCCAACGTGCTGAAGCGCCTGCGCGGGCGGATAAACAAAACCTAGCGCCGCTTGCGCTCCAGCCAGTCCGAGACATTCTCGCCGGACATGGGTCGTGCGATGAAATATCCCTGAGCGAAGTCGCAGTCGAGGCTGCTGAGGTATTCAAGAGTTTCGCGATTTTCAACGCCCTCCGCAGTGACCTGGAGTCCGAGGCTGTGGCCGAGATCGATGATGGATTTGACGACCGCGCGCGACTCACGCGAGCTCTGCGCATTGATGACGAAGGACTTGTCGACCTTGATCTCAGAGAAGGGTAACCGGACCAGCTGGACCATGGATGAGAATCCGGTGCCAAAGTCGTCAATTGAAAGCTGAAAGCCCTTTACGCGGAAGCGCGTCATGAGATCGAGCGAGAGAATGGGGTCGACCATGGCGCTGGACTCTGTGAGCTCCAGCACAACACGCTCGGGGGCAACCCCGTGCAGGCTG
>Ga0302278_10003677_pt1 | contig 16494 bp, 10 predicted proteins | sample III_Bog_N3_2_FD_194543 | JGI IMG/M metagenome (GOLD analysis project Ga0302278, IMG submission 194543) | Peat permafrost microbial communities from Stordalen Mire near Abisko, Sweden - III_Bog_N3_2 | ecosystem: Environmental > Terrestrial > Soil > Wetlands > Peat | place: Sweden: Abisko...
TCCTCTAAGGCTAAATACTCTCTGTCGACCGATAGTGAACTAGTACCGTGAGGGAAAGGCGAAAAGAACCCCGGAGAGGGGAGTGAAATAGAACCTGAAACCGTGTGCGTACAAGCAGTGGGAGCCCCGCAAGGGGTGACTGCGTACCTTTTGTATAATGGGTCAGCGAGTTACTTTCAGTGGCAAGGCTAACCGAATAGGGGAGCCGTAGGGAAACCGAGTCTTAATCGGGCGTTTCAGTCGCTGGGAGTAGACCCGAAGCCAGTCGATCTATCCATGTCCAGGGTGAAAGTAGGGTAACACCTACCGGAGGCCCGAACGAACCACTGTTGCAATAGTGCGTCGATGAGGTGTGGATAGGAGTGAAAGGCTAATCAAGGCTGGCGATAGCTGGTTCTCCCCGAAAGCTATTTAGGTAGTGCCTCGTGTCATTCACCCTGGGGGGTAGAGCACTGTTTAGACTAGGGGAACATCCCGTTCTACCAAATCTATGCAAACTCCGAATACCCAGGAGTGTTATCACGGGAGACACACGGCGGGTGCTAACGTCCGTCGTGAAGAGGGAAATAACCCAGACCATCAGCTAAGGTCCCAAAGTTTTGGCTAAGTGGTAAACGATGTGGGAAGGCTAAAACAGCTAGGAGGTTGGCTTAGAAGCAGCCATCCTTTAAAGAAAGCGTAATAGCTCACTAGTCTAGTCGGCCTGCGCGGAAGATTTAACGGGGCTTAAGCCAAGCACCGAAGCTATGGGTGTGACTGCCTTCGGGCGGTTACGCGGTAGGGGAGCGTTCTGTACGCCTGCGAAGGTGAACCGCGAGGTTTGCTGGAGGTATCAGAAGTGCGAATGCTGACATGAGTAACGTTAATGCGGGTGAAAAACCCGCACGCCGAAAACCCAAGGTTTCCTGAGCTATGTTAATCAGCTGAGGGTGAGTCGGATCCTAAGGCGAGACCGAAAGGTGTAGTCGATGGAAAGCAGGTTAATATTCCTGCACCGAGCATTACTGCGATGGGGTGACGGAGAAGGCTAAGCGATCCGGGGTTGGTTCCCGGTTCAAGGTCGTAGGGAGAGATTCCAGGTAAATCCGGAGTCTCGTTAATCCCGAGAGCTGAGTACTAGGACTCTTCGGAGTCCGAAGTCGCCGACGCCACGCTTCCAGGAAAAGCCTCTAAGCTTCAGGTAATGATCGTCCGTACCGCAAACCGACACTGGTGGGTGAGAGGAAAACTCTAAGGCGCTTGAGAGAACTCGGGTTAAGGAACTCTGCAATTTGACACCGTAACTTCGGGAGAAGGTGTGCCTTTGATGGTGAGAGGATTTACTCCTCGAGCTGCTAAAGGTCTCAGATAATCGGGGGCTGCGACTGTTTACCAAAAACACAGGACTCTGCGAACACGAAAGTGGATGTATAGGGTCTGACGCCTGCCCGGTGCCGGAAGGTTAATTGATGGGGTCAGCCGCAAGGCGAAGCTCTTGATCGAAGCCCCGGTAAACGGCGGCCGTAACTATAGGCAAGCTTGGTAAACGAAGAGTCGAGTCGACGATGTAGAGTTCGGGCAAAAGTGATTAGGACAACTTCTTAAGTTGTAGTTACGTAAATAAACTTGGCTATATGCTGGAAACACTGAGTATCGATTAGTACTCATCGCTCGGCGGCGAGCGGTAGTGAAAATCTAATCGTGCAGTCAATCAGCAGGAAAGACCGGTCTCCACCGGAATCCTCAGAGACTTTACGCCAGGCTCTCTATTCGGAGAGATGATAAAGTCCGAACTGCATGGCGACATGCAGGAGTTAAGCGCAATGCATAACTCCACAAACACGTTGATTTTGCGTGTTGTGTAACGACCAGAACGGTTGAATAAGTGGACGTTTGCGCAAGCAATACGTGAAGCTACCTCTTAGCGGCCGTTGTAAAATTTGGCTATATGCTGGAACAGCTGAGTATCTGTCGGTACCGAGTGGCGGAGCCACAAGGTGACAATCCGTTCAGTGCAGCAAATCAGCAGGAAAGTCTTTCGGTACACGAAAAAAAGTGTTGGTTCCTAGCGGGATTGATCGAGGGCGAAGGCAGTCTTTGCATTTCGATCAAAAAGCATGAGTCGTTCAAATTTGGTTACCTGGTACAACCTGAATTTTTCATTTACCAGCATCAAGTTCGACGAGGATTGCTCGAATTAGCGCAGGAAGTGTTCGATACGGGAAATATTCGACCCAAGCCGGGCAACGAAGTGGTGTTGGTTTACTCGATCACCAATCGTCGCTTGATTTTGGAGAGAGTGTTGCCTTTCTTCGAGCGCTATATGGCCTTTTCATTTAAGGGTCATGATTTCCAACTTTTTCGTGAAGTCGTGATGGCGATGGAGCAGAAACGCCACCGCGACCCCCTTGAGCTGGTCAAGTTCGTTGAGAATGCCTACCAGATGAATATGGAAGGTAAGCAACGAAGGCGACCGAAAGGGGAAATTATTGAAAGAATCCTCAGAGACTACACGCCAAACCCACCTGCTCAAGGTGGTGAAGATATAGTCCGATCTTGATGGCGACATCAAGCTAACAAAATGCCTAAGGTAGCGAAATTCCTTGTCGGGTAAGTAACATTGCCCGGGGCGGTGGCAACACCGTTCCAGATAACCGGCTCAAATCGGTGGAACCCCAACGACGTCTGTGCAAGTGCGTCGAGGGCAATACCGAGGGTAAGATTCGAGGCAAGCGCGTGCGCGCCGTCTCGTTTCCCCGTAACGACTCAGGGGTTGAGATCCCTGGATGGTCTAGGCAGCTAGTCCATAAAACGCCGGCCCTGACTCAAAGAAAAGCGATGAGACCCCATCAATCATCGTAGTCAGGTGAACGTATAGTCTATGCCACGAGTAATCGTGGAAATCATGAAGTTCCGACCTGCACGAATGGCGTAACGCTGGCCCCACTGTCTCGACCCGAGACTCAGTGAACTTGAAATCGCTGTGAAGATGCGGCGTAGCTGCGGAAAGACGGAAAGACCCCGTGAACCTTTACTATAGCTTTACACTGAACTTTGAATTTGTTTGTGTAGGATAGCTGGGAGCCTACGAAGTGGGGACGCTAGTTCTCATGGAGGCAACCTTGAAATACCAGCCTGACAACTTCGCAGTTCTAACCTTGGCCCGTTATCCGGGTTGGGGACAGTGTATGGTGGGTAGTTTGACTGGGGCGGTCTCCTCCCAAAGAGTAACGGAGGAGTGCAAAGGTACCCTCAGCGCGGTCGGTCATCGCGCATAGAGTGCAATCGCATAAGGGTGCTTAACTGCGAGACGGACATGTCGAGCAGGTACGAAAGTAGGTGATAGTGATCCGGTGGTTCTGTATGGAAGGGCCATCGCTCAACGGATAAAAGGTACTCCGGGGATAACAGGCTTATTCCTCCCAAGAGTCCACATCGACGGAGGAGTTTGGCACCTCGATGTCGGCTCATCACATCCTGGGGCTGTAGCAGGTCCCAAGGGTATGGCTGTTCGCCATTTAAAGTGGTACGCGAGCTGGGTTCAGAACGTCGTGAGACAGTTCGGTCCCTATCTTCCGTAGCCGTTGGAGAATTGAGGGTGAGCTGCTCCTAGTACGAGAGGACCGGAGTGGACGTATCTCTGGTGTTCCGGTTGTCACGCCAGTGGCACTGCCGGGTAGCTATATACGGACGGGATAACCGCTGAAAGCATCTAAGCGGGAAGCCCCCCCCAAGATTAGATCTCCCTAGACCTTTAAGGTCTCTAAAGGGCCGTCGAAGACTACGACGTTGATAGGCTGGGTGTGTACGCGCAGTAATGCGTTTAGCTAACCAGTACTAATTGCCCGTGAGGCTTGACCATATAACACCCAAGCGATTTGTCCCTAACGTGGCAAATCGGGTATGGGATCGATGCAATTGATTGATCTTGATTGCGACACCTCGGGGAAACCCGAGATGCGTCCAAAACAAATTGTCCGAATTCGTGGCGGGGCCAGACATGACTGGCCCCACCGCAACCGTTTTGCCTGGCGGCCATAGCGAGTGGGAACCACCCGATCCCTTTTCGAACTCGGAAGTGAAAACGCTCTGCGCCGATGCTAGTGTCGACTTTGTCGATGTGAAAGTAGGTCACTGCCAGGCTCTTGATTTCGATGAAATGAAACCCTCACCGGTGAAAGCCGGCGAGGGTTTTTTTTAGCTCAGCCGCCGCCTGAACAACCAGGCCGCGCCCGCGAGTGTGACCACTCCGATGATGAGCAGCGGCAGAAAATCGCCGACCAGGTTCGCGAACCCGGCGCCCTCCAAATACACCCGTTTGGTCAGATCGAGCGCGTAGCGCAGCGGATTGATGATCATGACGGTCTGCAGAATCTCCGGCATGCTGCTGAACGGCGTCGTCAATCCCGAGAGCAGCGCGAACGGCATCACCAATATGAATGCGTAGAGCATGGCCTGCTGCATGGTCTTGGCGATCGAGGAGACGAACAGGCCGAGGCCGACCGCCGCCATCAGGAACAAGGTGAGCCCCGCATATAGAACGACGAAGGATCCGGCGAACGGGATGCGAAACCAAAACTGCGCGATCAGCAATACGGTGGTCGATTGGCCCAGGCCGATGACCATGTTCGGCAGCGCCTTCCCCACCATGATTTCAAATGGCCGAAACGGCGTGACCAGCAATTGGTCGAACGTTCCCTGCTCGCGCTCGCGGGCGACCGACAGGGCCGTCAGCATCATCGTGCCCATCATCGTCAGCGTGCCGATCAGGCTCGGTATCATGGTCCAGCTCGAGTCGAGATTCGGGTTGTACCAAGAGCGGGTCACGATCTGGATGTGAGCGCCCTGCTGACCGTGGCTGGATCGCCAGTCGCCGTTGAAGCTCTCAACGATGCTGCTCAAATATCCCAGCGCCGTGCCGGCGGTGTTGGAATTGCGGCCGTCGGCGATGACCTCGAGCGATGCGGCCGAACCCGCGAGCAGGTTGCGCTCGAAATTCTGATCGATTTGGATCACGAGCAGCGCGCGGCCGCTGTCGATCCAAGTGCGGATGTCCTGGGCGCGACCGAGATCGGCCTGGCGCTCGAAGGCCCGGGATCCGTCCAGGTGCGACAGCAAAGCCCTTGACGCGGCGCTATGGTCCTGATCATAGACCGCGTAGGCGACCGAGTTGAGGTCAAAGCTGGCCGCATAGCCGAAGATCACGCACTGCAGCATGGGCGGCAGAAAGATGATGAAACGGCTGCGTGGGTCCTTCAATACGGCGAGAAATTCCTTGCGAATCAGCGCGAGGATACGAAGCAACGAGGCGTACATGCGGACGCCTCAGCCGATTTGTTTGACGGTGGCGTAACGGGTCGCCAGCATCAGCGCCGCGGCCGCCGCCGTCAGAACGGCGAGGTTGACCCAGATCACGCTGGCGACGTTGCCCGCGAGATACAGCGTCTGCAGCAACGCGACCGCATAGCGCGCCGGCAGTACGTAGGTGATGCCGCGAATGACCAGCGGCATGCTGCGCAGGTCGTAGAGAAAGCCGGACAGCATCATCGCCGGAAGGAACGTCAGCAACATCGCCAACTGGCTCGCCAGGAATTGGCTCTTGACGAGGGTGGATACGAGCAGCCCCACCCCCAAGGCCACCAGCAGGTAGACCATCGAGGCGAGGCAGAGCAGGGGAAGGGAGCCGCGCAAGGGAACATGGAACAGGAATTTCCCGGCCAGCAGGCACAGCACGAAGCCGATCATGCCCAATCCAAAATAGGGAATGAACTTGCTGACGAGGAACTCGCCTGGCTGCATCGGCGTCACGAACAGCGCCTCGAGCGTACCGCGCTCCCACTCCCGCGCAACGACCATCGCGGTCAGGAAGGCTCCGATGATGGTCATGACCAGAACGATGAGGCCCGGCACCAGGAAATAATGGCTGTCATTGGCCGCATTGAACCACATGCGGCTCTCGACGATCACCGGGCCCACCGCAACCGGGGTCCCCGCCTGGGCCTGCGCCGCACTCCAGATCGCGACCGGCCCCGCGGAATACGCCTGCATGATGCGGGCCTGGTTCGAATCCGTGCCGTCGACGAGAACCTGCACATCGGCGGCGCCCGCGTGCCAGCGCCGGCTGAAGTCGGAGGGGATTTGCAGGATGCCGTCGACGCGCCGATTCAACATCAAGAGCGTCGCCTGCGCCATCGAGCGCGTCGCGGTCAACTTGAAGTAAGGGGACAAGCGAAAGGCGCCGATCAGCGCGGCGCTGTCCGCGGAGACGTCTTCGTCGACGACGGCGACGGAGACCGTGGTGACGTCGAGCGAGAGCCCGAATCCGAACAGCAGAATCATCATCACCGGAAAGACGATGCCGATCGCGATGCTGCTCGGATCGCGAATGATCTGCCGCGTCTCCTTGCGGGTGAGCGCCCAAATCCGCCGCCATTTTGCCCGGTAATCCGTCATGGCGGACTCACGCGGACTTGCGCGCCGGAGCGGCGCGCGCCTTTTCGACGATCGCGATGAAGGCGTCCTCCATGGTCGCGACCTGGCCGGCATGCACGGGCGCGAGCGCCCGCAGCTCGCCGGGTGTGCCCTGGGCGAGCACCTTGCCGTCATCGAGGATCAGGGCCCGATCGCAATATTCGGCCTCGGCCATGAAATGAGTCGTCACGATGACGGTCACGCCATTGCGCGCCAGCGCGATGATGCGCTGCCAGAACTCGCGGCGCGCGAACGGGTCGGCGCCGCTGGTGGGTTCGTCGAGGAACAGAATCTGCGGCCGGTGCAGCAGCGCGGCCGCCATCGCCAGGCGCTGTTTGAACCCTCCCGGCAATTGCGCGCTCGGCAGCCGCACGAACGGCGCGAGCTCGAACTGGCTCAAGGCCCAATCAATGCGCTCGCGCCGCTTGTCGCCGGCGAGGCCGTAGGCGCGAGCGAAGAAATCGAGGTTCTCGTCGACGGTCAATTGTCCATAGAGAGAGAACTTTTGTGCGACATAGCCGACATGCTGCCGCGCCGAGGCGCGGCTTTGCAGGACATCGACTCCAGCGACCTGCAAGCTGCCTGCGGACACCGGCAGGAGCCCGCACAGCATGCGAAAGGTCGTGGTCTTACCGGCGCCATTCGGACCGAGCAAACCAAAAATCTCGCCCCGCTGGACGGCGAAACTCACGCGATCCACGGCGACGAATTTGCCGAAGCGCCGCACGAGATCGCGGACCTCGACGACGGTGTCTCCCGGAGCGCCGCCGATCGGGGGCTCCTGCAGCGCCGGCGCCTGCTTGGCGGCGGCCTTGCCCCGGACGGCTTGGTGCAGAAGCACCATGAATCCGTCCTCGAATCGAGGCGGCGCCGGCGCGGCGGCGACGCCGGCGCGACGTTCGATCTCGGACGCAGCGGAACCCTCCTCGGCAATGAGCCGGACCTGACCGCGCTCGGGCACGGCATCGATGACGCCGGGCAGCGCCAATAATCGCGACTGTAAATCCCGCGCTTTGGTGCCGCCGGGCGGCGGCATCAGGAAAACGCGGTGCAGCGCCAAGCGGCAGACCTCGGCCGGCGGCGCGTCGATGAGCTTCTTGCCCTCGCTGAGCACGAGCACGCTGCCGCAATTCTCGGCTTCGTCCGGATCGCTGCTGCTGAGCAGAACCGTCAGACGGTCCTTGATCAGTTGGTGAATGATCTCCCACAGCTCGCGGCGCGAGAGCGGATCGACCCCGACCGTCGGTTCATCGAGCAGCAGCAAATCGGGAGAGCGGACCAGCGCGCAGGCGAGGCCGAGTTTCTGCTTCATGCCTCCCGACAGCTGTCCGGCGAGGCGCTTTTGAAACGGCTCCAGGCCGGTCATGCTCATGAGCCGCAGGTATTGCGTCCGCCGGCTGTCGGCTGGAACCCCGTGCATATCCGCATAGAGATCCAGGTTCTCGCGGACCGTCAGATCCTCATAGAGGCCGAACTGCTGCGGCATATAGGAGATCCGCGACTGAATCGACTGCGGATCCTTGGCCGCGTCGATGCCGAGCACCGTGACGGTCCCGCGATCGGCCTTCATGAGCCCCGTGAGCAGGCGCATCATCGTGGTCTTGCCAGCGCCGTCCGGCCCGATCACGGCGGCGAGCCCACCCGGTTGGACGGTGAAGGAGATGTCATCGAGCGCCAGCACCGATTCGCCGGTCTCGCGGCGAAAGGACTTTCGAACGCGGTCCAAGCGCAGCGCCGGTGCCGAAGCGGGCGTGGTCACGGCGATGCGGCGGTCGCGGACGCCGGCGCCGGCGGTGGCGCCTCCCACCCTCCGCCCAGCGCCTTGTAGAGCGCGATGAGGTCGAGGGCGACGGTTTGGTCGCTGACGGCCAATTGATCGTCCGCCGCATAGAGCGCGCGGCGGGCATCGAGGACGTCGAGAAAGTTCACGCGCCCGTGTTGGTAGAGACCGTCGGCCAACTCCAGGGAGTGGCGGCTTGCGGCGAGAGACTCCGCGAGCGCCCGGCGGCGGTTCTGTTCCTGCGCATACGCGACGACCGCGTTCTCGGCCTCCTCCAAGGACACCAGGACGGCCTTCTGATAGCTTGCGAGCGCCGCCTCCTGCGCGGCGGTTTGCGCGCGCACCTGCGCGCGCACCCGGCCGAAATCGAGTGCATTCCATTGCACACTCGGGCCGATCGACCAGAACCGGCTGCCGGCGTCGAACCAATTGCTGGTCTTGGTGCTTTCGGCCCCGATATCGCCGGTCAGGGAGATCTTGGGAAACCAATCCGCTTTTGCGACGCCGATGCGCGCCGTTTCCGCGGCGAGCTGCCGCTCGGCGCGACGCACATCCGGGCGGCGGCGCAGCAGTTCGGAGGGCAGGCCGATCGGAACGACGGGCGGGGCGATCGGCAGCGCGGCGGGCGGCGAGAGTTCGGCGACGAGGCCGCCGGGCGGCTCGGCGAGCAGTTCCGCCAACGCATGCATGGCCGCGCGCTGCTCGGTTTCGAGCGGTGGAATCGCGGCCTGCACTCCCGCGAGCAGGGCCGCCGATCGGGTGACGTCCAGTTCGGTCGCGACGCCGCCCCGCAGGCGCGCGCGCGACAGTTCGAGCTCGTCCTCCTGCAGCTCCAGGTTGCGATGCGCGATCGCCAAGCGCTGCTGAGTCCCGCGCAATTCCAGGTAGTTCCTGGCGACTTCCGCGAGCAGGGTGACCAGCGCATCGTTACGGGCCTCGATCGCGCCCTGCCAATCGGCGGTGGCCGCTTCCAGCGCGCGGCGCTTGCCGCCGAACAGATCGAGTTCCCAGGAGGCGTCGAAGCCGGCTTGATAAACGCTGTACTCGAACGGAAAGCCGGCGGGGAGCGGCAGCGATCCGATCAAGGGTTGATGCTCACTCTGCTTGGCGCGGTCGGCCGATCCGCTGGCGCCGAGCTCGGGCCAAAAATCGGCCTGGGCGCCGCCGCGGATCGCCCGTGCCTGGCGCAGCCGGGCTTCCGCGACCTGCAGGTCGAGATTGGATTTCGCGGCGCGCTCAATCAGGGAATCCAGTTCTGCGTCGTTGAAGGAAGCCCACCAGGAGGAGGGCGCGGACGACTGGTCGGTGAGCCCATGGTCCAAGCGCGAATCCCACGCCGCCGGGGCGCTCGGAGCCGAGGGCCGATAGTCCGGGCCGACGACGCAGGCGGCGAGGCCGGCAAAGCCCACCAGTGCGAGCCCGCGGTGGATTGATGTCCGTAGCATGAGGGGGGCCCGCGGCCTAGGGCTTGGCCGGCGCCGGATTCAATTCCAGAAGCACGGTCGCCGGCATGCCGAGGCGCAGCTGGTCCTGCGGGTCCCGCACAAACACACGAATCTCATAGACGAGACTCGAGCGCAGTTCCACGGTCTCAACGGCTTTCGGCGTGAATTCCGCAACCGACGAAATGAACCCGACCCAACCGGAGAACGGGCGGTCGGGAAAGCCGTCCGTGCTGATCGACGCTTTCATCCCGGGGTGAATCTTGCCGAGATCGGGCTCGGAAACGTAGGCGCGAACCCACTTCGGATCGGTAATCGCGAGATCCAATACCGGCCTTTGCGGAGAAACCATTTCGCCGGGCTCCAAGAGCCGGTTGCGCACGACGGCATCACCCGGCGCCACCAGTTCGGCGTCCGCGAGCTGCCGGTGCAGCAGTTCGAGCTGGGCCTGATCGGCCCGCAGCTGCGCTTCGCCCTGAGCGATGTCCTCCTTTCTGGGGCCGATGACGGCCAGTTCGAGCGCCTGGTCGGCAACGGCCAAGTGGGCTTGGGCCGAATCCAGCGCGGCCTTCGCCGCCTCCAGATCCTGCTCGCTGACGGCGCGACCGGTGGTGAGCGTGGTGAGCGCCGCGAGCCGCGTCCATTGCTGCAAGGCATTGACTTGATCCGCCTTGGCCGAGGCGACGTTGGCCCGGGACTGCGCAATTTCCTCCGGGCGGCTGCCGTGATGGAGCCTGTCGACGACCGCCTGTTGGGCCGCCACCACCGCCGCGGCGGTTGCGGTTTCGGGTGTGAGCCGGCTCGTGTCCAGCCGCGCCAGAATCTGGCCCCGGGTGACTCGGGCTCCTTCCTGGACCAACACCTCGGCGAGGCGTTCGCTGTCGTTGAACGCGAGATCGACCTGGCGCAGATCGACATTGCCGTAGAGCACCAAGCGGTTGCGGTTCTTGCCGGACTTCGCCCCGATCCAGCCAAATTCGAACGCGGCCGCGACCGCGGCCACGATCACAATTCCTACGATGATGAAACCCTTGTACCGATCGAAGAAGGACCGCGTTGGCGCGGGCGGCGTGGCCGGCGGAGCCGCGGTCGCTGCGGGGTTCGCTACGTTCTCATCACCCTCGCCCGACACCGCCTTCTCCATATCCTCCAGATTATGCACCAACCGGCTCGACGCCGGTTAACTGGTCAGAAGCTGTAGCCAAACTTGAGCCCAATGACACGCGGGTGCATCGGAGTCTGGGCGACGATGTACTGATCCGCATTGGTGAACAGGCTGGTGATCTTGTTGGCCAGGTTCTCCGCGTATAGCTGCGCGTTCCACGAATCCTTGGAGACGCCGACGGCGGCATCAATGTCGGTGAAGGGCGGATTCTCGAAGCGCAATCGCGTCGTGCTGACGAATCCCTGCGCCGCGATCGTCGGGTTCGAGCCGGCCTGCGTGAACGAATGCGCACTGTGGGCAGCGCTTGCTTGAATGAAGGGCTGGTAGCCGTCATCGAGCGTGACCTCGTAGCGCGCCCGCAAACTGAACTGCATCGGCGGCGAAAAGGCGGTCGGGGCGCCAATCGGGCCGAAGGGATTGACGACCGGCGTGCAACTCGCGCCGGCGCTGTTGCAGGTTTCCGTGATGGGCTTGCCGTAATTCACGCTCAGCGGGTTCTCGTCCATCAAAGCGGGCGAATTCGTCTGCTTGCTTTGGTTCCAGGATGCCGAGGCCTGCGCGGTCAGGCCGCGCGTGACCCTCGCGACGAGCGAGGTCTCCAGTCCTTTGACCACGAAGTTCTGCCCATTGGTGTCGAAGGTGACGTTGCCGGCCACCCCGGGATCGAGAAAGCTGACCTGCACATTGTTCCAGTTCTCCCGATACGCCGCTCCGTTCCACTGCAGTCGGTGGTCGAACCATTCGGTCTTCCAGCCGATCTCGTTGTTCGTCAGGCTGTCGGAGGTGTACCCCTTGGGCACGGCGAACTGCGGCACGCCGTCGGGTCCATCGGCGTGCAGCGCACCGCCGTTCTGATTGAAACTGCCGGGGCGAAAGCCCTGGGAGTAGGTGTAGTAGATCATGGCGTCGGGCGTCACGTGCCAGGTGAGATTGGCGCGGCTGCGGAATCCCGACTCGGTGCTGCGCAGACCCGCGGCGTTGAAGTTGAATGAATCGCTGATGCAGCCGTTGGGCGGCGTGCCCTGTTCAAAGCAGGTGAACCCCGTCGTGAGGCTGCCCACCTGGGAGTTGTCGAAGCGGAAATGGCGGGTTCCCACGGTGAGCGTCAACACCTTCGGCAAGATGTCGAAATCCGCAGACGCGAAGAAAGCCGTCTGCTTGGTGTCGCGCAGCGCGTCCGGGTAGAACGAAACGCCGTCGGCCTGGACGCCCGGACGGCCGACCGTGGCTCCGGGCACCGTGCCGATGTTCGAGAGACAGCCGCTGTTGCCGGGTGTTCCAGCCGCGCCGTTCGAGGTGCAGGACGGTATGGTGGTCTCGATCCATTCGGTCTGATCGTAGACCTTGTTGTCCTCGACATAGGCGCCGACGATGCCGCGCAAACGCCAGTCCTCCGGCGTGCTGAGCCGGAATTCGTTCTGCAGGTGCAGGTTGCGCTCCAGCACGGTATCCCAGGTGACGCTCGGCGAGAAGCAGGTCGGCTTGAGCTTCGTGTCGCCCCCCGTACCCGGGCCGTAGCACTGGTAGTAATCGGCATACAGGCCGCGTGAGTAATTCGTGTAGTCGGCAAGCTGATGGACAACCCGGTCGAGGTAGCCGCCGGTGTACACGGCCTTCAGGGCGCCCAACTTGCCGTTGACGGTCCACGCCGTGTTCGAAAACTTGTCCTGGTCGTACGTCGGATTGAACAGCGTAACCTGCAACGGCTGCAGCGGCGCACCGTCGGACGCATTGGGCTGCTGGTAAAAGACGCCCTGGGCTTCCATGGTCTGGTACGTCTGGGTGATCAGGAGGTCCCAGTCGTCGCTGAATTTGTACAACAGCTCGCCGCGGATGCCCTGGTAGGTGACCGGGTTGATGTTCGATCCGACGAGGCTGGAATTGCTCAACGTCGGACTGCCCGGCGGCACGCACCAGCCTGCGTTGGGCAGGCCGTCCGGGCACTGTCCATTGACCGCCGGGTAGTTCGCGTAATGGATGCCGAGGTCGGTATTCTTGCGGGTGAACGTCGCCGGCACGTTGTCGATGTAGCCGCCGCGGCGGTCGTCATAGATGACGACGCGCACCCCCATCTTGTCCGGAATCAACGGCAGATTCAGCATCGCCGTCGCGCTGGTGTTCGGGTCGCCGTGGGCCACCGCGCCGTAGTTGGCGGTGACGCTTGCCTCGGTCTTATCGAGCTTCGGCTGGTTCGTGATGTAGCGGATGACACCTGCTTCGGCGCCGGCGCCGAACAGAGTGCCCTGCGGGCCCTCGAGAACCTCAATGCGCTCGATGTCGACCACGTAGACATCGAGATTTCGCGTCGGCAACTGCACCGACTGATTATCGAGGTACACCGCGACGTTCGGGAAGTATCCCGTGGAGCCGCTGCCCTGATACTGCTGGGCGCCGGCACTCAGGCCGCGCATGTAGATCTCGCTCTGGCCCGGGCCGTTGCTCGCCGAGGAGACGTTCGGCAGGTATTTGACGTAGTCGTCGAAGTTCGTAATGTTCAATTGCGTCAGCACGCCTTCGGTGAACGCCTGCATGGCGATCGGCACGTCCTGCATTCCCTCCGTGCGGTGCTGGGCGGTGACGATGATTTCCTGCAAAGCTCCGCTGTCGCTGTCACCGCTGCCGGCCGCCGGCGCCGCCGCACGGACCCCATAGGATGCGGCGCCCAGGATCGCAGCTATCGACAGACCAAGTTTCGAATTCATTGATCATCCCCTCGAGTTCCTTTCATTATCTTATCGACGAACGTCGGTGATCCTACCATCGAAATATGGAACGGGAGAGGGCCGTCATCCGACGTCGGCGAGTTCGCTCAATCGTGGGGCGCTGGCCCGATGCCTTTGCTCGATCGTGGGGCGCGTCGATTGGCGAAGGGATGCGTGAACGCGTTCATCCGCCTAGAACACACGGCCCCACTGGCGTTCGTTCGCCGCGGAAGCGACCCTGCCGGGCGGGTCAGGCGGCGAGGTGCTTTGAAAGAAACCCCCGGGCTCTCTCCCAGGCCAGTGCCGAGGCTGCCGGATCGAACACTTCCGGCCGAAGCTGGTTGAAGAACGCATGCTGCGCCTCGTAGCGGTAGATCTCGGGCTTCTGCCCCGCCGCTCTCATGGCAGCCTCGATCTGGTCGACCATCGGCGCGGTGACCCAGTCGTCCCGATTGGCGAAGTGGCCCTGAAACGGGATGCGGATCTTCGCGGGATCGCCGAACTCCTTCGGGGGCATGCCGTAGAAGCACACCGCGGCGGCGACTTCCGGAAGATGCACGGCACTGGCGACCGTCAGGGCGCCGCCCATGCAGAAGCCCATGACCGCGACCTTACCCGTGCCGAGGGTTCCGCGCAGGCACCGCACGGCGCCCTCGATGTCCTGAAAGGTGGCGCCCGCGAAGTCGAGGCCGTTCATCAGATGCCCCGCCTCGTCCGGGTCCTGCGTCAGGCGCCCGTGGTACAAATCCGGCGCGAGCGCCGTGAAGCCCACCGCCGCGAGGCGATCCGCGACGCTGCAGATCTGCGTGTTGAGTCCCCACCACTCCTGGAGGACGATCACACCCGGTCCGCCACGCGCAGCTTCGGCCAGGTAGCCGCGGCAGATGGAGCCGTCCGGGCGGGAAAATTCAGTCATCGGCATGACATGGCCCTCGCAAATGAAAGTCGCTATTTTCCCGAAAGTTGGTAAGCGGTCAAGGAGTGGCCCGCGGGAACCACCAGCAAACCGTTGCCCGCCGCCGTGAGGAGCGCCAAGATCCCAAGCGGATATCGGAGATTCATCCAAAGACTCTCTATTTGACGTTGAACGCGCTGATTTCGTCAGCCGCCTGAATATAGAGCACGCCGTTCTTCGACAGAGAGAGCTTGCCGACGAGCGGAACGCTCCACACCGCCGAATGGGTGGACAAATCCACCGCATACGTCGCGAGGTTCGTGCTCACGAATACCAGATTCTTGGTCAACAGTACCTCACTGATGAAGCCGATGTCGCCCGCCTGCGGGGGCACCCATGACCAGATCAAACTCCCGTCGCTCTCCGCCCGGACCTCCAACTGCATGGGATTGTTGTTGCCGACATACAGGCGGCCCTTGGCGTAGGCCGGCGTGGTCGGATAGTCACCCGGGATCTTCCAGGCAATGGAATTGCTCGCGACCTGAAAATTCAGCAGCGTATTGCCGATGCCGCCGCCGTTGATGATGGAGTTCTCATAATTGGCCATGAAGATCGATCCGGGTGCGCCGATCACCGGCGATCCGCCAATCTCATAGATGTAGTTCTCAAAGGTCGGATCGGGAATGGCGTGGGTGACGGCACCGGTCACGGGATCGTTCACCTGCAGATATCCCGTATAGGAATAGACGCCGTTGGCGTCGACCGCCGGCGTCCACAGCGAAGTCTGTTCCTCGGTGGCGAAGAACAGTTCCGCACCCGAGGCTGCAAAGCCGTACAGTCCGCCGTAGGTGCCGGCGTCCGTGTAAATGCCGCTGGTACCGATGGTCGGCGCGAGGTAATTCTCCCACTGCGACGACATTGCCGATTTGAACACCAATCCGCCGCTCTTGGCCTTGAACGCAAAGAGATAGGTCGACGATTGCTGCCCGGCTGCGACGTAGACGATGCCGTCCGCGATGCCGGCCGGGTTCACCGAGGGAAACGGCAGACTGTGGAAATCGTAGCTCCAGTTGGTACTGCCGTCGAACTCCTCGAGCGCGTAGAGATGATCATCGCCCGACACGAACAGCTGACCGTCCGATGTCGCGGTCGAGGCTATGATCGATGAGTACCCACTGCTGACTGTTCTGGCCGGCTGCTGCCATCGGGTCGTGATTTGGTCGGGATCGAGCTCAACGGGAACGAACCCGGTATGGGCCGCATTGCCTTGGAACATCGTCCAGTCGGGAACGCCCGGCCACGCCGCCAGTGGCGTCACGTGATTCCCCGGCCAGGCGCTCGCCGTCGAGAGCGCGTCGATCCGGTAAGGCACCTTGATCGATTTCACCGCCTGGAATTCGGTGCAGGCCGCATTCGCGCAGAGCTCGATCGAGACCTCCTTCTGGTAATCCCCGGTCCCCAGCAGCGTCGACGTCGTGAGCGCCAGCACATAGGTCCCGGAGCGCTCCATGACCTTTACCGCCTTCTCGAACACGTTGTCGGGGTCGCTCGCCACCGCATGCAGGGGGCGCGTGAACGAAAAACCGACGGGCGCGATCTCCACCTCGACCATTACCGACGTGCCGGATACGAGCATGCGTGAGATGTTCCCCGAGATCACGTCGACGCTGAGGGTGTTCGCGCTGGCGTGCGGGAGAGGGGATGGCGGGCTCGCGTTGGCGGACCAGGCCGGTGCGCCGGCGAACGATGCCAGCAGCAGGTGCAGTGCCAAGCGCGACGCCAGGAATTTCACGGAATGCGGCATGATTTATGATCTCGTCCTTAAGGATTGATTGGATTGCCTGCATTAAGCCTACATGCGATCGATCATGGTGTCACCGTGAACACCCCATTGCCCTTGAGCGTACCGCCGGGTGTCGTCACCTCAACGAAGCCGCTGGTTGCGCAGCAGTCCCAGTTCGCTCGTGCCTTTACCTGTAAACGGGCCCATCGCCGCATCGATCAGTGCGCCGGTGGACAAGCAAATCACTCCGACCAGGCGCGCCAATGGCGAGCCGACT
>Ga0302278_10003678_pt1 | contig 16493 bp, 14 predicted proteins | sample III_Bog_N3_2_FD_194543 | JGI IMG/M metagenome (GOLD analysis project Ga0302278, IMG submission 194543) | Peat permafrost microbial communities from Stordalen Mire near Abisko, Sweden - III_Bog_N3_2 | ecosystem: Environmental > Terrestrial > Soil > Wetlands > Peat | place: Sweden: Abisko...
AAAACCTGATTCAGGCCCATTCATGGCTGAACATTCCCTCGGGGGCTAAAGCCCATATTCTCTATGCTAGCTTTGCGGCACGACTGAAGTCGTGCCCTGATACAAAGCGGATTGATGAAACGTGCTCTAGTCTGTCAGTTCTAGTCCCTCAATCCCCAGTCCCTCAGTCCCCAGTCCCTAGTCCCTTAGTCCCTAGTCCCTTAGTCCCTATCACTTGATCACCACCGGCACGGGCCATACGCCGGGATTCGACGGCGGCTCCAGATCGTGCTCGCCTTGCACCGGCACGGGAAACTCGCTCTGCGCACCGGCGTCCAAAAAGCGCGGCCGATCCTCGCCGGTCAAATGCTGGCCATCAATCTTCTTCTGCAACGTCATAAATGCCTGCAAGAGCGCCTCAGGGCGCGGCGGGCAGCCCGGAATGTGCACGTCTACCGGAATGTAGCGATCGATCCCCTTGAGCACGTTGTAGCCCTGCTTGAAGGGCCCTCCGGAGATGGCGCAGGCTCCCATGGCAATTACATACTTCGGCTCGGCCATCTGGTTGTAAAGCCGCACCACCTGGGGCGCCATCTTCTTGGTCACCGTGCCGGAGATGATCATCAGGTCGGCCTGGCGGGGCGAGGGCCGGAAGACCTCGGCCCCGAAGCGGGCCAGGTCGTAGCGCGCCATGGTGGTGGCGATCATTTCGATGGCGCAGCAGGCCAGGCCGAACTGCATCGGCCAGACGGAGTTGCGCCGCCCCCAGTTGTAAAGCTCCTGGATGGTCGTCACGAAGACCCCCTGCTTGCCCAACTCGATCTTCAGCCCTTCGTCCATCGTCGCTACGCTCCTTGAGATGACAGATGACAGATTACAGATGACAGTTCACTGCAATGAATATCTACACCATGCTCCCAAGTCCCTCGTCTCTCGTTCCTGAAAACTGTCATCTGTTAACTGCAATCTGTAACCTGTCCTCACGCCCACGTCAGCACGCCCTTGGCCCAGGCCCAGGCCAGCCCCTCAATCAGCAGCAGAACAAAGACCAGCATGGCCCCGCAGGCCGCGATCCCCAGGCCGCTGAAGGCCACGGCAAAGGGCAGCAGAAAAACCGCCTCCACGTCGAAGATCAAAAAGATGATTGCATACAGGTAATAGGCCGAGTGGAACTGCATCCAGGCATCGCCTTTGGACTCCAGGCCGCACTCGTAGATGGCGTTCTTGACGGCATTCGGCTTGGGCGGCGAATAGACCTTCGCCCACAGCCACGCCAGTCCCAGCGGAGCGAGCCCGAAGCCCAGCGCCGCCACAAACAGAACTGCCAGAGAAAAATAGGGGTTTGAGGCCATCGTCAAAAAACAGAATCCTTCTAGTTCAACGTACCAGTTTGATGGCTGTTTTGGCTAAAAGATGCCCGTTGCCGGCTCCGGGCAGTCTCATTTTTTCCCCATTCATACCACCCTGTGAACCGTTCGCTGGTCCAGGGGCCATTTCCCTATTGGTGTAGAGTGCGGCGTGGACCGGGAGGTCCGCGCGACAGCCGGCCAGGAGGCCGGCGCTACCTATACCTATAGCGACCGGCAGCCTTGAGCAAGACGGGAGATCCGCTCTATACCAGCAGGCAAAATGTTCTAGCTGTGAATCCGCGCGCTTGGGGCTGCTTCTATTCGAGGCTCTCGATTTTCTTCACGGGCGAAGCCACCCTCCCCGGCGCAACAATCCCGTACTTCAAGGCCAGAAACTCCTGCAAATCCCCTGGCAGCAATGCGGCCAGCTCCTGCCAGGTGAGGACCTTCAATCGCACCCGCAGTTCGGCGGACCTCACCGCCGCCATCACCTCAAACCACGCCTCTCGCAGCTCCGGCCTTCGCTGGTCGTGAATCACGCAGAAGCTGCATCCCTGGGCAGAGGCGGCCAGCACGTTGCGAATCAGTTGGTAGCCCGCGTAGCCGCTCTCCCCGGCCACTGGCGCGGCGGCTTCAGAGGCCACGGAATCATCCGTGATTTCGAGTGGAATGGACGAAAAACATCCCTCAGGGGCTAAAGCCCAAGTTGATTTTGCGACACTTGCGGCACGACTAAAGTCGTGCCCTTTCAAAGCAAGGCGTTCTTCCGCAGCCTGTAAAGCCCCGCTTGATTCAGTTGGTTCTTTGCGGGCGTTGAACCCTTCGCCTCCCTCCGGATTGGGTATTTCCGCAACCTGTTCAAGCTCCTGCGAATAGTCCTCGGGAAACTCCGTCGGCTCTCTCCGTCTTTTAGCCGCCACTTCCACGCGCGGAAGCAGTTCACGGTCGAAGACCGCATCAAAGTCCCGGTAGGCCTCCACTACCGCGGCGGCTTTGGTCTGGAAGTCGCCTTCTGTCAGCTTGGCTTCGACCAGCAGCGAACCCCACCGCATATCGACTTCGGTGCGATCGAAGCGCCCGCCTTTGAGCGGCACACGCGCTTTCCAGCCGAAGACTGGCGAATCCTCGCTATCCACTCCGAGGGTCCGCCGCACGGCGGGCGCCTCCGCCACCCCTGGGGTGCAGAAGACATTCATCAGCAGGGCATCGGAACTCATGGACGAATCCAGCTCCCGCCAGCGACGGGCCGGTCCTGATTCTGGCTCCGCCTTGGGCAGCGCCCGGCCCTGCGCATGAATCTTGTCGAAGCGCCGCATCCACTCCGGCCGCGCCGCAATGGCCGCATAGGCGGGGTCGAAGAAGTTGCCGTGACGCCCGCTTTCCGGTGGGTAAACGATCACCGGAGGATTGCCGTAGCTCTCGACATGAGCCCGTCCCCGCGCCCACTGCCGGTTGCACAGTCCCAGCTCCCGGCGCAGTTCACTCGCGTACCAGCTTGATCTGACCACCATATGGAGCAGCCTACACTGCCCGGCACTACGCCGCACGGACCTGCGCCACCTGGAAACGCTCTAATAATTCAGCTCCAGCACATTGATCGAGTAGGGCGCGAAGCTCTGCTTGAACTTCGATCCGGCTACTTCAATCTGCCGCTCGACCGGCACAATCGCATTGGGATGCTCGATGGTGTTGGTGGCGTTGGGCGTCCTGGCGCTCAAGGTGGTCAGCTTCGCTGCGTGCTTCACGGACGCTGCGCCGTCGAGCGCGATGTTCAGCTCCGCCGCCACTGACTCCGCATTCACCACCTTGATGAAGATCTTGCGCTGTTTCTCATCGCGCGTGGCCGAGGCATAGACACGCGGGCCGGCGTTGGCCAGGGTTGCAGGCACAACCTCGCTGCCCAGATGGCCGGCAAAAAGCACCTGTGCCCAGTAGCTGGGCGAGCCATAGCTTGAGAGCGCGTCGTAGCCGATCAGATCCGGGGTCCATTGCAAACCGCCGGGATTCACGTTGACGAAGAGCGGCGCATAGCTGGCCATCACAATCAGGTCGGCGTTGCGCTCGATGCCGGTCAGCCAGGCCGCGTCGGCCAGCGCAGCCTCCATGTTGGGGGTTGGATCGCCCTGGAGCGTCGCCCACTCGCCCACAAAGATCTTCGGCCCCTGGCGATCGGCCTTGTCATAGTGATTGGCGCTCGCGAACGAATCCTGGGCCGACATGTAAAAGTGCTCATCGAGCACATCCGGCTTCATGCTCTTCACCGGCATGGTGGCAATCACCTGCAGTTGCGGATAGCGCTGCTTGATCGCGCGATAGAACTGCGGATAGCGGCCCTCATAGGAGCCCGATCTGTCAAAGTTATCCTCGTTGCCGATCTCCACGAAATGCAGCGGGAATGCGGCGGCATGGCCGTCCCTGGCGCGCTCGGCGCCCCACTTCGTCTCCGGGCCGCCGGTCACATACTCGATCTCGTCGAGGGCTTCCTGAACATAAGGCTCCAGCGCCGGCCCCGGTGCCACATGCTCCTGCGCCATCGAGTATCCGGCATAGACCGCCAGCACCGGCTCGATCTTCAGGTCCTCGCACCACTCAAGGAATTCCAGCAGCCCCATGCCGTCCGAGGAGCGATAATGCCACGGGCTCGGGTGGGTCGGCCGGTCAACCCAGAGGCCGATGGTCTTCTTCCACTCGAAGCGCTCGGAGATGTGATCCCCCTCCAGGTAATTGCCGCCCGGCAGGCGCAGGAACCTGGGATGCATCGCCGCCAGCTTTTCCATCAGGTCGATGCGGTTGCCAAAGGGCCGGTCGTGATAGGTGCGCGGAAAGAGCGAGACAAGGTCGAACCATACCGTCGCCGGCCGCGCAACGGTCAGAATCAGGTGATTCTTCGCCGTGACCGGAAGCTCGCCGGTCTTGAGCGTGAAGTGGTATTGCTTCCATTCGCCGGTCAACGGCGCAACCGTCGCCGTAGCCGCTGTCGCGCCTGTCTCATCGTTCACCAGGCTCACGGTGACCGGAATTCCGGCAGCGTCTGTCTTCGCGTAGAAGGAGCCGGTATAGGTCGTCCGCGGACGCGCTGGAATCCCCCAGAAGCCGTCATTCTGGACCCCGGCAGGTGCAGCTTCGGTCGCCGCCGTCACGCTGACCTTCAGGCTTCGCGGCAGAGCGGCGCTTGGGCCGGAGCTCTCGTCGACGGAGAGCTTGACTTGAGAGTCTCCCCGCGCGACCATCGTCCAGTGATCGAGCGCGCGCCAGTCGTTGCCAATCGCGCGATCGCGCACCAGCTCCGGGTAGAGCCCGCCGTCATAGGAGAAGTTGATCTCCTCGGTCATCAGTCCATAGAGCGTAGGGCTGACCGCACCCGTGGGATGATCCACCTGGATGGAAAGCGAGGGCGCCTGGGCAATCAGGCTCCAGGGCGAAAGGGAAGCGGCGAACAGAGCGGCGGAGAAGATTCGTTTTCGCATACGCAGCACATTCTATCCGAAACCGCTCTCCTTAAGCCGTATCCGTCTCAGCTCTCAATCGCGGCGGCGATTCCGGCGCGGACCGCCTCAGGCAACGGCGGCATCGCCCCGGCCTGCGAAGCAACCCATGCGCCCCAGCGGTTGCCGGCCTCGTTCAATCTGGGCAGGCCGGCTCCGCGCAGCAGATAGTGAGTCATCGCCGCGGTAAACGCATCTCCCGCGCCGATGGTGTCGGCCACCTTGACGGGGAAGCCGGGGTGCAGGTGCCACTCGTCGCGCGTCACCAGCAGGCTGCCGTGAGCGCCGCGGGTCACAGCCACCATCTGGAGCGCGGGATACTCCGCGAGCAACCATTCAGCGCCCAACCGAATCAGGCCCCGCCGCTCGACAGTGAAGTGCAGCGGGACGGGCGCGGACTCGGCGTGAGCCGGCAACTCCCGCAGCGCCGGCATTCCCAGCAGCGCCAGCACCTTCGGCGCCTCGGCGTCGCTCATCTTGATGACCGTGGCCAGCTCGACAGACTCCCTGATCACCTCGCCGGAGTAGAACGGCGTCCGCAGGTTCACGTCGAAGATCCGCACGCACGAAGCCGCGGTCTGCGCCACCAGCGCCTGAATGGTCTGCCGCGACTCTCGGGTCCGCTGCGCCAGCGAACCAAAGCAGATAGCATCGGCCCGCTCAGCAAGTTGAATCCACCGGTCGGTCAACTCAAGGAAATCCCAGGCGGCTGGCTGATGGATGGTGTAGCGTGGCTGTCCGCCCTCGAAGTTGACCGTCACCCGGCCCGTTTCATGCGCCGCGTCCACCTGAAGAAAGCTGGTGTCGGCCGGCAGCGGATCCAGGCATTCGACCGCTTTGCGGCCCATTTCTTCGCGCCCGATGCGGCTCAGAATCACGGCGTGGTTGCCGAGACGGGCAGCCATCACGGCAAAGTTTGCCGGCGCGCCGCCGAGCAACCCCGGCCCCTCCGGCAACATATCCCAGAGCAGTTCGCCAATTCCGAGGATCAGGCGCGGTTGCTTCAATTGTGACCTCCGGTTGTCCGATAACCAGCTTTCCAATCGCAAGCCGCTTTCGTCAAGTTTCTCGACCAAGAAGCTGAAGTTTCATCCCTGCCAGCGCCAGATCGAACAATCCTCGACGTTCGACGATGCATACTCGCCATCCGGCTGGTTGGCCAGAATCCTGTGGTCCGCAATCGCATCTTCCCTGGACCGCCGGATTTGGCCCAGAAAGAGCCGGACAAATCCGGGCTGCCGCTCCAGCACACACTCCTGCTCGTTGTTGACGTAGATCAGGTCCAGTTGGCCGGCACGCCCTGCCATGCCCTTGCGCCAGCTTGTGAGCAGACGGCGCATCACCGGCGCGCCAAACGGGTTGAACAGGAACGCCAGGCACGGCCCCGCGGGAAGCCGGAACTCCACCGCATCGCCACAGATGATTCTCATGGGCGACCGCGCACGGCCCAGGGCTCGCCACAGCGTCAGGTTTCTTCGGGCAATTCGCGTGAGCGTGGGGTTGAGTTCGACTCCAACAACCTCGTGAAACGGCATCTCGGCGGCCAGCAGCACCGCGCGCCCCATCCCTGCGCCCACATCGACAAAGCTGACTTCCTCAATCGGCCGGCCCGGCCGGCTTCTCCGCCAACGGCGCAGGAGCGCCCGCAAGACCGACGGCGCAACGCCATAGTAAGCCGTCGCATGGCGGTCGTGCGGGTGCCCGCTCTTCAAGTGCCGGCCGGCGACCAATCCGCTGGTCCGCACGCCGAATTCTTCATCGAACGGGTGCCGCATGAACCCATCGCCGACCTTGAGCCCCGGCAAAAGCCGCCTTGCGGCCTTCTGGGTTGTCATTGAAGGAGTCTCCATCCTCTTCTTAACGTATAAGAGCCTCCCGCGCGGGGAGGCTCTGGAGATTTGAGCGTCGAACTGGCTTTAGCGCGAGCGAAGCGACTTGATGGCCTCGGGCAGGCGCTCTTCGATCAGCCGGGCGTGTTCGGCGGCAATGCCGCCCAGATAAGACGGGGCAGGCGTGGCCGTGAGCACCAGCAGCAGGGCAATCACCGAGAAACAAAGTCCCGCAATGCCGGCCGAGACCAGCATATGATAAGTGTCGGCAACATCCAGGCCGAAGACGTTGAAAGCCACATGCTCCAGCGGCCTGATGTGCTTGAGAACGGCCAGCGCGAAGAGGAAAAAGAAGACGGCGAGAGAGGTCAGGACGGCCAGCGTCACGTCGAGGCTGCGGTGAAACTTCTGCCGGGCGCGGCAGTGGGGACACTCGGCAAAATGATGCTCATAGTCCTTGCGCATCTCCGGAGAGATACCGGAGATGTCATAGCGCCAGCTTGCCAGGATGGCGCCCACGACTCTATCCGTGCATTGAATACTAGCCATAATTTGAAGACTCACTTTGCAAAGGATGTGCTCGACCGCCATAGCGATGCGCGGCTCACGTGGCAAGCTAAGATTTGGACTCCTGGATGCTCTCGCCGTCCGGGCTGAATTTGGTGGCTTCGCCCGGTCCGCTCTGCATCGCCCAGGGCGGAATGCCCTGGCGTCTCCCTTGCCAATCTACCTGGTACAGAGTGATGCCCGTGTCTTAGATTGTAACTTATACCACTAAAAGTAAATAGAGGAAAGGGGCTCGTGCTGCTTTGCCAGCAGCAGCAGATTGGCCAGCAGACTGGGCCGGCCGTTGAGCGCGCGCTCGGCGGTAACCCGCGCCAGTTCGGGAAGATTATTGCTTTCAGAGAGATGTGCCAGAATCACGTAGGCCGCCTGACCGTCGTAGCCGTCCTGAAGAAAGCTGGCCGCGGCTTCATTTGACAGGTGGCCGACGCGCGAAAGGACCCGCTGCTTGACTGCCCAGGGATAGGGGCCATCGCGCAGCATCTCCAGATCGTGATTGGACTCGAGCAGCAGCAGGTCAACGCCCTGAAGCTGGGCCTTGACGTTTGGCGGAATATAGCCCAGGTCGGTGGCAAAGGCCATTCGCACCCCCTCGGCCCGGAAGACAAAGCCCACCGGGTCGGCGGCGTCGTGGGGAATGGTAAAGGGACTTATGGCGATATCGCCGATCTCGAAGGGCTCTCCGGCCTGGAAGTACTCGACCGCCGGGAGCCAGGTTGGATCCTTCGCCCTGGCGGGCTCGCATTCTTTTTGCATCTCGCCAGGTTGGGCAGCCTCCCGCGCAGCTTCCGCCGGTTCGGCGAGATCGCTCTCGTCGGGTTCGCCCTCTACGGCTGCCGCATCCGCTTCGGCCTGGCGCTCGGCGGCGAGCTTGCGAATCTGCTCCAGCCACTGGGCATAGGTCATCTGCTTGCGCGGCGAGAGCCAGCGCATCCAGGCGCGGTGCGTACCCTCGGTAAAATAGACCGGAATGCCCAGCTTGCGCGCGGTGACCGCCAGCCCGCCAACATGATCGGAGTGCTCGTGGGTGATGAGGATGGCGCCCAGCGTCTCGGGCTCCTCGCCCACTTGTTTCATGCGCCGGAAGAGTTCACGGCAGCTCAGTCCGCAATCAACCAGTATCCGCGTCCGCCCGCCGGAGACAACCGTTGCGTTGCCCTTGGACCCCGACGCCAGCACCGTGAAACGCACCATGGTTCGAGAATACCGCGATCGGCTGCCGATCGGGCAGGGAAGGAATCACCCGGCGGCCGGCCCATGACCCATTGCGCCCCCTCCGCGATTCCCATTCCGATTGACAGTCCAAGCCAAGAGTGGAATCATCGAGTGAATTAAGGCCATTCAATTGAAATCGTTGCAAGAATTGAGCTTGGAGAGGCGCTGTATCCTCTCGGGGGGTTCGAAATGGGCTTGAATTCAATCGTCTTCGTCGTCTGCAGCGTCATCGGATATCTGCTGGGGCGCTTTCTGCCGCAAGGCCCCTGGGCAGCCTACGTTTCCATTCTGATCTCGTATCACCTCTACCTCGCGTGGCTGGTCTACGCCGCGGAGGAAAAAGCAGGCGTCGCTCTGCCAGTTGGCCACACGATTATCACTCATCTGGCTTTTCTGCTGGTGGTTGTCGGCTTCGCATACGCTCGGCACCATATACCGTTTTTCGGATTGATTCGCTTGTTCGTCCCGGCCCTGGCCCCCTTTGAACGGATGTGGCTCTTCGGCGAGAGCGCGAAGAAGAAGGAAGAGGTTCCTGACACCGCCGCCGCCGCCGAATCCGAGGCGTTGTCCGCTCAGGACGCCATCATGTCCGCCACCGCCGAGGATAACGAGGCTTGGATCCAGTATCTCTCCACCCGCGATTCCCGGCTCCGGAGGCCGGGAATGACGGTCAAAGAAGAATACGGGCGGTGGATGATAGCCCGCGTCAATAGACGTTCTTCAGCTTCAAAGGACGAGAAGCCAGCCTAAGATGTCTCGGCCAGATTGGCCGGAATCTCAATGGAGACCAGGGTGCCGCGGCCGGGGTTGCTGACTACGCTGAATCGAGCCTGGTTGCCGTAGAGAACCTCCAGCCGCTCCTGCACGTTTTTCATGCCGATGCCGGCGCCGCTGCGGCTGAGCGCCGAGGCGGGCCGGTCGACCATGCCTACTCCGTCGTCGGCGACCTCGATGCGAATGCGATCCCCGTTGAGCTGGCTGCGCAGGGTCACCGTCCCGCCATTGATGCGCGGCTCCAGGCCGTGCTTGATGCTGTTTTCAATCAGCGGCTGAAGCAGGATGCTGGGTACCAGAACGCCAAGCGTCCGCGGGTCGATCTCCTTCGTCACCCTCAGCTTGCTGGGGCCGAAGCGGACCACCTCGATGTCGAGGTAGTCGTCGGTGAATTTCAGTTCCTCGCTCAGGGGAACGTAGGTGTCGTGGTCCTTGAGCAGAGCGCGGAGAATATTGGCCAGCTTCACGATCATCTCGCGGGCCAACTCGGGCTTCATGCGCACCAGCGAGGCGATGGAGTTGAGCGTGTTGAAGAGGAAGTGAGGATTGATCTGGCGTTGCAGGGCGTCGAGGCGGGCTTCGAGCAGCAGGCGCTTCTGCTCTTCAAGCTTCATCTCGATGCGCAGCGCGTTCCACACCTTCAGCGCGATGCCCACATTGATGGGCGCGCTGAGACAGACCAGCGCCTGCAGCCACCACTGGCCGGCGAGCAGCGCAAAGAGACGGTGCGGATAGGCGTGGGCGATCCAGTCGCGGATCAGCTCCATGACGGCGATGAGAACCAGCATCAGGATCTGGCGGTCGACGCCCGGCTGGCGCAGGTTGCGGCGCACCCAGCGGTAGAGGCTCAGGTCGATGAAGGGCGTGAAGGACCAGATCTCCTCCTTCTCGACAAAGCGGCCCACCAGGCCGGCGACCAGCCCGAGTGCGACATTGAAGGGCAAGGCGAGAAACTCATGGTGGAAGACGGCCGGCGCCGCGAGCGCCGCGCCTCCCAGCATGGCCCACTCCGGACCCAGCAGTAGCCCCAGCAAGACGACCGTCTCAAAAGAGATGTCGGCGGCCAGAAAATTAGGGACCGCGATCCTTACCCAGACCCCGAGCGTGAGAGGAACCAGGAAGAACGCCAGCAAGGCCAGAGTCTGCCTGGGCCTGCGCTGCTCGGCAAAGAAAAGCCGCCGGAAGGTGGTGACGCGCGCCAGCACGCTGGCCACCGAGGCCACAACGCCCAGCTTGACCAGCAGCGTAATCAGAATGAGATTGTCGGTCACCGCGACGTATCCCGGTGCAGCGCCTTCACCTGGTAGCCGGCGCGCGCAAGGTTGGCGGCGATCTCCTCGACCATCATCACGCTGCGGTGCTGGCCTCCGGTGCAGCCAAAGGCGACGGTCAGGTAGCTCTTTCCCTCCTCAACATAATGCGGCAGAAGGTAAAGCATCAGCTCCGTGACCCGGGCGAGAAACTCCTTGGTCTGCGGAAACCCGCGCACATAGGCGGCCACTTTGGGGTCCAGGCCGGTCAGCTTTTGAAACTCCGGCACAAAATGGGGATTGGGCAGGAAGCGCACGTCGAAGACCAAGTCCGCATCCAGCGGCACGCCATTCTTGAAGCCGAAGCTCAGGCAGGAGACCAGCAGGCGCTTGGTCTCCTCCTCCTGGCCGAAACGGTCCTGGATGTGGGCGCGCAACTCATGCACGTTAAAGTTCGAGGTGTCGATCAGCGTGTCGGCGAGGTTGCGGATGGGGTCCAGCAGTTGCCGCTCTTCGACGATGGAGCGGGAGACTGTCTCCTGCCGGCCCAGCGGATGCGGCCGCCGCGTCTCCGAGTAGCGCCGCACCAGCACCGCGTCCTGCGCGTCGAGAAAGACCACGCGCGTGCGCAGCAGCATCTTCACCCGCTTGAGAATCTGTGGAAGGCGGTCGAGCGTCAGGCCCTCGCGGACATCGACCACGATGACCGCTCGCTCCACCTCGGTGGATTTTTCCACCAGGGCGGCAAAATCGGGCAGCAGTTCCAGGGGCAGATTGTCCACCGCGTGAAAGCCCAGATCCTCAAAGGTCTTGAGGGCCGAGGCCTTGCCCGCGCCGGAGATTCCCGTGACAATGACCAGCTCCTTGGGTGGCTTGTCCGGTCCTCCCGGTTTGTTCGTTCCCTTGGCGGGTTTCGCGGCGGCTCGACGCGCGGAGGTTCTGGGGGAGGATTGCTTTGAAGGCGCCATGGGCAAATGCTACACCGAAAGGCCCCGTTCAGGCACCGGGGCTCTCGGCCAGCCAAGCTAACTCCGCTAACCACGCTAACTCCGCCAGAGCAAAACCAGGGATACTATATCCTGATTTGCTTCATTCAAGGTCGACGCTCCCTGTTGGTCGCGTCGACTTGAGTGCCGCGGTTCCGGGATAATTCATCCCTGGTTTTGCTATAGCCCCGCCAAGGGCCGGGCGTTAAGGAATCTCCACCAGCTCCATCTGGCCGTCGCGGCGGCGGTGGAGCACGAACAGTTCTCCGGTCAGGTTGCGGAAGACCAGGAGGTCGCGGTCGCGGAACTCGGCCTCCTTGACGGCCTCCTCGATCGTCATAGCCTTCATGGCAATGGCTTCGCCGCTGGTGAGGATGTGCGGTTCGACAACCGTCTTGCGGGCCGGGAAGGAATGCACGGCGATGACCGCGGCGGCTTTCTTGCGGGCGCGTGCAGGCTTCGCCTCCGCGCCGCCTTCCTCCGGCTGGGCGGCGCGGGCTTTGGGCCGGGCCACTGGGGGCGCTGTGAGCACCTTTTCTTCCGTGGGCAGCCGTTTGCTCGTCATACGGCGGTCCCGGTGGCGGCGCGCCTGGCTTTCGGCGCGTTCCAGAGCCTGGCGCAACGCCGATTCCAGCGTGTCGCCCTCACCCGAGGCCGCAATGGTCTGCAGACGGGCCTGAATCGTTACCTCGGCCACCTGTAGACGCTTCAGCGCGCTGAAAACAATGCTGGCGCGCGCGCTCTTGCCCAGAAGGCGGGCAATCCGTTCCATTCCCTCCTCGGCCTGCGTCCGCAGCGCCCTGGAGATCTTTACTTGTCTGGCGGTGAACTCCACTTCCATGGTCAGCCTCCGCTTTTTGTTTTCGCAGCCCCGCTTTCGGGCTGGGGTCTACGGATTCTACAGCGAACAGTGGTCAGTTGTCAGTTTTCAGTTGTCAGTCTTCGGCGCTCGGACTGAAGCAGCTTCCAGGAGCATCATGGAGAAGTTGAGAAAGAACTTGACAATCCGCCAACACCGCGCAGAATTCCACTGAGAACTGAGAACTGAGAACTGAGAACTGAGAACTGAGAACTGTCCTCACCCTTCCCGCCGGCGCCTCTGGTGGGTGGAGGGAATGTTCATGTCTTCACGGTACTTGGCCACGGTGCGGCGGGTCAGTTGAATGCCCTGCGCCTGGAGCATGGCGGCCAGCAGGTCGTCGGTCAGCGGATGGCGCGCATCCTCCTCCTCGATCAGCTTGCGGACCTTGCGCTTGAGCACCACCAGCGGGGTATCGGCGCCCTCGGGGCCGTTTGATCCCTCGGAGAAGAAAAAGCGCAGCTCAAGAACCCCCTGCGGAGTGTGCGCATACTTATTGGCCACCGCGCGGCTGACCGTGGAGGGATGAACGCCGATCTCTTCGGCAACTTCCTTGATCATCATCGGGCGCAGGCCCTCGATGCCCTGCTCGAGAAAGTCCTGCTGGCGGCGCACGATCACTTCGCAGGTCCGCAGAATCGTGCTCTTCCGCTGGGCGATGTTGCGCATCAGTTGCAGCGCGGAGCGGAATCGCTCCTTGACGTAGTCTTTCACCTCTTTGTCGGTGCCGTCAGAGACCAGCATGCGCCGGTAGCGCCGGCTGAGCCGCAGGCTGGGCATCTCCTCTTCGTTCATCGAGACCACCCACTCGCCGCCCCGCTTGAGGAAGACCACGTCGGGCTCGATCAGCCGGGCCTGTTCGCGGTTGTACTGGCGGCCGGGCCGGGGATCGAGGGTGCGGATGAACCCTATCCCGGCATCCGCTTCGGCGGGGGTAACCTGGGCCACGCGCGCCAGATCCTTCACGTCCCGCTTCTGCAGCAGTTGCAGGTGCCGGTCCACAATCAGCGCCGCCACCTCCATGCTGCGCCGCCGCTCTTCAATGTGTGCGTCAGCCTCGGCGCGGAAGCTGCGATGCGGATCCTCGGCCAGCTCAGCCGCCGGATGGGCAAACAAATGGGCAAATTCCCGCTGCTGGGCTGCAATCTGGATCAGAAGACACTCGCGCAGATCGCGCGCACCCACGCCGGCCGGGTCAAGCTGCCGCACCAGTTCGATTCCGCTGCGCAGCAGCTCGAGCGCCGCTTCCGCATTCGGCGCCGGACCCTGCTGGGAGCTGCTGAAGGCCGCCACCAGTTCCTCTTCGCTGCCGGTCAGGTACCCATCCCCGTCCAGATTGCCGACGACGAATTCGACCGCCTCGCGCAACCGGGGTTCCAGGGTTATCGCTCCCAACTGCCACGCCAGGTGATCGACCAGGGTCGTGGGCTGGGAGAGGAAGTTCTCAAATGACGGCTTTTCGTTCTCTTCATACTCCGGCTGTGTGCGATAACCGGGGTCCAGATACTCCTGGAAGTACGATCCGAAGTCGATTTCTTCGAAGGGATCCTTGGGTGGGGCTGCGGGTTCTTCCACCCCGCGCTCCTCGATCCCGCGTCCGAGGGTTTCCTCCCGGCCCGCAACCTGATCGAGCATCGGAACCGTCTCATCAATCTCTTCCAGAACGGGATTTTCCACAATCTCGGCATCGATCATCTCCTTCAGCTCGAGCTTGTTGAGCGCCAGCACGCTCACCATCTGCATCAGGCCTGGAGTCAGGATCTGGCGTTGTTGGACCTTGAGACCCAGTCTTGGTTGGAGCAGCGCCATAAGAGGAACTCGATTCCCGTTTCGACTCACCGTCAGTGTACTCGAGCGAGATTGATGCTCAAGTGTAAATTGCCGCACTCCGCGCCAATGGTTCCGGATTGGGCGGCATTCAATCCGGGATTCTCTGTCTGGAATACATCGCGCCCTTCCGTGCGTCAAGGCATTGACGGAAATCAGATCTTTTGCATCCGTCCGCAGCTCCTGCGAGCCATGCGCCGGCTTCAACCCAACTTAAAGCCCTCCCCCAGGTAAACCCGCCGCACCTCCACGTCGTTGCCCAGCTCGCGCGGCGTGCCGGCGCGGAAGATCCGCCCTTCGGCGATGATATAGGCCCGGTCGGTTACGCTCAAGGTCTCGCGCACGTTGTGGTCGGTGATGAGAACCCCGATGCCGGCGGCTTTCAAATCAAAGATAATCTTCTGCAGCTCCAGCACGGCGATGGGGTCGATGCCGCTGAACGGCTCGTCGAGCAGGATGAAGCTGGGCTGGATGCAGAGCGCACGGGCGATCTCCACGCGGCGGCGTTCGCCGCCCGAGAGCGCGTAGCCACGCGTTGTGCGAATATGGCCAAGGTTGAGCTGGTGGATCAGCCGCTCGGTCCGCGTGCGGCGCTCCCGGCTGCCCAGGGGCTGCGCCTCCAGCACCGCCATGATGTTCTCTTCGACGGTCAGCTTGCGAAAGACGGAGGGCTCCTGGGGCAAATAGCTAATTCCAAAGTTGCGCGCGCGCAGATACATCGGCATCCCGGTGATTTCGGTCTCGTCCACCAGCACCCGTCCGGCATCGGGCGCTACCAGCCCCACAATGATGTAAAAGCAGGTAGTCTTGCCGGCGCCGTTCGGCCCCAGCAGCCCCACCACCTCGCCGCGGGAGATCCTGAGATCGACTCCGCGAACCACCTGCCGTCCCTTGTAGCTCTTGCCGATTCCCTCGGCGATCAATGTAGCCATCGAGTGGGTCTTCCCGTCCGTTCGCTAAGAATCAAATCTACCATCCTGGGCATGAAGACGCATGAAGGACTTCTTACTTCTTTGGCAGGGACGCGGTGAGGATGCCTCGCAACTCGTTTTGTTGCTCCGTGGTCAGACAAGCCTTGGGGTAGACGAGAGAAACGCCAAATTGAGCGATGACAATGATAATCCTTCGGGATTCTCGCCAACATTTACAAACAGCCCATGGAAAGTACAAAGATGATCCTTCGGAGGATTTCTTTGAAACACCCTTCGTCGTGAGTTCATTGACCGACTCGCCCTCTTGATTCGCACGTATGCGATATATCCTGCCAAACAGGTATGGGATATACATCTTGAATCCCAGGAGGCAAAGGAACATTAAAGCAATGAAGTAATTCAACGGGGAGCCGGGGTCGATGATGAATGCGATAACACAAAAACTTAAAAGCATCGCAAAAAGAACAAAAAACAAAGGGTTTAAAAACCTCAAAAGCGGTTTGAATCTGAGCCTATACGCAGCGACATAATCCTGTTCGGTCGTTTTGGTCGTGAATTCCAACTCGCCATCCTTTCGCGATTCTTGCAGCGATTCAATCCTAACTCACCTCGGCGCGGTCGTCTCCGTGGTCGTCTTGCGTCCGCCGCCTCCGGATTCGACGCTGACGCTGTCATCGCGGCCATGGAAGATTAAAGCCTCGCCGGTCACGGTCCCGCGCGCCGGATCGGACATCTTCGGCGGGGCAGTCGCGGTCCCGGTCAGAACGTACTCATTCGTCGCGCCGGTATAGACCAACTGCTCGCCGGTCCCGCGCCGGCCCTCGGAGGTCAGCACAACTTGGCCGCGGGCCGTCATGCGCTCCACCTGCGCCTCTCCGCCAGCTTTGCCCGCGCGACTCCCAGTTGGCAGCAGGATGACCTCTACCTGGTTCGAAACCGAGGTCGCCGTGGCGGTCTCGGCAACTACCGTCCCCATCACCCCGGCGCGCATCACCGCCTTGCGCTCGGCGTCGGAGTACTTCAGTTCGCCCCCGCGCACCCGGATCACGGCAGGCTGGCCCGGCTTTCCCTGCTCCACACCCGCCGCGCTGACCAGCACAGCCAGCACCGGCTCAGCCGCATCCGTGGTGCGCGCCACCAGCGTCTGCCGCTCCCGGTCCAGCACGATCACCGGCGCGGCCACCGAGTTGCCCTGCTGCCATAGGCGCGCCCGGCCATGGAAGGTGACCTCGCCAGTCGCCTCATGAAACTGCGCTTCGGCGGCGACGACATGCGCCGGACCCTGCCCGCCCAGAGCCACGACGCCCTGGCTGGCGGCCGGGTTTCCGCGCGGGGCATTGCTCGCGGAGCCCGAATCCAACCAACTCGCTTTCACGTTGCTCCGCGCAAAGGCTTCCCCGGAGGCCCGGGAAAGATCAACCTTGTCGGCGGTGAGCTGCATGGC
>Ga0302278_10003686_pt1 | contig 16462 bp, 8 predicted proteins | sample III_Bog_N3_2_FD_194543 | JGI IMG/M metagenome (GOLD analysis project Ga0302278, IMG submission 194543) | Peat permafrost microbial communities from Stordalen Mire near Abisko, Sweden - III_Bog_N3_2 | ecosystem: Environmental > Terrestrial > Soil > Wetlands > Peat | place: Sweden: Abisko...
TACGGTGCGAGTGGAACCGGCAAGCATCTTGACTCACCCGGAGTGAACGCGGCCATCGATGCCGCTGTCGCCGCAGGTGGGGGCACGGTTGTGTTTCCCGCCGGCACCTATCTTTGCTTTTCCATTCGCCTGAAGACCAACGTTCATCTTTACCTCTCTCAAGGCGCGACGGTCCTAGCTGCAGCATCGCCGCTTCCCGAGCAGACCACCGGCGAGCTGGGTGGCGTGTACGACGCTGCGGAGCCCAAAACATCCTACGACGCCTTCCAGGATTATGGGCACAACCACTGGCACAATTCGCTCATCTGGGGTGAAGACATCCACGATACCGGGATCAGTGGGCCCGGCCTGATCTATGGCAAAGGGCTCTCCTTTGGCGCCTGGCGCGATGGCGACATCCGTGGCAACTATCCAAGCTACAGGGCGGAACAGGCGGGGGTAGGGAACAAAGCGATCGCGCTCAAAAATTGCCGCAACGTCACCTTTCGCGACTTCAGTATTCTCAAGGGCGGCCACTTTGGGCTGCTTCTTACAGGAGTCGATAATCTGACCATCGACAATTTGACGATCGATACGGATCGCGATGGCATGGATATCGATTGCTGCAAGAACGTTCATGTGTCGAACTGTACGGTTAATTCTCCATGGGATGACGGCATCTGCCCAAAGTCAAGCTTTGCGCTTGGATACGCGCGTGCCACCGAGAACGTTACCATTACCGGATGCACTGTCACCGGCTATTACCAATTGGGTACCGTGATCGATGGCACGTACAAGATCTTCCTGGAAGGCGAGAATGTCTACCGCACGGGGCGCATCAAGTGTGGCACCGAGTCAAACGGCGGCTTCAAGAACATCACCATCAGCAACTGTGTCTTCGAGGGCTGCAACAGCCTTTCCCTTGAAAGCGAAGACGGCGCTTTGTGCGAGGACATCACGATCTCGAACATCAGCATGCGCAACCTGATCTACGGACCGCTTTTCTTTCGACTCGGGGTGCGATTGCGCGGGCCCAAAGAATCGACGAGAGTGGGAACACTGCGCCGTATTCTGGTGTCGAATATCGTGTCTTACAACTCGGCTGCGAGCATCGGAAATATCCTATCTGGGGTGCCGGGGTACCCGATTGAAGACATCAAGATAGCCAACTTCTACATGCAGCACAAAGGTGGAGTCGGGGCGGAGCAGGCGAAAGTCGTTCCTCCAGAACAGATCGATAAATATCCGGACCCAGGCATGTTTGGCCCAATGCCCGCTCAAGGTTTTTTCCTTCGCCACCTCCGCAATCTGGAATTAAGCCACGTCGAGATAGCGCCTATGGCGAACGATGCTCGGCCTTCGTTTGTGCTGGAGGACGTCACCCGCGCCGACTTCTTCGCCATCACCGCTCCAACCGAGCCTTCTGCCTTCGCGCTACGGGCTGCCAGGGATGTCCGAATCCAATTCAGCCGTGCGGCTGCCGACGCTGTTATCGAAACTGCGACTAACAAAATGCACTGAACGCGCCGAAGCGTTAAGGGACCTACGACTCACGAGGTTTGATGTCATCGTTCCGTTGCCCTCAGCGCAATCATGGATTTCGCCGAGGACAAAGCTTCACAAAAAGGTCGCTAGTCTTCCGAAAGGAGTAGTTAATGTTGAAGATCACTATCTTGGCGCTTGCGGCAATGACCATGCTTGTTCCCTCATCTCCTGCACAAAATCCCACTTCACCTGCAGCCATTAAGCTCACTGCTCCGGCACCGGCAGTGCTGCCGGGCAATGGAGTGGCTCAACATCCGTTTCTTTACGCAGGCGAGTGGGACACGCGCAAGCCTGAGGAACAATCCATTTTCATCGTGCGCGGCGGCAAGGTCGTTTGGCAGTATTCTATGCCGCTGAGGAATTCGGGCGGTCGCATTCAAGAATTCGACGATGCAACTATGCTGAGCAACGGGAACGTAATCTTCTCGCATATGTCGGGCGCTGGAATGGTCAGTCCGGACAAGAAGATTCTTTGGAACTACGAGGCGCCGCCGGGAACGGAAATTCACTCCTGCCAGGCTATCGGAAAGAATCGCGTGCTGATCATGCGCAACGGCAATCCGGCGGAGGCGATGATCATCAACACTGCAACGGGGAAGGTTGAAAAGGAGATTCCCATCCCTACCACAGTGACTGGTACGCACGGGCAGTTCAGGCACATTCGCATGACCAAGGCGGGCACGCTGCTGGTGCCACACATGAGCGAGGGGAGAGTGGTTGAGTATGACCTCGATGGCAAGGTGCTCTGGTCCGTCGCGGCCAAGTCGCCCTGGCAGGCGATCCGGCTCGACAATGGGGACACGCTGATCGCAGGCGATGCTAGTCGCTATGCCCGTGAGGTGAACCCGAAAGGAGAGACGGTGTGGGAATTCACGCAGGCGGATGTCCCGGACTACAGGCTTGGCAACATCCAGACCGCCGATCGGCTCGAAAACGGAAACATGATCATCACCAGCTGGATTGCCGGCGACAATGACACGTCCCGTTGGCCCGACACTGTACAGGTCTTCGAGGTCACCCCGGAAAAGAAAATTGTCTGGGCATTATCGTCCTGGAAAGATCCCGATCTTGGTCCTGCAACCAGCATTCAACTGCTTGACCAGCCGGGCAATCCAGACATTGTCGGCCAGGAACGATAGAAGAATTTATCCCGTGGCGGGTGCTGCAATGCAATCGTGCCGCCGCGATGACACTCCGTCGCCGAAGTAGATTCAGAAATGTCCTCCATGTCTTCAATCCTCAACCGGCACGGCCTTTTGAGGCAAAACCGTCACCGACGCCGAGCCTCCGCTCACGCCATCGTTCCCCACTGCGAAGATCGTGTAGCTCAAAGATTCCCCACGTTCCGGCGCTGGTTCGACATACTTCATGGTCGTCAAACCCGTGGCCACCACCTTGGGTCTGGGTTCGAGGGAAATCGTCCGCTGCACCCTATAAATCTTCGCGCCAGGCACGGCATCCCACGTCACTGTAACATTTCCGTCTCGCAACTCAGCCTTGCCGCCTGTCGGCGCAGTTAGTTTTTCCGCACCCGGAACAGGCAGCAACCCATACACACAAAACTGCCCTGTGCCTGTATTTTCAGACCCAAAACTCGCCAGATACACTCTTCCATTCGCAATTGTCGGAGGAGCCATCTTCGAGTACTCCCCGCAATCATCCCGTGCAGGCATTTCCAGCGAGTTCCATAGCTCGCGCCGGATATCGTCGGCATCGTAAGCATGCAAGACTCCTGGCCGCGACTCGTGCCATGAGTCTCCCGTTGCATGGATTGCCGCCCAAAGAATACCGTCCTTGTTCCCGTTTGCCGAAAGCGAGAGCATCGCTCCGGGATGTCCTTCGTTCGGTACATCCCGCATTACTTCGGGCGTTTCGCTGAACTTATCGCCCGTCAGCTTGTAGACCTTTGCTCTATCCCGCTGTCCCCAAACATAGAGCAGGTTGCCGGACTTCGCGCTTTCCCAGTACACGAGGCTATGGAGATGCGATGCGGTAGCCTGGAAATGCTGCAACGCATGTTCGTCTCCGAGGTGCCCGAGCGTTCGCGTATCGAGCATATAGAGAATGCCCTCTTTCCCTCCGCCGACTACCAGGTGCGTTCCCGGAATCAGCGTTGCCCCCGATGAGTTGAGATCGTTGTCCGCCTTGTCCAGCGCAAAATGGTTCGTCGGCGTGAACCAGTCCAGCAACTTCAGTTGGGGCGTGAACTTCAGAAAGCTCTCGCTGAAGTTCCGGATGCCATCCCAGCTTCCATTGCCGGTCACCGCATACACGTTTCCCTCAGCGTCCGCTGCCGGTCCTTGGCCGGATTGCCAGAAACTCGCCTCCGAGCCGGTCGGAGACGAGTTGAATGCTGCCACCTGCGCCAACGTCTTGGCGTCGTAAGCCATCAGGAAACCGTGGTATGGATCTTTGTCGCAATGAGACGCATAGCCCACATACACCATGTCGTTGGCCAGCATCAGAGCCGGCCGCTGATTTTGCATCAGCGAATTGAAGTCCGGGGCTTGAATCGCAACCGGGCTCTCCGGCAGATCTGCGCCTGTCGCGAGATCGAGCGCATGAAGTTTTTGCGTGAATCCCGTATGCGGCCCTGTCACCGCGCCCGCCCGGGTCAATGCCACTACGTACAACACCCCGCGCACCTTATCAATCACCGGCGTCCCGATAATCCCCATCTGGCCGTTGATGTCGAGGCAGCCGAAGTTCGCGCTGTGTATGTTTGCGGGCGTTCCAAAATTCACATGCCAGATGGGTGCTTCAGCCGCTGCATCATTCGCGTCGAACGCATAGACGCTGTTATTTACCGTCGTCACATACACAACGTCGTGTGTTCCGCCGCCCACTTCCACGCCAGTCACAATCAGGGGTTGTGTGTAGAGCTGATCGTCCACTACCCGCTTGATCAACATCCCAAACCGAGCTTTATTTACATTTTCCGGCGTTAGGAGAGTCTCGCGTAAATTCACGCCTGTCCGCGCATTGTCGTTATGCTGCGTCAGCACATCCACCTGCGCGCCGGCACGGATCGCCGCGAGGACACACAGGCCAAGTTGAACAGCTGCGAGCCTTTTCTTGAGGCATGTGACGATCATTTGCATTTCTCCGATATCCAGTCTCCAAAATCCAGCCGATTCATCTTGGCCTACGATCCAGGCGTGATGACTTATCGCATGCACATCAAGCATTCTCTCTGCGCGTAACGCGGCGTAGCATTCACCGGCCAATCCTAGGCTAGTTTATTACTCGCCTGTAATGCCAGCAAAGCTGTAACCTCAAGATCGAGGCTATCGCCATACTGTGAATCAACGTCTGAAGAGCCCAGTGCGGGAAATCTGCACGCTGGGTTCTGTGGGAGCCGGGGGTGGGCGACTGCCTCCGGCCACCCAGTGGGCGCTCAGTGATGAGCGTCCCTACCGGATCCGCAACATCGATCCTGGCCCCTACGACAATTCAGGGGACGCCGAAGCCTTTGGGTTTCATACTTGACGATAAATAATTAAGCGAGCACGACATCTAGGTTAGAGATTGATCCTCTCGCTGTTTCCAATATCGGGAGTCGATTGGCGACAATCAGGAGCCCTACCCGGAGAGAAGAGTTGATGGTGGAAAGGGCATTGACACAGCCAATTCTGTATCAGGCCTCTTCGTGCAAGACGGTCTCGCCGGAATCTCCTGCGGACAATGCACAATGCTCGGCTCAGGCGCGAGTATCATGATCATTGCAATCAAGCCGCAGATTTTGTTTGATCGGACAGCGCTTATGTTCAAACAGGTTGGAAACTTGAGAAGGGCAATAGCAATGAGCAGCTTCCAGGCCATTTCGCTCATATTATTGGTTCTGGTGCAAATATGCTCGGGAAGCGCATATTCGCACCAGAACCTCGGCAAACAGGGAAGCCCTGTCAAGGACATTTCGCTGCCGCCACAATCAGCTTGCAATGGCATCATGGGGAGTCGGGACATCAACTGCCGCGGGCCCGCTCTATGGCGTCACCTGAAGGTTGTCGAATTGGATGTGATCCCACTCCGAGCCCAGGGCAAACATACCGTGTGTATGTAACGTGTCCTCAACCGAAGCAAGTTGCGCCCCATCGAGCGATGCAACAATTCGCTTGCCCAGAAAACGCAATTCCAAATGATGCCACTGACTGCGATCAAGTGTCACTGTTCCGGAAGCGAGAATGGCGACTATCTTTTTGAACTCCGTGGAGAGCAATTCCCAGGCGCCGTCGGGCTTTACTCGCAGGATATAGCCACTTGGCCAACGTGCGTTTTCATCCTCGAAGACGTCGGCAGAGTCGATGCGGCCCATTACGGCCGCTGGCGCTGCAGTAAGAAAGCGCACATCGGCAGTGACGCGATAGTCGGTCCAGTTCTCGTCGCCGGCTAGGGTAAAGGGGTCCGGCAAGGGGCCCCAGGGAATTGGCTTTGTGGAGATCACCTGTTCCAGGCATTGGCCGGGTCGTCCGCCGCACGGCTGGACTTCAAATGCGCCGTCCTGGTCCGAGAGAAATCTCGGCGTGTGCCTCAAGAGCGTCTTCTCGAAGTTATCCGCATAAGGAAGCGGAAAGGGAGCAGCAACCGGCGGCTGTGCATTCCCTTTGCCCTGCCCCGTGGTCGTAGTTAGCGAATAGAGCGAATCCGGATCAAAGGTGTACTCAAATGTGCCGTTCACCGGCTTCACGCTTGCAACCCTCTCGAAGGCACGAGAGCTATTGGTTTCCCAGATATGAACTTTCGTTACGGCGAGGCCGCCAGTCAGCCGAAATGAGATCGACTGTGGGCGTTTGGCGCCAATCGTCTCGAGAACTACGCTCCAGTTCTTGCCGTCAGTGGAGCGGAGAGCCACATAACTTCCTTTCTCAGGAAGGTTGCCCGGACCCGAGTCAAGATACTGCCATCCTGGCTGGGCAAACTGGGTGGTATGGGCCGTTACCCAAATCGTGGATTGAACTTCGTAGTGTCCGGACCACGGAGTATTTGCGTACATCAGCCCGGAGTGCGGTGCGGCCAGATTGTCATAGTAGGAAGTGATCGGGCTCCATATCTCTGTGGATGTCAGCGAACCTTCAAGATAATTCTGGTTGTAAAGATGTGCGAGCACGCGCCCACCATGGAGCCAATCGCGACTGACGAAAGGACCGCCTCCGCCATTCGGCTGATCTTCGCTCGACCACAGAGGTTTGCCCGTTTTGCGCGCTGCATTCGTTGTGGCGATCTTGCCATCAACGAGCGGGTAGTGCACCCCAATCACTTGAACTGCGGCGGCTAACTCCGGGTCCTTCAACATTTCATCGGCGACCGACCATTGCCCCGCGCCTTCCCCTGGATACTCATCGCAACAAATAACCTTGGTAGACAGATGGTCGGCTGTGAGCCGTCGGTGAAGTTCGTTGATGTAGGGAATATCAAATACCTTCTCATTCCAGGCTCCTGCATAGGTAATATCGAGGGAGTAATCGCTCTTCGCTGTCCTGATAAAATCCGCGACATACTCAGTCATCTTCGCTGTGTAGAGCGTATCCTTCCCAACCCATCCCGGCGCGCCCCAGGGAAGAATCTCCAGAACGATATTTGGATTCCGCTTGTTCGCTTCCACCATCAACCACCATTCGTATCCCCGCGTGGAGTCATGATCTGAAGCGCTGCGCATGTGACTAGGCTCAGAGCCGTCGGTCGAGTTGACATCCGCTCCTATCTCCACCTTGAGATGTTGCAGAGCCGCGCCATAACCGGGCTTGAAGAGGTAATCGAGGATTTGGCTGCGCTGTGGTTCCGGATAGTCAATCAGCAATCGGGACGAAGCTCCCGCGCTCGCCGCTCCGAGCCCGTCGAATACCCGGCCCTTGCTGTGCCCATCCAATACCACTTGCGCCTGCTGGGCGCTCGCCGACGTGCCGGTCGTCCAAATCACCGACACCAGGATGGGAATTGCCAAGGCCGCCCATTGCTTTCTTGCTTCACTTCGAGCAGATACCCGATCTTCTTTCAGCATGCACGTACTCCTACGATTTGCTTGTTCGCAAATCTGTTTCGATCTCTTCGAGAGTTCTTCCTTTGGTTTCCGGCAGGCGGAAGTAGAGGAAGAGAAAACCGGCCACACAAATTGTCGCGTAGGTCCAGAAAGTACCTGCGGCACCGAGCGCCGCATTCAACAGCGGGAACGTGTAGGTAAGAAGGAAGCATGCCATCCAGAGCGCGGTGACGGCAATGGACACAGCGCCGCTCCGCATGCGGTTGGGAAAGATCTCCGCAATCACCACCCAGGTTGCCGGCGCAAGAGACATGGCGTAGCAGGCGATGGCCGCAAGCACCAGCAGCAGCATGGGCTTTCCCTGAATATGAAGGTGGTACAGCGCACCGAGAATCGTGTAAAGGACCACCAGCCCGGCGACGCCGGTGAGAAGCAGGAAGCGCCTGCCATAGCGGTCAATTGCCGCCAGCGCAATCAGAGTGAACACAACATTGACCGCGCCCGTGATTACGATGTTGAAAAGGATGTCGGAGACCTGGTATCCGGCCGCCTGAAAAATCTCCTGCGCGTAGTTGAATATGACATTGATGCCGCACCACTGTTGGAGGACGGCAAGCACTACCGCCAGCAGGAGAACTCGCATCATGCCCGGCGAAAACAACTCCCGCAACATTGGGCGGTCCGGGTGCAACCGACTAGCGGCGGCAAAGTCGTTCATCACCTGCTGTGCATAGGCCCGTCCGCCAAGGCGCTCAAGCACTCGCAGTGCCTGCCGATGCTTGCCCGTAGCAGCCAACCAGCGGGGACTCTCGGGTACCAGGAACGTCGCGACCAGAAACAACATCGAAGGAACGGCAGTGCCCGCGAACATCCACCGCCATCCCCATTGCCCATTCCACGAAACAAGAATCTCTTGAGCTGTGGCGCCTGGAGACACGGGCCGGGCGATAAGCCAATTCACCATCTGTGCCAGCAGGATTCCAAACACAATCGCCAACTGGTTGAGGGAGACAAGGCGACCGCGCAGGTGCGCTGGGGAAATCTCCGCGATGTACATGGGTGAGATGCCGGAGGCAAGACCGATAGCGTACCCGCCAAGAATCCGCCATGCAACAAAGGCCGTAAAGTGCGAGGCCATACCAGTGCCAAGCGATGAAACCGCAAAGAAGATCGCGGCAAGCGTGAGCAGACGTTTTCTTCCGAAGCGATTACTCAGAACACCGGAAGAGACTGCGCCAATGAGGCAACCAATCAGCGCGCAGCTCATCGCCCAACCTTCGAGCGAAGGTGAATCAAGCTGAAAGTAACGTTCGTAGAAAGGCTTTGCGCCGCCAATCACAACCCAGTCATATCCGAACAACAGGCCGCCCAAAGCGCCCGCAGAAGCAACCATCCAGATATAGGCCCAACGGAAAGAGCCCTTGCGGTCTGTGCTTTCACCTGAGATGGGAATGGGAGCGATCACGATGCGGGGTACACCTCAAGACCTGTGTTTGTGGGCCTTCCCTCCTGTTTTATCCAGTCGAGCATTTCAACCGCAAAGAGGTCGTTTGGATCTTCGGCCGCCACACTTTCAAGTTGCTGTAAAGCTTGCTCTGTATCGCCGAGTCCATGACAGGCCAACGCGCTCAATAGCTGCGATTCAATCCGATTTCGTCTACCAAGATCGTCGTCGAAGAGAAGCATGTTGGGTAGAGATGTGGCGAAATAGTCTATCTTCGGTTCAATTACTATCCGGCCTGCGGCAAACTCCGCGAGGCTGGACAGGACCGCGCGCGCAGCCTGTCCTTCGCCAAGCTCACGCAGCGAAAGCGCACGAAAATAGGAATGAATGTTCATGGATGGAAGCGGAGCCGCAGCCGCATTCCAGTAACTCCGCGCGAGCTGAGTGTCTCCGAGTTGTTCCGCCGCCAAGCCCGAAAAGTAATCCAGATCGCGCTCGAGCGTGAGCAAATGCTTACCTTCTCCCAGGTTTTCCGGATAATTACGCGCAGCTTCAAAGTGGCGCAGTGCATCGGCCGGACTTCCTATGGCCAGTGCGGCCCTCCCAAGGGTACGGTGTGCCGAGACATATTGGGCTGACACGAGTCCTTCGCCGCCCTCCCAGGGACTGAAGCGACGCGTACTCAGAAGGTCCAGAGCGGCCTTCCATTGGCCGCACTGATTCAGGAGCGTGATATATTCCACGGTCAGATCGTCTCTGCGCTCCACAAGATTCTTATGCTCATCAAGACGGCTCAGTCGTTCTTTCGGCAGAGTCAGACCCGCTCTCTTCTTCAATTGATCCCATTCGTACAACACGCGTGCATCGTCTCGATTCACTGCAAAAGCGCGCTCGTACATCCTGTCCGCGGCTTCAGGATTATGCAAAATATTGAATTCCGCAATTCCAAGGTTCCGCCAGGGAATCGAGAATGTGCCCTCCAGTTCAACCGATCGGCGCCAGCACCGAATAGCTTCCTCGTAGCGCCGCTTGTCATAGTAGAGATTGCCGAGATGGTAATGCGCCTTCGCACCCGACGGATTCCTTTTGACGGCGTCTTCCAGCACAATCATCTCTTCGAGGCGAGATGGGAAGCAGTACTGCGGAGTGGTTGCCTCCGCCAGCGCCGCAAACTGGCTGGCTTCGTGTAGCTGGCCGGCCGCAGCGGCAAGCCACGAAAGTGTATACAAGACTATCGGGTGGTCGCAGCTCCCTTCCTGGCTGCAAGCGTACAAAAGCGCGTAGCCATCCTCGCGGAGCCCGGACCAGGCCAAGTCAAAGCCCACGTCCAGCAAAGTCTGAACGTCACCCTCAAGCGCAGAGATATACGCACGAAGGTCCTGCTTCTCGCGGCTCAGCAAGAATCGTTCAGCAAGCGTGCGCAGATCCAGACGATCGATAGCCAATGTATCGTCAATCACAACCTGGGCTTGTTCTGAACGTCCTGTCCGCCGCAGTAGCGACGCTTTGAGCGCCCGCGCCTTCAGATTGCTCGCATCGGTCAGCAGGCTTTGCTCCACCTGCTCCAGCGCTAATTGCAGGTTGCCCCTCTCATTGCTGATCGACGCCAGTGCGTAGTAACCAGCACTCTGCCACGCATGGTTCCATACCGACTTGTAAAACGCCTTGTAAGCTTCTGCGCTCTTGCCCTGATACATACACACCAGGCCGAGGTTATAAAAAGGCTCGCCGTCATAAGGGTTAGGATTCCTGAAGGTCAGTCGGCGAATGGCTCGGGCTAAGTATTCTTCCGCTTCGACAAACTGGCCCCTGCGCAGGCGGAGGAGACCCATCGCATTGTTTAGCCGGGCGTCTTCCGGTTCTCGCTTGAGACCTTCCAGCCAATAGGTCTCCGGCGCTCGCGTTGCGTGACGGTACTGTTCAAGATGAAGACCGGTCAGGAATAACTCCTCGACGCTCTCTATCTGTTCCGGTGGTAACGGCTCTGTGGCCGGATCGGGAAGTTCCCAGTCACTCCGCTCTTCTGGCTGGTACGCAATCAGTTCCTTCCCGTCTGCGTCAAGGACAGATAACCGGTATTCCTCCGGCCTGGCGCCATCGGCATTCACCTCTCTTGTAAATGGCGTTCCCGGCGTCAACTCAAGCTCTTCCTCAATGATCGGCTGCCCATCCCGAGTGAGGACCACGCGCACAACTCGACGCGAGGTTACGCAAACCCCTGAGCGAACGCTCGCCGCATCAAACTCCAAATTCACAGCAACTTCTGTATTCGCGTTCTTCACCGGGCCGATCTGCTGAATCGGATACCAATATTGACTGAAGGTCCTGGTCTCATAGGGTTGAAGCCAAGAAAAATCAGGCTGGTTGTCCGTATAGGCGCCAGCCATCAGTTCCACATAGGGGCCGTCCTCGTCGGTCAGGTTGCGTTCCCATGCATATCCGAATTCCGCATTGCCCCACGTCCACAGTTTCTTCCCAGGCGCCACGAGATGGTTCGACGTATGCACAATGCCGGCCTTGCGGGCGTGATCGTAGCCACCGGAGAAGTCATACTTCGATTCGGTAACCATGTAAGAGGTTGGAACGGGAATGTTCTTATACCAGGAGATATCGGTCCCCGGGCGATAATCGACTCCATAATATAAATTGCGTGCAACTGGAAACGATGAGATCGCGCGCTCGGCATGGTCGGCGACGAAGGTCACGTCGGGCGGAAAAAACGCCTGGTAGTCATCGTGAACATGCACTGCAACATTGGCCCACCACAAAAAGGTCTGCGGCAGAGGCGTCCGGTTGAACAACCTCACTTTGGCCCCAACTATTGATCTTCCAGGCGAAAGGCTGATGCCCACCATGCCTTTCATCCGCAGCATCGGATCGTGCTCGCTTAGCCATACGGTGAAGCTGCCATCGCCAGACTCCTCAATGGCGGCATGAACCGGCATGTAGGTGGATGGTCGGTGGTGTTGCGGCCAGTTGAACTCAACCCCTCCAGATATCCATGGTCCCAGCAGTCCTACCAGGGCGGGCTTGATGACGTGCTGCCTATAGAAGAAGTCGTAATGATCGGTCTTATCCAGGCCCGCGAAGATCCTGCCTCCGATCTCAGGAAGAATCATTAATTGAATATACTCATTTTCCAGCGTGATCGCCCTGTAACTCACATCGACCTTCTCCAGGGCAACACGGTCTGTGAACGGGTTCGGGTATACCTTTCCACTGCTCCCCTGGTAGACCCGCATTTCAAGAAACATCGGGTTAGGATCGGCAGCCTGAACGGGATAGGTAGGAATGACAACCTGGTGTTCCCAGCACCGTACTTGCTCGGATTCACGCGCTTCGTTCATCGGGCTTGAACCTCAATGCCAGTAAGAATTCTTACACCGCAGGGTCGGCCAGTTATTCACCGCAACCGCAAATCAAGACATTCCCGTTCATCGTTGCCGCGCCGCATTTTAACTGCAGCGCGACACCCATGATCCTTGCCTCGGCGCCGCCAAGAATCATGCGCTGAGCTGCGCCTCTTTATGGCGAGCTGGTTCGCGCAGATCGCGGTCCGATTGCGTGCCAAAGGTATAGATTCAGCGTTCTGACCTCCTGAGCACTACGGACATGTTGCCGGCGCCGGAGAAATCGGAAATGTCGAAGGAAGGATCGGAGCCGTCGGGTGCTGGGCCGATGACAGGCCCGTCGGGGTCCTGCTTTTTCGGCGTGGGCAGGCTGAACGGGATGTTGACGGTGCGCTGGAGTTCAAGTTCCGCGCCTTTGATTTTGCCGTCGAAGACATTGATGCCGGATTTGAAAGTGACATGATCCCCTGCGATGACGCCATCACGAATTGGCGCAGGTGCATCGTCACCGCCAAACCAACCGCCTGGGCCTTCCACGGTGCCGTTGAGTTTGCCGCCCTCCTGCGTGAGGGTGAAGATGCGCGGAGAGCCGAGCGCCGAGGCCGCGAACCCGGTGCCGGGGGCTGACACCGCGACCCATAGACCGGTGACTCCTGCACCTTTGGGAATTGGCCGCCGCCAGATACTGACTTGCGGGCGAAGCTCTATCGGCTTGCTCGTGACGTTGGCGGAGGCGGTGGTGAGTCCGGGGGATGTGACCTCCACCGTGATGGCGCCAGGTGTCTTTTCGGTTTGGACGAGGGCCATGCAATATCCCGAAAAGGCTTTGCGCGACGTCCCCTTGTCGGGCGACTGGTCGGTGGGGTCTCCATTGCCGACGCCGATGAGCCTGGCGGGGCCAGTGACCTTGAAGGTAACCAGGTTGTCGGTGATGGGCATGGTGCGTCCGTTTGCGTCCTGGACTTCGACGGCAAACATGGCCACGTCCTCGCCGTCGGCGAGCAAGGAATCGCGATCGGGCCGCAGCACCAGTTTTGCCCCGGCTCCTGTGGTATCGCGGCGCGCGGTCATGACCTGCTTGCCGTCTTTCCACCCACGGGCTTCGATGGACCCCGGTGCGTATTCCACGTTCCAGGCGACGTGCGCGTCCTTCTTCACATCCTTGGCGCCGAGGCTCTGTCCGTTGTGAAACAGTTCCACCTTATCGAGGTTGGAGTAGACCCAAACGGCGATCTTCTTGCCTTCGTAGCCGGGCCAGTTCCAATGCGGGAAGAGGTGGAGCACGGGCTTTTCAGTCCACCACGACTGGTAGTAAAAGAACGTGTCTTTGGGAAACCCGCACATGTCGATGATGCCGTATTGCGAACTGGTGTTGGGCCATCCGTTGGGCGAGGGCTCGCCACGATAATCGAAGCCGGTCCATACGTAACCGCCGCCAAGCCACGGGCGTGCGTTGCAAAAGCTCCACCAGCCTTCAGCGGAGGCGCGGCCAGACGTGGTGGAGGGATCGTAAGAGCTGACGAAACCCTTGGATTTGTCGGTAATGTAGATGCCGCGCGTGCAGACCGCGCTGACGGTCTCGGTGCCCAGCACCAGTTTTTCAGGGTGCGCCTTGTGGAAGGCTTCGGCCTGCGGGTCGGCGTAGTGATAGCCAATCACGTCGCAAACCGCCAGGCCGCCGGTGCCGCTGCCCGCCGCCTCGCCGTTGATCATCCCATCAATGGTGGTGAGGCGCGATCCGTCGTGGCGCGCGGCAACCTCCTTCATGGCGGTGACGATGTTGGCGCCTTTGGCGTTGGTTGCCGTGGGCTCTTCATTGCCCAGCGACCACAGGAAGACGCTGGGATGATTGCGGTCGCGCCGGACGAGATCTGCAAACTGGCTCAGACCTTCCGGGTTCGACGACATCATGCGTGTCTCGTCCATGACCAGCATACCTAACCGATCGCAGGCGTCGAGGAGTTCGGGGGTGGGCGGGTTGTGCGAGGTTCGCAGCGAGTTGCAACCCATCTCCTGCAGCTTGCGGACGCGATAATACTGCACGGCGTCGGGCAATGCGACGCCAATGCCGGCGTGGTCCTGGTGGTTGCAGGTGCCCTTCAGTTTCACGGGCGCGCCGTTGAGTAGAAAGCCGCGCTCTGCATCGAACCGGATGGAGCGGACGCCGAATGGCGTTTCGTAGCGATCGACTGCCTTGCCGTCAACCTGCACCTCGGTGAGGAGTTTGTAAAGGTTGCGCTCTTCGAGGGACCACAAAGCCGGGCGGCTGACAACAATGTCCTGCGTGAAGTCGTGTCGATCGCGCACTGCGATCGCGGCAGATGTTGAAACATCCTTGGCGACAGCTGAGCCCGAGGGATCGACGATGGTGGAGATGACGCGCACATTGCTCGACGCATTGCCGTGATTCTCAACCTCACTCAGGATCGAAAGCCTGGCTGCATTGGAGCGAATCTCCGAGCGAACCAGGGTTCCCCATTGCTTGATGTGCACCGGGTGCGTCTTCACGAGCCACACGTGCCGATAGATGCCCGCGCCTTCATAGAACCACCCATCGCTTCCGGTAGCGTCCACGCGCACCAGCAGCACATTGGGCTGGCCGGGATTCGCAAAGTCGGAGACGTCAAAGCTGAATGAATCGTATCCACCGCTATGCTGGCCGATGTAGAACCCGTTGAAGACGACCGTGGTCTCCCGGTACGCGCCATCGAATTCGATCGTGATGCGTTTGCCTTGGTCTTCGGCGGACAGCTCGAAGATGCGACGGTACCAGCCGACACTGGCTTCGGGGTACTTGCGGCCAAGAGGATAGAAGCCCTTGCTTTGCAGATCGGGGTCACTCTTGAAGGGCAGCTCGACCGTCCAGTCATGGGGCAGATCGATGCGACGCCAGTCAGCGTCGCTGAAGGAGGTGGAACCTGCCGGCATGAAATTTCCGGTCTTCTGGAAGTTCCCCGCGTCCGCACTGCCGTAGCCAAAGTCCTGGGCCGGATCATTGGCATTCCCGAAATGGAAGGACCATCCAAAGTCGAGCAGAAGGCGTTCGCGGCCGGCACCGGGTGTGGCAGAGGCCAGAGTAGCGGGGGCGCTCAGCGGGCCGGAAACCTCTCCCGCGGCGTGCACGGCGGGATCGATGGTACCGATGGCGTGGGCCGTAGCGGCGACGGCGGGGGCTAGCAGGCTGGTCTTCAGGACATCGCGACGTGAAAAGGTTTTCATGGTTCCTCCAGTTGAGAATCCGACTCGCAACTGCATTGAATCTGTGCAGGAATCAGTTCATTGACGTTATACACCATATGTGAGACTGTGCATCTCGCAAACAGAGCGCGTTGCCCAAACTCTCACCGGATTCCGTTGATCCCTGGCAAAGCCGGCCATCGATAGTTCGAACTCCTCCAACGATAATGGCTTGCTAAACAGGTACGGCGCGGAAATGGGCACCCCTTCGGTAGAATGACCTCGGCGAAGAGTCCTGGCGGGAACTGAATCCGGAGGACCGATGAAGAAGAACTCCTGCGAGCTTTACTGGGTGACGGACCTTGAGGGGGCGGAAGACTGGTTTGTGGCTGCCCGGACGCCGCGATCTGCTTCACGCTTCTATGAAGATTACATCTGCATAGAAAGGAACCACGCTACAGCGGAGCTGGTGTTGAGCGATATCGATCTGCCGCCTGAATGCGGTGCGCCACCATGCTGGTTAAGCGTCAAAGACCTTCGGGCCCTGGGCTTCACGATCCTGAACCCCGAGTCAGGCTTCTCGACGGTGAGCATGGGCAACAGGGTCTTCAGCGAAGGATGCTTCGACATGTTGCTCAGGGAACGCGCCCGGGCCACTGAGGCTGCCTGGGCGGAGATCAGGCCGATGCGGATCCGATGTTCGGGGAAGCCGCATGCCTGGTGAGCCTTGCAGATGGGCAGGTTAACTGGCGAGAGTGCCGGGATATTATAGCATTTCTCCTATTGCTATAGAGCGTTAAATGGGAGCCTGAACCAAGCTTTTTCATCTTCTGCAGTGAGCATCGGCAGTAGTTGTGCGATGGCCTGATCGAGGGCCTGTTTTGTGCGCGCCTTTGGCTGCGCGCAGCAGTTGTTTGAGCTTGGCCCATGCCTTTTCGATGGGGTTCAAGTCCGGCGAGTAAGGCGGCAGGTAGAGCAACTGGGCTCCTG
>Ga0302278_10003689_pt1 | contig 16443 bp, 19 predicted proteins | sample III_Bog_N3_2_FD_194543 | JGI IMG/M metagenome (GOLD analysis project Ga0302278, IMG submission 194543) | Peat permafrost microbial communities from Stordalen Mire near Abisko, Sweden - III_Bog_N3_2 | ecosystem: Environmental > Terrestrial > Soil > Wetlands > Peat | place: Sweden: Abisko...
GTCGTCGCCGGAGAATTTTGACCGTAGGGACAGGGTGAGACGGAAAATCAGCCACTCTCCGCCTCTCCGCTGCCTTCAAGACACCACACCGTTTTCAAAACGCTCGTTTCCGGCCAGAAACTATTTAACCGTTCCGCCAACTTTTTAAGCCGCTCCAGCAACTTCTGGAACCCTTCCGGCAACTTTTTGGACGGCTCCAAGAACTTCTTGAGGCTTCTGAAGAACTTTTTGAACGGCTCCAGCAACTTCTGGAGGCTTCCCGGCAACTTTTTACAAGGCTCCAGCAACTTTTTGGAAGGCTCCAAGAACTTTTTGGAAGGCTCCAAGAACTTCTTGAGCCTTCCGAAGAACTTTTTGAACGGCTCCAGCAACTTTTTGAACGGCTCCAAGAACTTATTTAACCGCTTAAAAAGTTGCCGGGACGGCTTAAAAAGCTCAAAAACAGCCTAAAAATGTCAAAATCCGGGGTTCAGGGGCTAAAAACGGCTGCCGCCGCCCGCCGCCGGGCAAAAAGCGACAGTTTGTGGGATAGGGCTGCCCTACCGGCCAGTCGGACGCCCGGCCGCGCGTCCCAGACTGGATAATAACGCCCTCTGCTCCGACCCGTGGAACCAGCCCGCCAGCACCCGGCTGAAGTGACAACCCCGAACCAGCGGAGCGCGAGTTGTCCCAACTCGCAGCGCATCCGAATGATTGCAACGTCGCAGATTTTTGTTTCAATAAATGTCATGTCCGAAACACCCAAGCCGCGGCGCGCCGGTCCACCACACAACCCCGGCGTGCGTGAACTTGTCTCCGGTAAACGCCAAGGGTCGGTTCCATCCAAGCGTGAAGCTGCCCTGCAAGGATTTCGCGGCTGGCACGAACGCGGTTATCTGCCGCATCGCGACGAACCCGGTCTCACGCAATTTGTGACCTTTCACCTGGCCGGTTCTTTTCCGGCCGCGTTGCGTTCCGAATGGGCGGCATTGCTTAAAATTGAAGACGACCGCGAACGCCATTTGCGGCTTGAAGATTATCTGGATCGTGGGCGGGGCGAATCCTATTTGCGCCAGCCGGACATCGCCAGGCTGGTTGAAGACGCCCTTCGGTTTCACCACGCACAATGGTATGACTTGCGCGCCTGGATCGTCATGCCCAACCACATTCATTTGCTCCTCCACGTCGGCGACGCACCGTTGTCCAAAATCGTCAAGGAACTGAAACGCTACACCGCCCGCGAGGCAAACAAAATTCTCCGGCAGGAAGGCGCGTTCTGGACGGAAGATTATTATGACACCTATATGCGCGACGCGGAACACGAGCTGAAGACCCGGCGTTACCTCGAAAACAATCCGGTGAAGGCGCTGCTCGTGCGCGAACCAAAGGAATGGCCGTGGAGCAGCGCCCGGTTTCGCGACGAGCACGGAGTGTTGCGTCTGTGACGGAGCGCGAGTTGTCCCAACTCGCAGCGGGTGGAAGAACAGTGCGCGGTTCGGATAATTTCAACGCTGGTTGGTCTGGCGGACGTGCTGCGGTTTAGGGACAAACCGCGCTCCACGAACACCGGCCGCGCGTCCCTGACTGGATAATAACACCCACAGCTCCAATCCATGGAACCAGCCCGCCAGCGCCCGGATGCAATGACAACCCCGACGGGGTTGCCGCCATCAGCCCGGCGTTGTCACGACGCAGGAGTGGCTACGCAGGGCAAGCGGACAAAAACAATCACAACCCTCAAGGGGTTGAATCCGGGCCTGACCGGCAGTGGCTACAACCCTTTCAGGGTTGGTGCGGATGGGGCGGTTGACCCAGGGTAGCTCGTGCCTCGCAACCCTGGGCTGATGGCTGGAATCCCGTTGGGATTCGGGGAGCGCAACTCCGGCACCGCGCCGGACTGCGCGGACACAAAAACTCTGGACGAGCTGCCGGCACGGGACAAGACGGGAGGATCATTCCGCGCCGGGGACGTGGAGCTTACCGCTTGCCGCGCCGGAACAATGAAACAATGAACACCACCAAAAAGATGATGAACAAAATCCGCGCGATGGTCAGCGCCATGCCTTCGATGCCAAACAAACCCAGCGCGCCGGCCAGCAGCGCGATGAGCAGGAAGATCAGTGTGTAATAAAGCATAAATTAAAAAGTCGGGGGTTGCTTTAACCTCGTGGCCAATATGGTTCCGATAAGGGTGCGGCGCAACGAATTATTTCATCGCCCGCGCGCAATGCCGGCAACGGCAGTTGCGGTAATCCCGCCAGCGCCCGGCTGAAGTGACAACCCCGACGGGGTTGCCGCCATCAGCCCAGCGTTGTCACAACGCAGGAGTGGCTACGCTGGGTAAGCGGACAAAAATAATCACAACCCTGAAGGGGTTGAATCCGGGCCTGACCGGCGGGCGGCAATCCGCAAATTATAAGTTCGGAATGCGTGCGACGGGCAGCAATTTACGCAAATCAAGTCCGAATTGCTTCTAAAATTGGCGACATGATGTTTGAAATTTCCGTTCCCATATCCAGTGCTTCACCCAAGACTATTTTTTCATTTTTTCGCTCAAATGTTACAGATAGATGAAATCCTTTCCCGGTGGAGTCAACCCCCTCGGCTACGAATGCCTCGCCTCTGTTCGGCGCGTCGGCGGCATGAATTAGTGAATCACCGAGTTTTACCGTGGCCGTCCACACCTCATTGATGAGGATTACTTGTGAAGCCTTTAATTCGTGAGCCCGGTCAGCTAGCGGACATTGTTTTGAATTCTCGCTCATCGCATGTCAATTACAACGAGCGGAAGGCAGCTAAGTTTCATAGACTTATCCCTTCTTCGTTTCCTTCGCCCAAGCATCCTTCAAGGTGATGGTGCGGTTGAAAATGAGGCGCGAGGCGTTAGGCGCGGGGCTTGAATCTTTGTCCAAGGCAAAATAGGCCAGCCGTTCAAACTGATACCGCGCGTCCGGCGAGGCGTCCTTCAAGCTCGGCTCCAGCTTGGCGGTGATGACTTCCAGCGAGTGCGGGTTGAGGACGGATTTGAAATCGCGTCCGTCCTGCTCCGGCTCGGCCTCGGTGAAGAGCCGGTCGTAAAGCCGCACTTCGGCGTCAATCGCGTGCGCGGCGCTCACCCAATGAATGGTGCCCTTGACCTTGCGCGCGGAGGTCGCCCCGCCGGTCTTGCTGTCCAGGTCGGCGGTGCAGCGCAGTTCCACCAGGTTGCCGGCGGCGTCCTTGATGACTTCCTCGCACTTGATGATGTAGGCGTATTTCAGCCGCACTTCGCCGCCGGGCTTTAACCGGAAGAACTTCGGCGGCGGCACTTCGGCAAAATCATCGCGCTCAATGTAGAGTTCGCGGCTGAACGGAATTTTCCGCTTGCCGGCATTTTCGTCTTCCGGATTGTTGACGGCGTCAAGCTCCTCAACCTTGCCTTCAGGATAATTCGTGATGACCACCTTGATAGGGCGCAGCACGGCGAGCCGGCGGAGGGAGCGCTGGTTCAAATCATCGCGGATGGCATGTTCCAAGACGGAAACGTCCGTGAGGCCGTTGTATTTCGTGATGCCGATATTATACGCAAACGCCCTGAGGGCGACCGCGGTTACTCCGCGACGCCTGATTCCGCAAATCGTGGGCATGCGCGGATCGTCCCAGCCGGTGACGAGCTTTTCCTGCACGAGCTGCATGAGCTTGCGCTTGCTCATGATGGTGTAGCTGAGCGAGAGGCGCGCGAACTCGTATTGGTGCGGCAGGGCGCGCGGCAGTCCGAGGCTTTCGAGAATCCAGTCGTAAAGCGGGCGGTGCACCTCAAACTCCAGCGTGCAGATGCTGTGCGTGATGCCTTCGATGTAATCACTCAGGCAATGCGCGAAGTCATACATCGGGTAGATGCACCACTTCGCGCCGGTGTGATGATGGTCGGTCTTCTTGATACGGTAAAGCAGCGGGTCGCGCAGCCAGATGTTCGGCGCGTCCACGGTGATTTTGGCGCGCAGCACGCGGGAGCCATCGGGAAATTTTCCGGCCTTCATGCGCTGGAACAAATCCAAATTCTCCTCCACGCTGCGGTCGCGGAACGGCGAAGCCTTGCCGTTGCGGCGGTATTCATCGGTCTCTTCCGGCGTCAGGTCGCAGACAAAGGCTTTGCCCTTTTCCACCAACTGTTCGGCGTAGTCGTAAATCTGGTCGAAGTAGTCGCTGGCGTAAAAAGGCTCAACCATTTCGGATTTGCAATTTCCGATTCCCGATTTGGTGCCGGGCGGCAGATAAAAATCGCGGTGGCCGTTGCCGGCGATGGTCTCCGGCGTCTTGCCTTTCGGCTTCAAGCCCAACCGGTCGTCCGCCCAGCCGTCGATGAGCCAGTTCACGTCGGCCTGGATGGACTCGACATATTCGATGTCCTCCTTCGCGGGATTGGTGTCGTCCATGCGGAGGTTGCAAACACCGCCGAACTCGCGCGCGATGCCGAAGTTCAGGCAGATGCTTTTGGCGTGGCCGATGTGGAGGTAGCCGTTGGGTTCCGGCGGGAAGCGGGTGTGGATGCGCGGGTATTTGTTCTCCGCGACGTGCGCGGCTACGATGTCGCGGATGAAATCAGACGGCGCGGGCGCGGGCGTTTCTTTGTTTTCCAAGCTCATAAAAATGTTGGCGGAGCGTAACAAAGGACTTGGCGGATGTCCAATCACCAGCCAACAATGCGCGGCGGCTTAACAAAAAGGAATGAACAACATCGAAACCATCATCTGCCTGATCCTGCTGCTCATGGCCGTGCCGGACCTGTGCCGCAAGCTCGGCCGGCCGGCGCTGGCGAATGTGCTGTTCGTCGTGTTCGGCCTGGCGCTGGGGACAATGGTGCAAACGGATGTGGCCACGATGATCAAGCAGGCAGGCGAAGTCGGGTTTCTGCTGGTGCTGTTCGAGGTCGGATTGGAAATCGAATTGCCGCCGGTGCGCGAGCTGCTGCCGTCGCTGCGGTTCGGCGTGCTGTGGTCGTTCGTGCAATATCCGCTGGTCATCTTGCTGGCGCAGGTGTCGGGCTTGAGCCTGATGGAGGGCGTGCTGGCGGCGGCGGCCATCACCGGCTGCTCGATGAGCATGGCGTATTACGGCTGGAAGGATTATCCGGGCTTTCCGGGGTCGTCGCGGGCGTTCACCTTGCAGATCATGATCGCGCTGGAAGTGCTGACCATCGTGGTGCTGAGTCTCGGCTCCGCGACGGTGAAGGACGGCTTTGGCTGGCTGCTGCTCCTGAAACTCGTGGGCATGGCGGTAACGGTCTTTCTGACCAGCCGGTTCACGTCGCACTTTGTAAAATTGTTCCAGTGGATCATCCAGAAAACAACGCACTGGCGCGTGCATTTTCTCGTGCTGCTCGTGCTCGTCATCTGCGCCATCGGCGAACGGCTGGGCTTGGCGGCGGCGAAGACGGCGTTCTTCCTCGGCCTCTTCATGAGCCGCGCGCACTTTCAAGGCCAGAGCGTCGAGGAATACATCGCCCCCATCAGCCGGCGTTTCTTGATCCCGATCTTTTTCATGTCGCTGGGTTTGCTGATTGATGCGCGCATGGTGTTTTCTTACACCGCGCTGCTGGCGCTGTGCGGCAGCTTTCTGCTGATTGGCTTCCGCGAAGTGATGCACCGGCGCTGGCTGAAGACGGGCGGCGATGCGGGCGCTTACCTGCTGCTGTGCCCCAACCTCACGATGGCCGCGCTGGCGGCGACGACGCTGCTGCACTCGGGCAGCCGCGACGCCGCGACTTGGGTGGTGCTGAGCGGCTTGTTCATGTCCGTGATTTCCCTGCTGCTGCTGCCGCGCGTGGTGGAAGAAAAACTTTGACCAGCCGACTTATTCGGACTTTTCCACCAGCGGCGAAAACTGCCGTGTCTCCGGGTCGTAGGCGAAGAGCTCCGCCGTGGCGATCTTGAAGAACCAGCCATGCAGCCGCAGCGAGCCATCCATCAACCGCTCCTGCACGCAGGAGTAGCTGTGCAGATTGTCGAGACCGAACAACACATTTTCCTCGGCGGCGGCGGTTTCACGCGCGGCGGTTTCGTGAAGGTGCGCGTAGTTGCTTTTTAAAATTTCCAGCACCGGCGCGGCGAGGTTCAGCCAGTCGCGCAGATGCGGCGTGGAATTGCTCACCGGTTTTTTATCCAGCATCGCCGTGATGGCGCCGCACTGCGAATGGCCGCAGATGACAATGTCGCTGACCTTCAGCGTCTCCACGGCGAACTCGATGGCGGCGGCTGTGGAATTGGTGTCGCCGCGCACGTTCGCGGGCGGGACAATGTTGCCGACGTTTTTAACGACGAACAAATCACCCGGCTTGCTCTGCGTAATCAACTCCGCCAGCACGCGCGAATCCGAACAGGTGATGAATAGCGTGTGCGGATTCTGCCCTTCCTGCGACAGCTTGCGGAAGAGCTTCCGGTAATTGCCGAACTCGTCGGTGCGGAACTTATGGACGCCTTCGATGAGCCGTTGCATGAAGAATTAATTTATTGCGCGAGCGTCTTGTTCTTCGCGCGCGATTCTTCCATCAGCTTGACCTTGAATTTTTTCAGTTCCTCCTGCAACCGCGCGTCGCCCGTGGCGAGGATTTGCGCCGCGAGGATACCGGCGTTGCGCGCGCCGTTGATGGCGACCGTGGCCACCGGCACGCCCGGCGGCATCTGCACCATCGAGAGCAGCGAGTCGAAGCCGTCGGTGGCTTTGCCAAGGATTGGCACGCCAATGACCGGCAGCGTCGTGAACGCCGCTGTGACGCCCGCCAGATGCGCCGCGCCACCGGCGCCGCAGATAAACGCCTTGATACCGTGCGCCGGCGCGCCGGAAACATATTCCTCCAGCCCGTGCGGATCGCGGTGGGCGGAGATGACTTTGGCCTCGGAACCGATGCCGAATTCTTTCAGCGCCTCGGCGGCGGCCTTCATCGTCGGCCAGTCCGAATCGCTGCCCATTAAAATACCAACTTGTGGTGTATTTGTGTTTGCACTCATCGGCAAAATTATAGCAACAGCCCGGCTAAATGTCATCATTCCAAAATTTTCTCGTTTTCTTTTCCGTGCCGGTGGCGGATAAGATGGTTTCGTGAACGGCTGGCATAAAATCTCCGAGTTCCTCGCGCTGCGGCGCAACACCTCGCTGCTGCTCGTCGCGTTGGTGCTGGCTGGCACCGGCGAGAAGCTTTGGCTCGGCTTCGCGCCCAAATACATCGAGGTGCTGGCGCACGGCCTCCTCTCGGCGGCACAAATGATTTTGGTCATCGGTGTTTTCGACGCGCTGCAAACTTTTCTCGGCGCCATTTACGCCTATCCTGGCGGCTGGCTCACCGACCATTGGGGGCAACGAAAATCGCTGCTGCTCTTCAGCCTGGTTTCCATCGCCGGCTACATTTTGGTTTTGCTCTGGCAAAGCTGGCTGGCGTTGTTGCTCGGCTCATTTTTATTTCTGGCGTGGAGCGCGCTGTCGCTGCCGGCGACACTTTCCGTCATCGCCACCTCGCTGCAAAGCCACCGGCACACGATGGGCGTCGGCGTGCAATCCCTGATCCGCCGCGTGCCGATGATGCTCGGCCCGCTCCTCGGCGGGTGGCTGCTCACGCGTTTCGGCTGGACGGACGGCGTGCGTTACGCGCTCGCGTTGTGCATCGGCATGAGCCTGCTGACGCTGGCATTTCAGTGGTTCATGTTTGAGTCTGACGCTGGTAGGGCTGACCTGCCGGTCAGCCAGGCGGCGCAGCAGCGTCGCCCTACCATGACATTTCTCGGCGTCGTGAAAACTTTTACGCCCGCGCTGCGCGAATTATTGGTCAGCGACATCCTCATCCGCTTCTGCGAGCGCATTCCGTATGCGTTCATCATTTTGTGGGCGATGGATCACGGCGGCTTGACGGCGCAGCAGTTTGGTTATCTCGTCACATTTGAAATGGTCACGGCGATGCTCTGCTACCTTCCCGTCGCGCATCTGGCGGACAAATACGGCCGCCGTCCGTTCGTGCTCATCACGTTCGTTTTCTTCACGCTGTTTCCGGTGACGCTGCTGTTCGCGCACGATTTCAGATGGCTGGCGCTGGCGTTTGTCGTGCGCGGGCTGAAGGAATTCGGCGAACCGGCGCGCAAGGCGCTCATCATCGGTGAGGCCGTGCCGGAACTGCGGGCGCGGACTTACGGCGCATATTACCTCATCCGCGACTGCACGGTGACGAGCGGCTCCTTCCTCGGCGCCTGGCTATGGAGCGTGAGCCCGCAGGCGAATTTCATCGGCGCGGCCATTTGCGGCGCGCTGGGAACGATCTGGTTCTGGTGGTTTATTTACCGGAAAGATTTAACGCCACGCCGCCAGGCTGCCCAGCCGCCGGTAAATTGATTCATTGCGCCTGCGCGCCTTTGCGTTAAAAGTTAACTTCGATGACGACCGCCAACAAAATCACGATCCTGCGCATCCTGCTGATTCCGTTTTTTGTCGTCGAAATCATCTACTACGCCCGCACCGGCAACGCCGCCTGCTGGCTCGCCGGACTGCTGGCGTTCGCGGTGGCGGCTATCCTCGACGGCGTGGACGGCTACGTCGCGCGGCGCTACCACCAGTGGAGCGAACTCGGCACGGTGTTGGACCCGATCGCGGACAAGCTGCTGCTGGTTTCCGCCGTCGTTGTCCTGAGTTTCAACCACACGCCCTGGCTGGCGACGATTCCGCTCTGGCTCACCGGCACGATCATCGGGCGTGACCTGCTGACCTGCCTCGGCGTCATCGTCGTCCATTTCACGGTAGGCAAGGTGACGGTGCGCCCGCGCCTCACCGGCAAAATCGCCACCGTGCTGCAAATGGCGGTGGTGCTGTGGATTCTGCTCCAGCGGACGGAGACGCATGTGGTCTATCTGCAAATCATCGGGCTTGGCGCGGGGCTGTTTACAGGCGCGTCCGGCCTGCTTTACGTCTGGGACTTCATGCAGCAGATTGGTTCCCATCCGGCCAGCTCGGCGGTAAAAAAGTGAAACCCGCAGTTGCAATTTTTCCAAGCCGGTGTTTATTCAGGGACTTTTATGGCCAAAGCAATTGAACTCAAACTGAAGGAGGGCGACATCGCCCCGAAATTCACCGTGACGACCAGCGGCGGCGGAAAGATCTCGCTCGCCGATTATCTCGGCAAGAACGTCATCCTCTATTTTTACCCGCGCGACGACACGCCGGGTTGCACCAAGGAGGCTTGCGCGTTCCGCGATGAGTTCGCGCAGTTCAAGAAAAAGGGCGCGGTCATCCTCGGCGTCAGCACCGACCCGGTGAAGTCGCACGACAAGTTCGTGGAAAAATTCAAGCTGCCGTTCACGCTGCTGGCGGACGAGGACAAAAAAATCGTCGAGGCCTACGGCGTGTGGGGCGAGAAAAGTTTCATGGGCAGAAAATACCTGGGCACGAACCGCGTGACGTTTCTCATCGGGCCGGACGGCAAGATCAGGAAAATCTGGCCGCTGGTGAAGCCGGAGGAGCACGCGGCGGAAGTGCTGGCGGCGCTGTGATTTGAATTTAGATTAATTCTAAATTGATTGACACCGGCAGGTTGAATTTCCAGAATCAATCCAGTTCGATCTAACAAACAAAACCAAAACAAAGACACTAAATATGGCAATTCCTATTGGCTCCAAAGCCCCTGATTTCACGCTCAAATCCAAATCACCTGTTGATTTGGAAGTCAAGTTGAGCAACAACTTCGGCAAGAAAAACACCGTGCTGCTGTTCTTCCCGCTCGCCTTCACCGGCGTCTGCACGGCGGAGATGTGCAGCCTCACCGCCGGCCTCGACGCGTATGCCGGCCTCGGCGCGGACGTCATCGCCGTCAGCGTGGACAGCCCGTTCGCGCAGGCCGCGTGGGCGAAGCAGGAAAAAATCGGCATCACGCTCGCCAGCGATTTGAACAAGACCGTGACCAAGGCCTACGACGTGGTGTTCCCGATGCTCGCCGGCGTGGGCGACACCTCGGCGCGCGCGGCGTTCGTCATTGATAAAAACGGCGTGGTGCAATACAGCGAACAGACGCCGACGCCGAAAGATTTGCCGAATTTCGAGGCCATCAAGGCGGTGCTGGCGAAGCTGAATTAAATCAACCACCAAGTTTTCACGAAGAGCGAAAGGTTTTTCCTTTCGCTCTTTTTCTTTACCGACGGCGCGTGATAGAATCGTAGCGCGTGAACGTCGGCGATAAAATCCAAGCAACCTGTTCCCCCGCCCGGCGGCGCGTGCGGCGCTGGCGAATCACCGGTGTCATCGTGCTGCTGCTCGGCCTCGCGGGCGCGGGCGCGGTTTATTGGCTGGGCACACGCACGGCAAATCTGGGCGATGACCTTTCAATGACGGGCTATTCCAAGGCCGAGACGCGGCAGATGGGTCTGCTCTACGGCCAGCAGGGGTTGCTGATTGAGGAATTGCAGAACGACCTGAAGCAGCCGGGCACGCAGGCGATTATCATCATCATCGGCGCGACCATCATCGCCGCCGGCGTCTTTTACTTCGCCCGCATTCTGGAACTGGAAGCCGGGGACGCCGAGACGGCGAACCAAGCCCGCGAATAATTTTCCCCCCGCTGCGTTTGTCCGCCGCCTTGACGCGCGGGACGTCGGCGGATTAGCCTGCCGCCATCATGAACGGCCACGAAACGCATCTCCACAAGGAAACCGCGCACAAGCTCGCGCGCTTCGCGCTGTTCAGTTTTCTCGTCACGTTTATTCTCGCGCGCGTCTTTGTCTTCCTCATCATGGCCGACCTGATGCCAAACATGTATTGCTTCGTGTCGGGGACGCACGTCCACCATCTGAACTACGGCATCTTCCTGCTGGCGGCGGTGGCGGGCTACAGCGTGTTCCGCCGGCCGACCGGCCGCGCGGCGGAAATCACCGCGCTGCTCTACGGCGTGGCGATGGGGCTGACGTTCGACGAATTCGGGATGTGGCTGCATCTCGGCGGCAGCTACTGGCAGCGCGCGAGCGTGGACGCGGTCATCGTGGTGTCGGCGCTGTTCGGGCTGGTGGCGTTTGCGCGCTCGCTGCGGAAGCTGGAGAAACACCATTTCTGGGGATTTTTAATTGTCATGATTGTCGTGCTCGGCTTTGGCGCGGTAATTTACATTGCCGGCAGCCGGGTGGGCGAAATGGTGGGGCAGCCGCTGCGGGAACTGGAATCGGCCTCGTCGCCGTGAAGGCCGGCGCCGTCACCGGTTTGTCACCGCGATTTTTGTTTTGGGCGGCCAATCGGCGGTATAATTTATCCGCCAATTTATGAAACAGACCCGCCGTCAGTTTGTCCGCACGCTGTTCGTCGCCACCGCGCAGGCGACGGTGGTCGGCTCGCTCCTGCCCCGCCAATTGTTTGCGGCGGCCAAGGCCGACGCCCTGAACTTCATCATCTTCGGCGACTGGGGGCGCAACGGCGAAAAAGACCAGCGCGACGTCGCCGCGCAGATGGCGATCGCGGCGCAGGCGATGGCCGCCAAGTTCATCGTCTCCGTCGGCGACAACTTTTACGAGAACGGCGTCAAGTCCGTGGACGACCCGCAGTGGCAGACCTCGTTTGAACAGGTTTACGCCGCGCCGGCGCTGCAAGTGCCGTGGCAGGTTATCCTCGGCAACCACGATTACCACGGCAACTGCGACGCGCAGCTCGCCTACGCCCAAACCCATCCACGCTGGAACATGCCCGCTCGCTATTTCGTCCAGTCGCTGAAAGTGGACGCGGCGACGACGGCGGATTTTTTCTACCTCGACACGACGCCGATGATCAAAGGCTACTACTCGATCTTTGGCGCGGAGAAGACCCGCGCCAACGTGCTGACGCAGGACGTGCCCAAACAGCTGGCGTGGTTCCAGGCGGCGCTCGCGGCCTCCACCGCCAAGTGGAAGATCGTCATCGGCCATCATCCGATTTATTCCGGCGGCGGCCACGGCGACACGGCGGAGCTGGTGAAAAACATTTTGCCGCTGCTGCAACAATACCAGGTGCAGGCGTATTTCAACGGCCACGACCACGACCTGCAGCACCTGCAGGCGGGCGCGTTGAACTTCTTCTGCACCGGCGCCGGCTCGCAGTTCCGCCCGACGGTCAACACGCCGCACACGAAGTTTGCGCGCGCGTGCTCCGGCTTCACCGCCGTGGCGCTGTCCGCCGAACGGCTGGACGTGCGGATGATTGACGACCGCGGCCGGCTGCTCTACACGACGAGCGTGCCGCGCGTAGCCGCCTGAGCGGCAGCAATAAAAAAGGCCGTCCGCAGACGGCCTTGAATGAGTTTGGCAAAAAGATCAGCCCTTTTTCTTCGCGGCGACCTTGGCCTTGATGACGGCCTGCTTGCGTTTGATGTAGGCCTTGCGGCGTTTCTTGTGCTGGGTTTTGTTGGATTGTTGTCCCATATCGTCTTTACTTTTTTTTGTTGGTTGCGATTTTGTGTCCGCCACTATGAATTTTTATGCGCGCGGTTTCAATCTTTATTTGCTGCTACTGGCCGGCCTATTCGCCGGAGCCGGCTGCCAGTCGGACAAGGACAAGGGTGACAAGCATCTCGCCTCGCTGCGCCTCCATCTGGAAAACCGCGCGCAACTGCCCGGCGTCGGCAAGACCGTCTCCGTCATCCGCGCCAACCCGGTGCTGGTGACCATCAACGAGGATCCCGTGTTGACCGAGGCCAGCATCGTGCGCGCGAATCTGCTGGACACGCCCGTCGGCTACGCGGTGGAAGTGAAGTTCGACGAGACGGGCACCTACACGCTGGAACAATACACCTCGGCCTACGAGGGCAAACACTTTGTCATCTTCGGCCAGTGGAGCGAGAACAGCACCAACAGCCGCTGGCTCGCCGCGCCGCTCATCACCCACCGCATCGTGAACGGCGTGTTCGCCTTCACGCCCGACGCCTCGCATGAGGAGGCCAAACAGCTTGTCCTCGGCCTGAACAACATGGCCAAGAAAATCGCCAAGGAGAACAAATGAAGTTGGTGGTCCGTTCGCTCGCGCTGGGCGGGATTCTTTTCAGCGCCGCAAATTTATTCGCGCAAACGCCGTTCCAGTTTCCCACGGCCAACCACGCGCTTTACGAGGTCGGCAACGAGCTGAAATTCTTCGCGCCCACTTCGCCCGACCGGCCGTGGACCACCGGCAGCTTCGGTTGCGTCCGCAGCGACGGCTGGCAGATGCACGAGGGGCTCGACATCCTCCACCAGCACACCGACCGCTACGGCGAACCGACCGATCCCGTTCTGGCCACCGCCGACGGCACCGTGATGTATGTCAACAACAAGCCCGGCCTGTCCAACTACGGTAAATACATCGTCATCCGCCACGTCGTCGAGGGCATCGAGATTTATTCGCTCTACGCGCATTTGAGCGAAGCGAGCGTGAAGGCCGGCCAGAATGTCCGCGCCGACCAGCCCATCGCCGTCATGGGGCGCACCTCGAACACCAGCGAGCGCATTGACAAGGAGCGCGCGCACCTTCACTTCGAGCTGAACGTGCTGGTCAACGACAACTACGCCGCGTGGTTCAAGAAAAATTCCGCCGGCGAGCGCAACGACCACGGCGAATGGAACGGCCAGAACCTCGACGGCCTCGACCCGCGCGACATCCTGCTGGGCGAGCACAGCCCGGTGAAGAAGTTCAGCCTGCTGGCGTTTCTCCAGAGCCAGACGGAGCTGTGCCGCGTGGTTGTGCGCGCGACGAATTTTCCGTATCTCAAGCGCTACGCGCCGCTCGTCCTGAAAAATCCCAAGGCGGACAAGGAAGGCGTGGCCGGCTACGAAATCGCGCTGAACTACAACGCCGTCCCCTTCGCGCTGCTGCCGCGCGCCGCCTCGGAAATCACGGGCAAGGCGAAATTCCAACTGCTCTCCGTCAACGCGGCGGAATACCAGGCGCATCCGTGCCGCCGGCTGGTCGTGCAGCACGGCAGCCGCTGGGTGCTGACCGAAAAAGGCCTGCGCGAGCTGGAGATGATCATCTATTGACCCGGCAGATTTCACTGGCGGTTCGCCTTGACAGGCGTATTTTATTTCCAACAATGTGCATCGGCTTAACATTTTTTTCTTGTCACCGGCCGTTTCGCAAAAGTGATGTTTTTTCTGCTTTTGCCGGACGTGAAGTTTGTTTGATGGCGGCGATAATGTGCCTGCTGCTTTCAGCCAATGTCCAAGCGCAAAGCATCCGGTTTCCGTGGAGCGGATACGGCCACGATCCGCAACACACCACCATTTCGCCAGTCGCCTCCCAGCCGCTGAACCGCATCGTGTGGCAGACGACGGTGGATTTGAGCGTGCCGACCAACAACACGGGCGAACTTTTCATCCACTACGGCTCGCCTTTGATCACCCGTTCCAACACGGTTATCGTGCCGGTGAAAACCGGCGCGTCCGGAGGATTTGAAATCGAAGCATTGGCTGGCGCGACCGGCACGACGAACTGGGCGCAGCCTACGGATTATATTCTGCCGCCGCACGATTGGATTCCCTGTTTTTCACCGGTGCTGACGCCAAAGAACCGGCTCTATTTTCCCGGCGGCGGCGGGACGGTCTATTATTGCGATGCTCCCGACACGACCAATGCTTCGCCAGCCATCGGACAAATCGCGTTTTTCGGGCTGACCAATTATCTCGCCAACACCAACGCCTATTTGAACGGCGTTTGCATCTGCACGCCCATCACTTCGGACCGGTATGGCAATATTTTCTTCGGCTTTCAAGTCACCGGATCCACGCCGCTGAATCTCCAGAGCGGCATCGCCCGCGTTGATTTCAATGGAACCGGCGCCTGGATTGCCGCCAGCAGCACCGTCACCAATGCCGTCATCAGCCAGGTCGCCATGAACTGTTCGCCGGCGTTGAGCAACGATCACAAGACGCTCTACCTCGGCGTCAACAACGGTTATTCCGGCTACGGTTATCTGGTCGCGCTGGACAGCCGGACGCTCGCGCCGCTGGCCAGTGTGCGGCTCAAGGACGTGAAAAATCCCGCGGCCGACGCCAACGTGGATGACGACGGCACGGCCTCGCCCACGGTCGGGCCGGACGGAGATATCTATTATGGCGTGCTGGAAACCCCGTGGTATTCAAACAACGACCGCGGCTGGATGCTGCATTTCAACGGCGCGCTCACGCAGGCCAAGCTGCCCGGCGCCTTCGGCTGGGACGACACGGCTTCCATCGTGCCGGCGGCCATGGTTCCGTCCTACCACGGCAGCTCGCCCTATCTGCTGATGACCAAGTATAACAATTATGCCGACCCCGGACTCGGTGGCGACGGCGTCAATAAAATCGCCATCCTCGACCCGGAGAACAGCGAAACGGACCCGGTTTCCGGCGCGACGGTGATGAATGAAGTCCTGACCATCGCCGGCCCCACGCCTGATCCGGATTTGCGAAACCCGTCACATCCGAATGCCGTGCGCGAGTGGTGCATCAATTCCGCCGCCATTGACCCGCTCACAAAATCCGTGCTGGCCAACAACGAGGACGGCCGGCTCTACCGCTGGGATTTGACCTCGAACACACTTTCGCAAACCAACATCCTGACCACCGGTGTCGGCGAGGCTTACACGCCCACCCTCGTCGGCGTCAACGGATTCGTCTATGCGATCAACAACGCCATCCTGTTCGCCATCGGCCACTGACGGCCACCAGCCATGCGTCTCAAATTTTTAACACTTCTGTCGGGTCTGGCATGGCTGTTGTCCGTCACGTCGTCGCGCGCAGGCTTAGCATTTGATCTGACGCCCGCCGTGCAGCCGGACGTCGGCAGCAATGAAGTTTTCTTTACCGGCACGCTGATCAACACCAGCCTGACCGACAATCTTTTCCTCAACAACCTCCAGTTCTATTTTATTGATGAAGCGGGCGACTGGCTCGCCGCTGACACCAACGTGTTCTTCGCCAACGTCCCCGGAATTTTGCTGCCCGGCGAAACTTACAGCGACGTCGTATTTGGGATCACAATCAATCCGGCGACCCCGCCCGGCCAGTATTTCGGCATCGTCACCATCCAAGGCGGCACTGATATTTTTACGGCGGACGATTTAACTAGCCCGATATTCGAAGTTTCCCTGCCGCCGGCGGCGCTGGCCGTCGCCCTTTCCTGCACGAACCTGGTCCTTTCCTGGCCGTCGCCACCAGGCGGTTTTGTATTGCAGCAAAATTCCGATTTGACCACGACGAACTGGCTGACGGTGACAAACGTGCCGACCATCACCAATTTCCAAAACCAAATAATACTTTTGCCGAACGCCGGAAATGAATTTTACCGGCTGGAATATCCTTGAGGCAACGAACGCTGCTTGGTTTTCCAACGTCCGCCGCTTAAAGTGTCCCGGTGCCGACCGACATCAAATCCCTGACCCGCGAAGAACTCGAAGCCCAGTTCAAAGCCTGGCACGAGCCGGCCTTCCGCGTGGCGCAACTGCTCGATTGGCTTTACGCCCGCCGCGCCACGAGCTGGGACGAGATGTCC
>Ga0302278_10003697_pt1 | contig 16422 bp, 11 predicted proteins | sample III_Bog_N3_2_FD_194543 | JGI IMG/M metagenome (GOLD analysis project Ga0302278, IMG submission 194543) | Peat permafrost microbial communities from Stordalen Mire near Abisko, Sweden - III_Bog_N3_2 | ecosystem: Environmental > Terrestrial > Soil > Wetlands > Peat | place: Sweden: Abisko...
CGACGGCATGAGCGGGAAGGCCAAGATCTTTATCGGTTGGCGGCCGGCTGGTTATGTGCTGCTGCGCCGGCCCGCTCTCTGGCTGTGGCAGACTCTTTGGAACTGGATTGGCTGGTGACCCTCATGCTTGCTCGCTTTTTCTGTCGTAGTCTCTCGATCGCTGCCGTCCCGTTGGCTGGTGCTGTGCTGCTGCTCGCAATCTCGGGCTGCAACTCGCATCCCCAGGGCAACGGAGTGGAGGGAGTCTCCGCATCGGCTGCGCCGGTCGAGGCTTCCTCCGCTACACCGCCTGGTTCTTCGACGCAGACCGCGGCTGCCCCTGATCCCAAATCGTTTTCAACCACGGGCCCGCTCGTCGCCGAGCAGCAGGCTGACATTGCCGCCGAGCGGGAGGGCCGCATCGTGAGCATCGCGGTACAGATCGGCGACCACGTTCAGAAAGGCCAGCTACTGGCTTCTCTGGATGACCGCGTGCTGCGTTCGGCGTGCGATGCCCAGAAGGCCCGCATTGCTTCAGCAAAGGCGCAGGAAACCGAGTGGGAGTCAGAGGAGCAGACGGCAAGGGCCGATCTGCGTCGCTCTGAACAAATGCTTCAGAACAAAATCATCAGCCAGGAAACCTGGGAACACGCCAAGTACAGAGTGGATGAGACGGTTGCGGAGGTGGACCGCTATCGCAATGAGGAAACGGCCTCAGAGGCGGACCTGGCCACGGCCAACCTGCAACTTGAGCAGTCGCGGATCGTTGCTCCGTTCAGCGGTGTCGTCGGCCGCAGTTCCGCCCGCCTGGCGCAGCAGGTAAAACCCAGCGACGTACTCTTCTGGATCACGGCTGAAGCTCCTCTGCGAGTGCTCTTCACCGTCCCTGAATCGGTGATGGCCGACTTCACCGTTGGAAAACCGCTTGACCTTACGACTTCGATTTACCCCGGTCTTCATCAGGCTGGCCGCATCTTTCGCGTCAGTCCGGTGGTAGACCCCGCCAGCGCAAGCATCCAGGTGATTGGCGCGGTCGATCGTCCTTCGCCCTTGCTCAAGCCGGGAATGTCCTTGCAGGTGCGTCTCGCGCCATGAACCTGAGTGAAGCTCTCGACGCCGCACTTCCGGAAATTCCCCGAACGCGCCTGGCGCGCGGGCGTCCTCCGTGCCTCGATCCCGACCTGGTGGTCCGCGAGGATTTGCTCGACGGCGAGATCTATTTCGTCGCCTTGAAGCGCGACGGAGGAAGCATCTTTCGCTTCACCCCCCTGCAATGGCAGGCTGTGGTCCTGTTTGATGGGGTGAGAACGTTTGATGAGATCGCCGAGCTCCGCACCGAGCAGACCGGCGCGCCGCTCAGTGGGGATGAGGTGCGGGCCTTTGCCGATGCGATGGAGCGGGACGGTTTCTGGTACAAGACCCCGCAGGAGAAAAACCTGGCATTGAGCCAGAAGCTCATGGACCAGCGGGGACGCCGGGCAGGGCGCAAATCCAAAATCAACCTGGCCCATATCGCGTTTTCTGCATGGGACCCCGATCGTTTCCTCAGCAGGCTCGATGAGGCCATCGGCAAAGCCTTGTACAGCCCGTGGTGCGTGCTGGCTATGGTACTCCTGTTTGCGTTTGAGGCCGCGGTCTTCATCGCAAAGTGGAACATCATGGGTCCGGACATGTACCTCTACTACAACTTCACCAAAAAGACGTTTTTGGATATTCTGCAGTTCTATGCGCTTTTCCTGGCTCTCGGGTTCATTCATGAGACGGCGCACGGCCTGACCTGCAAGCACTTCGGCGGGCAGGTGCACAGCATGGGGCTTTTGTTCCTCTACCTGATGCCGGCTTTCTATGTTGATGTGACCGAAGTCTGGGTTTCGGCCACCAAGGTGCAGCGGCTGGCCACCATTATTGCCGGCATCTGGATCGAGATGACGGTATGCGGTTTCGCCATCATCGTATGGTTAAACACTCTTCCCGGCGAGTGGCTGCACGATTTTGCGTACCAGCTCATTCTCATCACCGGCATCTTCGTCTTGCTGATCAATCTCAACCCCCTCATCAAACTGGACGGATACTACTTCCTGACTGAACTCATTGGTATTCCCGACCTGAAGGAGCGTTCCACGGCTTTTGTTTCCGGATGGTTCCAAAACCGCGTGTTGCGCCTTCCGGTGGAGACCCTGGTGGTACCTCGCAAGCGCGCGCCGTTCTTTATCTTCTATGCCGTTGCCTCCGGAGTGTACAGCTATCTTTTGTTGTTTGTTGTTGTCCGGCTGACGTTCAATATCACGTCGAAATGGATGGGCGATTTCGCGGTTATTCCGGCTGGCGCGCTGGCCTTTGTCATCTTCCGCTCGCGCCTTCGCTCCCTGGTCAAGGTATTGAAGCAGCTGTGGGAGCGGAATTTCGGCCCTGGCCGCGATGGGCGTACCTTGCGCGTTCTGATGGCCGTCAGTGTGGTCGCAATTCTGTTTGTTCCTTTGCTGCGTGACCGGGAAAATGCTTTTTACACCATTGAGCCGATGCACCTTGAAACGGTACATACCGCTGTGCCCGGACGCGTGACAGCGGTGCTGGTTCAGGAAGGACAGACAGTCCATCGCGGGCAGATGCTGCTCAACATGAGCAGTCCGCTCGCCGCTCAGATGCGATCCTCGGCCTCAGCGCAGACGGGCTCTTCCCGGTTTCAGGCCGTCACCGCGGAGTTGCAGGGCGAAAGCATCGGCGGCGCTGCGACAGAGCAGTTTGCGTCTGCTCGCGCGACCCAGCTTGCGGGCGAGGCGCAGTCTGCCCTGGTGATAACCGCGCCTGCGGATGGCGCCGTCGTTACACGCGATCCCGGCGCGCTGCTTGGGCAGGAGGTTGGCAGCGGACAGGCGCTGCTGAATCTGGCCGACGCCGGACCACGCATGGTGAGAGTGTACGTTCCCGTGTCCGCACTTGATCGCATTTCGCCGGGCGCCGACGTGGCGCTGGCTCTGCCGGGCAGATTCTCAGTGGTGCGATTGAAGCTCACGGTTCCGGGTGGGGATGAGGTGAGCCTTCCCCCGGGCCTGGTGCCAAGCCAGGACTACAAGGGCATCAAGTTGCCCGTCTTTTACTGCTCGCGTATGACGCTGCCTGCCTCGGCTGGCAATCCGCTGTTTGGCACTTCAGGTGAGGCCAAGATCTTCGGCAAGAGGCGTAGCATGGCGGAACGCATCGTCACCGTCGCGCTCAATCTCGGCAAGGCCCACATCTGGTAACTTACCAGTCCGCACCAACAAGAACGGCAACCGCTTTCGCGATTGCCGCTTTTGCTGCCCTGGGGGAGGGACAAACTGGTTTGGCGAATGAAGCGGGAAGCCGCGTGAATCGCCTCTTCAACACAATCCCGGACTGAAGCTGCTCCGAGTCAGCCTTCAGTCCGGGAACTACAAACTAAATCCTGATTCCAACCCACTCGGGATGCTCGCGACGCGATCGCACCCAGAATTTCGCGGGCCCTTGGAACTTACTGGACGATTGTCTTGGTCGTATTCAAGCCGCCGCCCTTGGTGGTGTTCAAGCCGCCGCCCTTGGTCGTGTTCAGGCCGCCGCCCTTGGTGGTGTTCAAACCGCCGCCCTTGGTTGTGTTCAGGCCGCCGCCCTTGGTGGTGTTCAAACCGCCGCCCTTGGTGGTGTTCAGGCCGCCGCCCTTGGTGGTGTTCAGGCCGCCGCCCTTGGTGGTGTTCAGGCCGCCGCCCTTGGTGGTGTTCAAGCCGCCGCCCTTGGCAGTCTGCAGTCCGTCGCCCATAACCGCGCGTCCGGCGATCACCTTGTTGTTGACCATCTTGGTGTGGGCCAGAAGGCTGGCGGTGGACCTTGTTGCCATCGTGCTGGAGAAGAGCGACTTCTTTTCGATTGCCATGGTGGTATCTCCTGGGAAGATTTTGAGTTCGTCCTGACGCCCTACATAGTGCACTCCGCGTGCCAAACCTGAGATGGCGGCAGATTATTTTCTATTTCAGAGAAATCAAACCACTTAGCGTAAGCGGACATTTTCCGAGAGGAGGGCGCTGCACTGCCGATTGGGTGAAATATTAACCGCAGAAGGGTTAATTTTTAACCTACTGCGGCTAAAGAGCATATTTCCGACACAGATATTTCATGCGCTGGCCATCGATTTGCAGCAGGCGCGCCGCGGAGGCCTTGCTTCCACCGCAGCGGCTGAGAGCCGTGGTTAGCAGGGCAACTTCGAGGCGTTGAATTTCTGTGTCGAAGTCGGCCCCTTCGGCCGGCAGCAGAATGGCCTCTTGCAGGGCGATGCTTTCAGAGAGCACGCGAGCGGGCAAATGGCTCACGCCGATCTCATCTCCGCGCACCGTCACCACGAGGCGCTGGATCAGATTCTCGAGCTCGCGCACGTTGCCGGGCCATGCGTGATCTTCAAGCACAGACAGCGCATCGTCGGCGATCCGCTTCACTGGCAATCCGTTGGCCAGACAGTGTACCTGAAGAAAAAACTCGCAGAGCAGGGGAATATCTCCGCTCCGTTCCCGTAACGGGGGCAGATCGATGGGAATCACGTGGATCCGATAGTAAAGGTCCTCGCGGAAGCGGCCGGCCCTGACCATCTCCTCCAAAGGCTCATTGGTGGCACAGATGAGGCGGAAGTCGATCTTGCGCAGCGTGCGTCCGCCCAGGCGCTGCACCTGGTGGTCTTCAAGGACGCGCAGTAGCTTGGTTTGCAGGGGCACGGTGAGAGTGGCAATTTCGTCCAGAAACAGCGTTCCGCCGTCGGCCAGCTCGATCTGTCCCGGCCGTGACTCCGTCGCACCCGTAAAGGCGCCACGCTCGCTGCCGAAGAGTTCCGACTCGATCAGGTTCTCAGGCAGCGCCGCGCAATTCAGCCGGATGTAGGGCTTGGCAGCCCGCGTGCTCAGCGCGACCAGCGCCCGCGCGGCCAACTCCTTGCCCGTTCCGCTCTCGCCACGGATCAGCACATTTATGTTGCTCTCGGCCACTTGCTGAATCGCGTCGTAGACCAGCCGCATGGAATCACTGGCTCCCACAAAATCCTGAAAGCGGCTCGACTCCATCGTCCGCTGGCGCATGCGCTCCCGCTCGGCTTCTTCGCTGCGGCGCCGCAGTGTTTCAAGCAGCGTCATGCGCAGTTCAGGCACATCCATCGGACTGCGGAAGTGAGCGTCGGCTCCGGCGACCAGCGCATGTTTCTCCACTGAACGCGCGCGCCCGCGGCTGACCGAGATCAGCGTGAGGTCTTCATTCAACATGCGCAGCTCTTTTAGAACCGCCAGTCCGCCGAAGGGATCTTCTCCCTCCGTGTCGATGTCCATCAGCACGGCCGCTACTCGTGCTGAGCGCGTCCAGCGTGCCAGCCCCTCGTAACTGCCGCGAACGGCCACCTGAAACCATGGGGATAATTCCGGCGTCAGTACGTCAACGAACTCCTCGTCCACGGTGACGATGCAGAGCACCGGCAACTCCGCCTCTGCTGGAGACGAAGGATCGGCATTGGATGGGTTGCGAGAGGGGTGCATAGCAAATTCTAAATGCAAGGCGACTCAGCGGATAAAAAAGATTCACGGATTCAGAGTGTTGACCTTTACAGCCAGAGCGGCAAAGTCCACCGTTCCCAGTCCGCGCGCAGCCGCCATCTGCAAATAAGGCAGGTGCTCCGGGTCAAGGTTCCAATAAGCTTTGGCCACGTATGCATCGATGGCCACTGGATCGGTGCCGGCCACCAAGGTCTTCTTGAGGTCCACATCTTCGAGGTTGCCGCCGGTGGGGCCGTTGCGCAGCAGAATCCGGTAGCAGTCCATCAGCGTGGCCGTGGGCAGCATGAAGTTGGCCAGGTCAACCAGACTCTGGTGAATCTGCTGGTGCAGGCGATTGCGCTCTCCACCCAGAATTCCGTACCAGTTCTTCATTCCAAGCGTGACGCCCATCAGGCTGTGATGCTTGGCGATGGGCAGGTTGAAGATCTTGTCCGCCTCAAGAAACGGTTTGAAGATGGGCCAGCTCTTCAGCACAACGCCGCCAATGTCCACCTCTTGAAAGAGCTCGGGATCGGGGAGAATCACCTCGGCTCCCTCGGCGCGCGCAGCCGCCTGAATGCCCGAACGCAAGAAACAGCGGCGTGGCTCATTGCAACTGACGTCAGTGACAACAACCCGCTTTGCGCCGGCCTGCCAACACTGGCGCACCATCTCCGCCACCACTTCAGGATTGGTGGTGGCAGCCTGGTCTGGAGTGCGATCCCAGGCGATGTTGGGCTTGATCACCACCACGTCCTGGCGGCTGACAAAACGGCGAATGCCGCCCAGGTTCTCGAGGGCTTTTTGAACCAGCGCGCGCGGCTCCCCGCCCTGGACAACCGTAATCTGGGGCAGTTGCGGATCGGTTGCGGTGCGATGATCGCGGCGCGCCTGTTCGGCCTGGGCCGGGACCGGGCGAATACTGTGCTCGCTGAGCCATACACCCGCGCCCGCAGCTCCCGCCGCTACGCCACCCAACCGCAGCAGTGCGAGCATCGCGTCGCGCCGTGTCATGGGCTTCAGCGGGTTCTTGCCGGTCTCTTGATTCGATTCGCTGCTCATGGCTGTTCCCCCGTCAAACTTCGATCAACCGGATGCGTTGCGGATCGTTCACGCCCAATTTGTGTGTAGCGTCGGCAGCGGTCTCAATGTATTGTGGCGTGCGTCCCGCCTCTTCCAGTCTCGGCAGGCCGGCTTCCACGCGCTTGCTATCCAGCATCTGCCAGGCGGTGTGATCGACGGCGACGCGATCTTCTCCGACGATGAGCGCGTTTGGATACCAGAGGTGCTCGGGACGAAACATGGGGCCGCCCTGATAGACCGACGACATCGCGTCCCCGATCGTAAAGGTAACCTTCTCGCGAATCTCCCGTATGCAATTCAAATCCGCTACGCCGGGATTGCAGTTGTTGGGATGCAGAAGGTACGGCCGGTCTACTGCGCCGTACATGTTCTTCATTGAAAACGTCATGCCCGCCTGGTCATGATCCTTGAGAATGGGCAGGTTGATCACCATCGCACACTCGCGGGTGAGAATCTTCGCCAAACGGATGCGAACCGGGCCGCATTGCACCTGCTGGTCCTCGAAACCGGCAACATCATTTCCGAAGCAGCGGACGCGCTTCGGGTCGGTGTTCACAGTCAGTCCACAGACCTCAAGACTACGGGCGTCTCGCTCCCACACCACGATGTTGCCCGCCGGCACTCCGGCCTGTTGCAACCGCTCGCAGATGGCCAGCACCAGCGCCGCGTGTGTCGAAATCCCCTTCCCGCCCAGCCCGTTCACCTTCAGGCCGATCACCTTGTTTTTGAGAATGTCCGGGGGCACCATTCGCCTCCAGGCCTCAACCGGCTTCTCGCGGCCGGTATAGGCTGCCATTGCCCTGTCGAGCAGGTCGAGCACGCGCTTCTCATCGGGCTGCGATCCGGTGCCGTGCAGCGCCGCATCCCTGGCAATCACGACGCGCGATTTTCCAGTCTCCGGGTGTTGAGCCAGCATGCCTGCCAGACCCATCCTGCTGGAACCCAGCAGTGCCACACCAGTGGCAGCACTCTTGAGAAATTCACGGCGATCGTTCATCGAAGTCTCCTCTTTCGAACCTGCGCATTCGGCTGCAAACCTACAGTTTTGCTTCCACTCCGTGTGCCAGCGAGCCCAGTGCCTGCGGGCCATCCGGCGTGGGTTCATAGGCCACGATGCGAACCAGGTAGGGACCCTTGCGGAAGGTGACGCTTTGCGCGTATGCGATGCCCGCATCGCCCAGTTGCACGCTCTTTGCGTCCCTGGTCTGTGCGGCATCCAAAATCTTTGTGGCGCCTGCTGAATCGCTCATCGTGTAAACGTCCACAACCGCTTCCAACTTGCCCTGGTATTTGTAGTCGGAGGTCGCGGTCGAGACGACTCCGGCCGATATGTATTGCTCGGCGTCGCCATCGATGTACTGCCAAAGATCCTTGGCCGCATAGGTGCGTGTGTCGCTGGTTTTTTCCCATCCCGCCACCGCTCCCGAGGCCGGGAATGGGTCGACCTTGGCCTTCCTGCATCCTGTGCAGGGGGCTGCGGCTGTGATTGCAAGCACTGCGACAGCAAACATCCATCTTCGTGAGTGCGACATTTGTTGAACCTTCTCCTTCACTTTCGGTTAAGCAGGATCTGGCTGCCGGGCGAGCGGCTTTCGCCGATACTCGTGACATAAACCGCAGGGCGCTCCTGCAGCGGACAGGCAAACTCGCATGCGCCGCAGCCCACGCAGCGGCTGGGATCAACACGCGGTTGCTTCAGTGTTTTGGTGTTGCCCGCCGCGTCAATCACCTGAGCTTCCTGCACATAAATGGCCTTGGGCGAAACCGGGCACCACTCTTCGCAGACGATGCATTCCGTAGCCATGGCCCAGGGCAGGCAGCGGCCACGGTCGTAAAACGCCGTACCCAATCGGACCGGCTGGTCCGCCGCGGCGGACTGGCCGACGCCCACTACCCAACCCTTTTCCCGGGGCGTGATCTGCCAGATTGCGCCGGTTGGGCACACTTCAGAGCAAAGCACGCAACTGGGCTCGCAGTAACCGATGCGTGGGACCAGCGTGGGCGTCCAAAGTCCTTCGAGGCCGGCCTCGCCGAGGGTGGGATGCAGCGAGTTGTTGGGGCACACCTTCATGCACTCGCCGCAGCGAATGCAGCGGGAGAGGAAATCGGGCTCGTCAAGCGCGCCCGGCGGCCTGAGCAGCCGCTCGTTCCGGCTCTTGCCCATAGCAGTGTCGGCGCGCATGAGCGGAACAGCAATGGCGCCTGCCGCCAGGCCGGTCAATGTGCGGCGCCGGCCCAGATCGGGTGAGGCAACTTCCTTTTCCTTGCGAAAGAAACGAAACACCAGGCTGTCATGCGGGCAACTGCCTACGCAGTTCATGCACATCAGGCACTCGGCCTTACGCCACGGCGCACCACCGATGGGATCGTCCCCGCCCTGGCAGTGCATCAGGCAGCGGTTGCACTTGTCACAGCTATCGGCGTCCTTGTGCAGTCCCAACACGCTCCAGCGCGAGGCCGCGCCAAGAAGAGCTCCCAGCGGGCAAATCGAGCGGCACCAGAGCCGCGTGACGCTCAGGCTGGCTGCCAGAATGAGGAGAAAGAGAATTCCCAGCGCAAGCCCCTGCGCAAAATGCGCCTGTCGAAAGTCGAGCACCAGAAACTGCAGGATCGCATGCGTAATTTCGCCGGTCGCCTTGATGGCCGCGATGTGGCTGTTCTCCATCGGCGCCAGCACGGCTCGCACAGTAAAGTTGAAGGCCGGCAGAATCGAAAGGCCAATCGACCGCACCAGCAGGCTGAAAGGATCGAGCCAGCCGATGGCCATCGAGCCGAAACATGCGGCCACTAGCCCGGCTATCAGCACGACGTATTTGATGGTCTGCCAGCGCTTGTAGCGGTTTGCTTCGATGCGTTGCTTGCCGCGCTTCGACTCAGAAGGCATGTTGCCAACAAAGTGTTGCAGCGTGCCCATGGGGCAGATCCAGCCGCAAAAGAAGCGGCCCAGAAAGAGCGTTGGCAGGAGAATGACCAGGCACCACAGGAGCCCGCGATAGAGCGCGTGCGTTGCCAGCGCATTCGCAATCGCAACTAACGGGTCCCACTCAAAGAAGAGCCGCACGGGCCCGCGCAGATGAATGTCACTGGTGGTGCCGACCATGGAGTGCAGAGACGTGCACAAGAAACAGAAATAGAAAGAATATCTGTGAAGCTCTGCGCCACCGCGGCAACCTGGATCCAGTCACAAGGCCCTCCGCGCACCGCGGCTGCGTGCGCTATGCGTACAAATGGAATGATCGGGGCTCGGCCGTATCGAGGACAGTGATTTAGGTCACGGGCATGCTTCTCGCGCGATGTTCGATCAGCGGCCGATGCCACTGGATCACTGATGCACTGCAGCCATCCGGCACACCAGAGTTGGAAGCTAGACGCTCACGGGCCCGATAAGAAACTGAGTTCCAGGTTGGTGGTGCATTGGGCAATCCAAGCGGAGCGGACCTAACAAATGCAGCAAGTTAGCCTCCGCTACGCGGAGATAGCAAGTCAGCAAGTCAGCGGCGAGGATTGCAGATGAGGTTTGATTCCTTCGCGGGCCGGTAATGCCGGTGGGAGACTGAGCCGTCAGGTCTCTTAAGGGATCCTGGCAGCGAGCCTGGCGGCCTGGGTCGAGGCATCCTGGGGTTCAGGCAGGTTTGCGTATCCCGCAATGGTCCTTCCTTTGCGAAAGATGCAGACGCTGTCAAGGTATTTTGCTGTTGCCTGGAATGCTTCGTCACCCACCTTGGCTGCTGTTGCTCCTTCAAATCCTTGGCGCAGGCTGTTGAGCACCGCAGCCGCGGCTTCGGGAGACTCTTCCTGCACAATGAATGCCTGACCCTGCGGATACCTGGCCACGTAGCCGCGCTTGAGTTGCCGCAGCCCCAGGACACTTTCCGGAACCAGGCGGATAGAGGCAAGATTCTCTTTCACGAACCACTCGAGCACCTCAGGGGGAGTCTCCCGGCCTTCAAGATGCTCCAGCATCTTTGTCACGAAGGCTTGCATGGTCGCCGTGTCGTCGCTGTCCGGATTGGATGCCACTTCGACCAGTTCCACGTAATACTTTCCCTTGGCAAAGCTGGCGCTCTGCTTCTCGACCTGGCCGCCCATCCCTAATTTGGCGATGGGCAAGCTGGAATCAAGGTTGGCGGCGAACATGCCGTAAGCCGCATCGGCATCGCCCATCTCCGAGACGTCAATATCCAGCGTGTTCGCGCCGGACGCGCAGGTAATGCCCTGCAAGCGCACGAAGCCAAAACTCAGATAGCCTTCCGCCGCGCCGTCCTTGTACTCAAAGAGATTGTCAGCGGCATATTGACGTTTTGCGCCTGAAGGTTCCCAGCCGGTCACGAAATGGCAGTTCAGATAGTCTTGCGCGCCGGCCGTCCCCGCGGCTAACAGGACGGCCAGCAGCAATCCGGCAGCCTTCATGCAAACAGCTCCTGCGCCCGAGCCACCCGCTCTGCGACGTGTACGCCGTGAGGACACTCGACCGTGCACCCGGCGCAGTCACCGCAGCGGATTGCTTCGCGTCCGGTGGTCGCTTCAAGAAATCTCTCTCTGCCCAGCGCGAATTGTCCATATCCATCTGCATAGGTCAGGCAGCGCAACACATCGGCCACCGGCAATCCCTTGCGGCAGGCGCCCTCACACTGCCCGCAGAGCCGGCAATAGATGGGCCGGATCATCTCAAGGTGCGCCGCGAGCAGCTTTTCTTCGCCGGAGGAGAGCTTGCTGCCCATCGCCTTGAGGTTCTCATCCAACTGGTCGTTATCGGTGATGCTGGGAATTGTGGTGGCCACGTTGGGCTTGTTGACAACCCACTTCAACGCCGCCAGCAACGCTCCGGGATGGGTCAGCTTGTCGTAGTTTGGATCGCCTGGGCGCACGCTGCGAATTCCGCCTGCCATAACCTTCATGGCGACCACGCCCATGCCTGCCTTGGCGGCCGTGGCAATCGCCTGTTCCATGCCCGCGTCCATGGTGAAGTTGTAGGCCGCGAGAACCACGTCGAACGCGCCCTTTTGCGCCATCCATGGGAGCAGTTGCTGCTGGCCGCTGTGCGTACTGATACCGGCAAAGCGAATCTTGCCCTGCTGCTTGGCTGTTTGCTGGGCCTCGATCATGTCGTCATGGATTTCGTCCCCGCTGCTATGGCCGTGCAGATACCAGATATCGATGTAATCCGTATTCAATTCGCGCAGGCTCTGTTCGAGGTGCTGCTGCATCCCCGCCTTGTCAGGCGCGTGCGTCTTGGTCGAGAGCACAACCTGCTTCCGCTTTGCACCCAGCGCCGCGCCCACCATGCGCTCATTGTTGCCGTGCGAATAGCCGCGCGCGGTATCGAAGTAGTTGATGCCGGCATCGGCGGCGCGCTCAATGACACTGCCGTCCGACGTGATCATGCAGCCGAATCCCACGGTGGTCACCTTCAACCCCGTGCGACCCAATACTTTGTAGTCGAGCTTTACCGCTGAAGCGGCAGGCTCCGCCGGATTCCAGAAATCGATTTTGGAGCTTGCACTTGCAACCGGCAATGCCAATCCGGCTGATAAGAACGCGCGGCGAGACGTCGTAGGCGCCATGATTCCACCCCCATTACCTGAAAAGGTCAAAGTGAGAATTGACTGAAGGATGCTTCTGAACACGCTCCGATGTCAAGGTGGCGCAAGTGCAGGACCGTGGTTTGGCGCCAGGCTTTTGGGTGGGTTGGGGCGGAGTGTGGCAACTTTTTTTGACCGTGCCGCACGTCACTGAAAATTCATACTGAATCGGCTATGCTTCGCGCTTAGCAGCGAGGGCCGAGCCCAAGCCGCTCAGTCACTGGAGTCCCTTATGACTGACCTCCGCAACTCCTGCCGCCGGGATCTTCTCAAGCAGAGGCTCACGGGCGCTGTGACTTTGGGAGCAAGCCGGAGGATCGAGCGCAAGGGCGTTGAAGGATTTCCTGGTAAAGTTTTTGAAACCTCTGCCGATAGACACCCATGGATGGGACTTAGTTTGGCGATGCTGAGTTATTGTTGCCGGCGCAGTTCGAGCCAAGTTCCAGGAAACTTCAAGTGCCGGCCGCGCAGAGACGGCCTTGAGCGGCATATGAGCTAGCCGGCGAGCACCCCTGCCGAGGCGCAGAAATGCGAGGGACAAAGCGTTGAAAGCCGGGTTTTGGTTACGGCGTGGATCGCGTCTGCTGGGGATGGCTGCCTTTGTTTTTGGCGGCCTGATGGCTGCAGGCAGCTTGATCGCCGCGCCCGCTGAAACTACCGGATCCACGAAGGAACTCGCTCAAAAACTACGAACGCTCGCCACTGCCAATGCGGTTCACAGTCTCAGTTCAAAGGAGGCTGCGCGCGCCTTCCCCGTGCACCTTCGAGCGGTGGTAACCTTCTTCGATCCCAAGGTCGGCGCCCATCGCACGGGGCTTTTCGTTCACGACTCAACGGGAAGCATTTTTGTGGAACTTCCGCAGGGCGTGTTCGAGTCGCTGCCAGCCGGATCGCTGGTCGATCTGAGGGGCGTTAGCGGTGCTGGGGAGTTTGCACCGATTGTTGCCCAACCAGAAATCAAGGTGATCGGGTATCAGGGTCTTCCTGCCGACGCAGACCGGCCAAGCCTCGCTCGCCTTTTGTCCGGCGCTGAAGATGGCCAGTGGGTTGAGGTAGAGGGCGTAGTTCACTCGCTGGTCGAAAACGACCGTCACATCAGCCTGCAACTGACCATGTCGGATGGCACGACTTCGATCCTCATCACCAAGGAGGCGGGCGTCAATTACTCTCGCCTGGTAGACGCAAAGGTACGCATTCGCGGCAACGCCAGTCCTCTGTTTGACCGCCGCCGCCGGCAGATGATCGGCGTCCGCATTCAATGTCCCAATCTCTCAGCGGTGGAAGTTTTGGAACCCGCGCCAGGCGACCCGTTCAAACTGCCCGTCATGCCCATCGACAGGTTGTTGCAGTGGGATGTGGTCCCCTTGCTTGCCCACCGGGTGCACGTGCGAGGACAGGTCACGCTGCAATGGCCGGGCTCGTCCGTGTGCATACGGGATGCCACGCGCGGGATATGCGCGCAGACAATCCAAACGACTCGATTGCGCAGCGGCGAGATTGTGGACATTGCCGGGTTCGCCAGGGCAGAAGGAAGCGCGCCGATACTCACTGACGCGGTCTTCAGAGACGTGGGCTTGGCTGCCACCACACCCATCACAGCCCTTCCGGTGACAGCTGAGCAAGCGCTGCTGGACGGACACGAATCCGAAATCATACAGATCGAGGGCCTATTGGTCTCGCGCGATCTCGCCTCGACTGATATCAGACTGCTGATCCGGTCAGGAAAGACCATCTTCACGGCAGTACTTCCTCAGGATCTGGGCGGGGCCGAAACCAGCACCTGGAAGGAAGGGAGCGTTCTGCGCATTACCGGGATCTGTTTCGTCCTGCTCGATGCGCAGAGAAGCGGCCTCGATATTGGGACAGCGGTTCCGATGGCGTTCAGCGTCCTGATGCGCTCACCCGCCGATGTCGTTATGGTGCGCAAGCCCTCATGGTGGACGCCGCCCCATATGGTTCTGCTGCTGGCCTTTGCATTGGCCGGCACACTTGGGGTGCTGTGCTGGGTGGTGGTGCTCAGAAGGCGCATTCGTCTAAGCGAAGAGCGATTCCGCCACATGGCCCAACACGACATGCTTACGGGATTGGCGACACGACTCGTGCTCCAGGACCGGCTCAACGTTGCACTGGAGGTTGCAAAACGACACCATACTGGTCTTGCGGTTCTGATGTTGGACCTGGACAAGTTCAAGGAAGTAAATGATACATTCGGGCACGGTGCGGGGGACGAAGTACTGCGAGTGACAGCGAATCGACTCTTGGAGTCGGTGCGCAAAAGCGATACGGTTGCAAGGGTCGGCGGCGACGAGTTCGTGATTCTTCTTCCCGAATTCGAGGGCGCCAATGTAGAGAGCATTGCCGCAAAGCTGGTGACGGTTGCGTCGGGCCCCATTCTGTTCGAGAACCACACGTTGCCGGTTTCTGTGAGTGTTGGGGTCTGCACGTTCTCCGCCGAAGAGATGGATGCAGCGGAGATGCTGAAAGGCGCGGATGGAGCCCTTTACGACGCAAAGGAGCGCGGTGGCAGACGTTTTTCGATTCACATCCCGAGGCTTTCAAGCTCCAAGAGAGTGATGGGGCGCGAACTGACCTCTCCGGCCGAATGCCGACCTCGCAGAACGGCGAACGAATGGATGCAACCGGTGAGGAAGGGATCAGATGGGCGGTGAAGCTCTAGTAATCGCCTCGGTTGCTGGTGAGGTCTTCCCAGCAAATGGATGTCATCGAACACAGCCCTATCGCGAGGTGCATCCATAACCATGGGCTTCATGCCTTATTATACTGAGTTGACTTTTGGACTCGGGAATTGGGGCTCTTCTCCCGTGACCGAGGAAGCAAAAATCGAAGGTTCCGGTTGCATAACGGTGAGAGTCGGGAAGCTGTATGAAACTGGTGAAGATTGCGCAAAGGTGCCTGCGCTCATTTGGTGTTGAGGTCGTTCCCTATCCGCCGAGCGATTGGGTTCGATCACGCGACTCATTGCGCAGGGTGCTCAACAAACTTTCAATCGAATGTGTTTTTGATGTCGGAGCGAATCATGGCGGATTTGGAGATCAACTCCGTGACATCGGATACAAGGGATGGATTGTTTCGTTTGAACCGGTCAGCGCCGCTTTCGAGGACCTTTCAAAGCATGCCGCTGCGCGACCGCCGTGGCGGGTGTTTCAGTATGCGTTGGGTTCCAAAGCCGGTGAAGCTGAGATCAATGTTTGCGAGTGCGATTTGCTGAACTCGTTTCTCACTCCAACGGGACCTTCTCAAACACTACCGACAAATCAAATTGTTGGCCGGGACACGGTTGAAATCAGGCGCCTCGACGCCGTCTTCGACGAATGTATGGCCGGTATTCCTGCGCGGCGACTCTATCTCAAAATCGACACGCAAGGATTTGACCTGGAAGTGCTCCGTGGCGCGGACGGGGTTCTGGCTAACTTTCAGGGGGCGCAGACAGAAGTCTCTTTCGTTCCTATCTATCACCAAATGCCAAAATACTTCGAATCCTTGAGGGAGCTTGAAAGTCGAGGTTTCAGTGTTGTGGACTTCATGCCGGTGCTAAGAGCCAACAAGGGTCCCCTGATGATGGAAATGGATTGCATCATGGCTCGAAACTCCGAGCCGGTGTGACACAGCCGGAATTCTGCTCAAGACGCCGTCCGGCCTGCGCGTCGTTCAGAGCGTTAGCGTGCAGGAGCGGTTTTTTGTGCCGGGAAGGCGGTCGGAGCCGGTGCACTTCTGAGCCACGATCCCAATCGTCCAAAACCAACCGACCGTGGGGTATGCTTTAGATACTCAGTTTTGGCCATGAATTCTCAAACGAACCCATCCAAGGGGTTTGCTGAGTGCCAATGGCGTTTTCACCAAGTTCCGTGAGGCGCGTACGACAATGCCGGAAGCCACGATCGCATCCAAATCAATCGACAAGAACTCAACGTCGGCACCACACTCATTTCCTCCACCGAAAAGATCCAGGCGATGGACTGCAGTCGCGTGGTCGAACTACTGGCGGAGTTATGACGACGTGCACAAACTCTTTCAGGCAGGGTCGTTTCTGGAGGGTCTCGCCGCAAGGTCATGGGAGATTGCACCGGGCACAACGTCGGTATCGCGGGCGGCTCTTTTTTTGCCGGGACAATTTGAGCGAGTGACGGGGCATGTGTATACAGACGATCCAAGGCGCGATATGACGGGCGGCATTGTGACCGCTCAGCCGCCAACGCGTGGATTCGAGGTGCGGGACGTGATGCTTGTAGACGGATCGCTGT
>Ga0302278_10003698_pt1 | contig 16418 bp, 8 predicted proteins | sample III_Bog_N3_2_FD_194543 | JGI IMG/M metagenome (GOLD analysis project Ga0302278, IMG submission 194543) | Peat permafrost microbial communities from Stordalen Mire near Abisko, Sweden - III_Bog_N3_2 | ecosystem: Environmental > Terrestrial > Soil > Wetlands > Peat | place: Sweden: Abisko...
GGCGCGTTGTAAGCCATGCCTTCGGCGAGACCCACAACTTCACGCTGGTAGAACTGACCGGCGCCGATGCGAACTGCCGTCTTGCCGGTGCCGAACACATCCCATGAAATGCCGAGGCGCGGTGCGATGCTGTGCAAGTTTTGCTGCACAAGGCTCTTGTTTGAGCCGGGAGTGCCGCTGGAGAGAGGAAGGTTGATTCCAAGCGCACTCAGAGCCTTGACCTGGTTCGCGCATGGCGTCGTGCCGGGTACCGTCACAATGCCGTTGCAGGCGTCGCTTGGGTTCGCCGTTGCCTCGCTTGCACTCCATTTGGATAAATCCCAGTTGGCCCATTGGTTGGCAACATTACCGCCTCCACCGAAGGCCGCATTATTGTTCCCCCCATTCGGATTGCCGTATGGCTCAAAGTAAAGCGACCAGCGGAATCCGTAGGAGACGGTAAGTCTGCGGGTAAGCTTCCATGTATCGCCGACATATGGCTCGAGATCGCGCCAGGTGACGCCAGCGATTCCGTCGATGCTGTTCTCGGAAACGCCACTGAAGACCTGCGCAGGTACGCCAGCGCTTGCCGTGCCCGGCAGCATGATGGTTGCCAGCGGATTGCCGGTAGCGAAGCAACCTGCGGGACCGCCTACCGTAAGCGGCGTCGTCGTGCAGCCGTTTCCAGCGCCGTTCCCTTGAGGCATTCCGGGCCGATCCTTACCGTCGCCGCTGTCCTCAACCTTCTCATCGAAGCTAAGGAAGACGCCGGTCTTGATCAGGTGATTTCCATGCACCTTCGAAAGGTTGTCTTGAATGGTGTACAGATCTTCGTGGTTGCCGTAGGGAGCAATGTTCCACATCGAAGTGTCGCTGGAGTAGTTGTAGGCTGATCCCCCGATGGAGCCGTAGGGAACCAGGCCGCCCCAGCCCGCAGCACCGTATTCACCTGGCGTCTTGATGGACGAGGGGAACGTGGACGGATAGGCTGTTTCCAGGTCAGTTACACTCGAGGCGTTTGTGCCGCCCAGCGTGGTGATAATGCGGTTTTGTCCGAAGCCGAACTCCACGTCGTTGACCATGGTGGTCGAGAGGGTTGTGCTCAGCTTGGCCATGATGCTTCTTGAAGGCTGGCTCCAGCCCGAGTTAACGGTCGGGAAGCCACCCGATCCCCAGAACGCGCTGGCATCGTTCGGTGACGGATCGCTCCAGTGCTCATTGGTCCAGCGGAACGAGGCCCGGTTTGAATGTGTTACGTCGTAGTCTCCGCGGACGTTCCACTCCATCCAATTGAGATGGTTGTTGATCAGGTTTGTGAAATTGTTTCCGCCGCTGGTGGTGGTGGGTCCGGTTGGATAGAACTTGGCATAGTCCAGGCCGGCTGCGTCTGGGTTGGCGATCTTCATCGGATTGCCTGCCGCCTGCGCATAAGCCGGGATAGTTGGAATATTGGCGCCGCATTGATCTACCGTCGCCGTTCCATAGCCACTGAAATCGCCGGATTCTTCGGCCGCCGTCGGCACGCATGCAACCAATGGCACGCCTTGAATTTCCTTGTTCCACTCCTGGTTAAACCAGAAGAAGCCCTTGTTTCTGATTACCGGGCCGCTGATGTTGTAACCGAAATCGTCGCGGCGTTCCTTGGCTTTGCCCAGGCCTGCGTTATCGGCAAACCAGTTGTTCGCGTCCAGAGCGTCGTTGCGGCCGGCATAGAAAGCGCCGCCGTGAAACTTGTTCTGGCCGGATTTGGTGGTGATGCTAATGATGGCGCCGGCGGCCTGGCCGTACTCAGGACCGTAGGAGTTGCGAATCATTTTGAATTCGGCAATGGTGTCAACCGAAGGATAAACAAGAATGGTGCGGCCCGAACCAACGTCGTTGTTGTTCACGCCGTCGACCAGGAACAAGTTCATGTTGTAAGGGTTGCCATCTACGGAGAAGTTAACGCCTCCGTCCAAACCCTTGCCCACAAAGTTCGCACCTTGCGCAGCGCTGACGCCCGGTGAAAGCTGCGTCAGACCGACGAAATTCTCGCCGCTCAATGGCAGTTCGCGAACCTGCCCGCCGCTTACAACTTCGCCGACCGATGCTGACGTGGTCTCTACCTGGACCGCGTCGGCTTGAACGGTCACATTCTCAGTGACCGCGCCGGGTTGAAGAACAGCACTTAACTCGGTGTCAGTTGACACGTGGACTTCGACGCCTGTCGACGTGAATTCTTTGAAGCCCGGGGCGCTGATGTGAACGATATAGGTGCCCAAAGGCATCTGCGGGATTGAGTACCCACCAATGTGAGATGTAGTGGTTGTAAAGCTGGTGCTCGTAGCCGCGCTTGAGGCGGTTACTTTCGCTCCTACGACTGCGGCGCCCGTCTGGTCAGTGACGTTGCCGACAATCGTTCCATAATACGCTTGCGCATGCGAAACGACGGAGCCCGCCGCCAGCATGAACAACACGACGAGAAGTACCCTCAGCCACGGTTGGGCTGGGGTGAGACTTCTTCCTGTTTTTGTCATTTCTGTTTGCATCATTGATGGTCTCCTGATACTGCCTTGTGAGCCAGCTTGGTTGCCCATTGTCTTACGCAGGATCAAACCCCTTTTCCGCTAGACGAGTCTGGCGGATGGAAGCGGTCTTTGCCTATTTCAGAGACAGTTGAACGATAATTTCACTTGGCGCGGATGGTAACGTGATCAATCGACGGTGTCAATAACAATTCTTCGTATTCTTTCGCTAAAGTGATTGTTTGGGCTCGATCTGCGCATTATTCGGACTCTGCCAGTTTTGCATTTTGGCGCTAATAAAGGGATTAACCTACAACTTTAGGTTGAGATTTGTTCGGGGTCAGGTCAAAGTAATTTTTTTGCGCGAGCCTGTGCAAAAACGGACAAATATTCGCCTTTAATTCGCCCGCGCCGGTGATCGGCGTCGTAGATTCAATACAAAAAAAAGGTGCCCCCGAAATCGCGTTTCAAATGGGAAACCCTTAAAGTCTCAGCAGCGCAAAATCGGTCTTAAGTGGGACTCGAATTTGGATCGCGCACAACGTGCGTAGGTTACGGACCAGGACATTCAAATGCGCATAGAAACAGATAGGATAGGAAGGAATGCGGAACCTGCAGGGCCATTCCCCAGCAAAGCTCGTGCGTGACCTCTTCACGGAAGGCCACTTTGTGTGGCCGCCGAAGCAAGCCCGACATCTGGATGTGCGTCGTCGATTCTTGCGCAGTTTAATTCTTGCTTCGATAATCGCAGTGGCCGCCAACACCGCGATGGGGCAGCTATCAACTCAAGACCATCTCGACGAGCCTGGCTTCTGGCCAACGCAGGATCAGCCCTCGCGTTCGGAGTTTGTTGGAGCAGAAGCCTGCGAGCGCTGCCACGCCATCAAAACGGCGACGCAAAAGCAAACACCCATGGCAATGAATATGGCGCTTGCTCCAACAGCAGAGATTCTTCATTCGCATCCTGCTCTGACGTTTTCTGCAAACAAATTCGAATATCGAATCGATACCGATGTGACTCAGAGCCGGTTTTCAATCACTGGAGGTGGCAAGCACCTTTCGTATCCGTTGATGTGGGCATTTGGAACGGGTCGCGTCGCACAGTCCTATTTGTTCAAACAGCAAGACGGCAAGTTTTACGAGGCCAGGGCAAGTTACTTTACCAATCTCAAGGGTCTTGACTTCACTCCGGCTCGCGCTCTTGCATCCACATCAAGCATTGAGGAAGCCATGTATCGGCAGGTTCCCATGGATGAAGTGCGTCGCTGCTTTGGCTGTCATGCCACTGCTGCAAGTATTGCCGGGAAATTCGATGAGCAGCGCATGATTTCTGGCGTAAGTTGCGAAGCCTGTCATGGCCCCGGCTCGAGCCACGTGAAACTCATGAGCAATCGCTCGGCCACTACTTCCGCAGGCGGCAAATCCGCAATTTTCAACCCTGGAGAAGATCTGCTGGCTTCAGATGCCGTGGACTTTTGCGGCGCGTGTCACAGCTCGTGGTGGGATGTGAAACTCTCAGGAGTCACGGGTGTTTCAACCGCCAAGTCTGCCCCTTACCGGCTGGTCACCAGCAAGTGCTGGGGAACGGGAGATGATCGCCTCACCTGCACTGCATGTCACGATCCTCATCGGCAGCTGCAAACCGATGCAGCAGACTACGACCCGGTTTGCCGGAGCTGCCACGTTACGAATGCAGCGGAGAAGCCGGCGAAAGATCATCCCGGCGCGGCCTGCCCCGTAGCTAAAGCCAAGTGCACGAGCTGCCACATGCAGAAGGTCTACGTGCCTGAGATGCACGCCAACTTCACTGACCATCGCATCCGCGTCGTTCATGCGGGCGAGCCATTTCCCGAGTAATAACTAGCTCCACTTGCCAGCGCCCTCAACAATGGTGATGTAGCGATTCAGCGGCAAATCAGTAAAACGCTCAACCTTGCCGCTGGGCTGGGGCCACGTGACTTCAAGGCTGTCAATTTTTGTTCGGCGGCCAATGCCCAGTACCACTCTCGGATCATGTGAAGACAAAAAGCTTCCGCCACCGACCTTGGTTCGATTACGCTTCAAATCTCCCGCCTGATAAGTAATGCGAGCTCCAACGGCGTCTCGGTTTGATTTGCTCCCTACCAACTTCACGCCCAGCCAGTTGTTGAGTCTTCCCGCGTTGTTACGCAACAGCAGGGGAGCTTCGTTGTTGTTGTTGATGAGCACGCTTACTCCGCCGTCATTGGCGAAGTCTCCAATGGCAAGGCCGCGAGCGGGGAATTTCTTGGTGAACACTGCGCCGCTGCCGCTGCTCACGTCGTGAAACTTCATTCCATCGTTGTGAAAGAGCAGCAAAGGCTGGCGCCACTGAATGGCAGAAGATGCTTCGTCGAACAAATCGTCAGGGAAGCCGCTGGCCGCTATCAAGTCAAGATTCCCGTCGTTGTCATAGTCGAGAAACTTTAATCCCCAGCCGCTCATCCATTTGGTCGACATGCCGATGCCAGCCGGAATCGAGACGTCGTCAAAAGTCTCGTCACCGTTGTTCTGGTAGAGAGAGAAGAATTCCTCGTCGATGTTGGCGACAAACAAGTCCATCCAGCCGTCCTGATTGAAGTCAGCCGAATCAACCCCCATGCCGGAGCGAGCCCGCCCATTGCTGCTATAGGCCACCTCAGCCGCCAGGCCGTTCTCCTGAAACTTTCCTCCGCGGTTAAAGTACAGAAAGTTAGGCACGGTGTCATTTGAGACAAACAGGTCCATCCAGCCGTCGTTGTTCACATCAGTTGCGACAACGCCCCATGCCTTGCCCAAATGTTGTGCGATCCCCGTAGATTTGCTTACGTCGGTAAATGTGCCATCGCCGTTGTTGTGAAACAGCCAGCTCGGCATGGGGTTGAATATTTTGGGAATGCAGTAGTGCCGCGCGCCCGCGGAGTCTTTGGCGCACCCGTGCAGCAGGTCGAATTCAGCAAACTGGCAGACGAAAAGATCAAGCCGGCCATCGTTGTCATAGTCAAACCAGACGGCGCTTGAGCTCCAGCCGCCGGCCATGACGCCGGCCTGTGCGGTCACATCAGTAAATGTGCCGTCGCCGTTGTTGCGGTAGAGAATATTCTGCCCGCACTGTGTGATGTAGAGATCGGGAAAGCCGTCGCCGTTGTAGTCTCCTACCGCGACGCCCATGCCGTATCCGCCACCAGCCAAACCAGCTTTTGCTGTTACGTCAGTAAAAGTGCCGTCGCGATTGTTGCGATAAAGCGCATTTTGCAAGGGCGTTGGAGGATTGAAGAAGTTTGCCTTGCCGCTGTTGACAAGGTAGATGTCCATCCAGCCGTCGTTATCGAAGTCGAGGAAACCACAACCGGCGCCGCTGCTTTCAGGCAGATATTTTTGAGCCGATCGGCCCGCGGAGTGAACCCAGCGAATGCCGCTCTTCGATGGCGGAATTTCTTCAAATGTGTTTGGTGTTGCCTGAGCGGCCTGACCCAACAGCGATCCGCACACGGGACTGGCCGCGGCCGCGAGTCCCAGATTGCGCAGCAGCCTGCGACGCGAGAGATTTTCGCTGAAAGTTCTCACCCTGATCGGCGTGCGCCTCGCACAGCCGTTATCTTACCTGCATTCATGGCCTTCAGTTTAGCAATTGCGGCCGCTTGAAAACATGCGACAACACGCCCCGTGCGCAGATTTCGCATGAGTAAGAATTCGGTCTCTCAGCGCAGACGGGGATCGAGCGAAGGTTGCGTCCCGTCAGCTGACGGCGGAGCACCAACCAGATTCTCTTTCAGATCGCGAGCGAGTTTCTCAATCTCGGCCACTATACGAAGCTGGGCTGGACTCAGCGAAACAGGATTTTCGCGTGCGACCTCAGCATTCAACTCGCTGCTCAGCTTTAGTATCTTGGTGGCGTCTTTGGCAACGCGTTTTTGCCGTTCGGCCACGGCGGCGCGCAGTTGCCGCTCTTCTTCGGCGGAATCGTGGCTGGGAAGGTCGGGGTCTTCCAAGCTGCCAACAGGCGCGCCGCTGGGAAGCGTTGGCAGGCTCGGCGAAGTGGGATGAATCTGCGCGTAGCAAGGCGCAACTATAAGGAGCGCTAGCCAAAGAAGCCCGCACGCGCAAGGTTTGCCAGGGAAGGCACGATGGCACGGTGGTGGGAAGATCTGCTTACGTATCATTTCCAACCTGCTGACCTTGATTGAGGAAATTGACAACCCGGCAGAGGGGGGGAGCGTCCGATTTTGGCCTTGTAAAACCGCACCAAAGTATACTTGCTGGCGGATATAGTCTATGCCGACTTCGTTATTTCAAACAATCTGTTTGGCCGCGGCAATGCTTTTTGGGCGCCCGTTGAACAGGTATTGGGGCAGGTGTCGCCAACCGAACAGAATGGGGCAAGCCCCAAGGCTACTATCGATCCACTCGAGCAGCAGGCGCTCGATGAAGAGGAAGCCGGTAAAACCGAAGATGCCATGCGCGACTATGGGCACGCTCTCGAGCAGCATCCCGACTGGAAAGAGGGAATGTGGAACCTGGGCATGCTGGAGTACGGAAGCGATCGGTTTGCCGAGGCGGTTGTCACGTTTCATAAGGTTGTTGACATTGCGCCAGGACTGGGCATCGCGTGGAGTCTTCTTGGGCTTTCAGAGTTTGAAACGGCAGACTACGACCATGCCCTCACCCACCTTGAGAAGGCGCAGTCTCTTGGCATCAACGACGACGATATTGCGCGCGTCTCCAGCTTTCATCTCGGGCTTCTTTGGATTCGTACTTCGCAATTTGATCGTGCGTCAAATCTGTTGCTTCAGACGTTCGGGACAGACATGACATCGTCGCAGGCAAAGACTGCGCTTGGGCTTTCAACACTGCGCGTACCGCTGCTTCCCAGCCAGCTTGACCCATCTCGCGAGGCGCTGGTGCAGGCAGTTGGAGAGGCCCAGGCTGCCGGAGCGGGGCAACAGGCCGACCTCGCCAATTTGCTCCGTAATAATCCGGAACTACCCTATCTCCACTACGCATTCGGACTGTCTCTGGCGGAGAACGGAAAAGTGAAAGAAGCACAGGAGCAGATGCTCGCGGAGACCAGAGTTTCTCCGGCCAGTTCCGCGCCATGGATCGAACTCAGCCGTCTCGATCTGAAGTTGGGAAAGACGACCGACGCGCTGAAAGCGGCTCAAGAGGCCGTCAGGATTTCGCCGGACAATCAAGACGCCCATTTGCTACTCGCTCAAGCCTGGGTTACGGCGGGCAACGAGCAGAATGCAACGGCCGAAAAAAACTTTGTTGCCGCTCCTGATGCGGGCAATTCTGTCGCCGAGCAGCGCATGATCCTGCTGTATGCCAATCCAGCGATGAAGGCTGAAGCCGCTCCGAAGGCAGATGAGCAGCGCTGGAGCCGCGCCATGTCGGAATATGCCGCCGGCGAGTACCCCGACGCGATTATCGATTTGAAAGCGTGTCTGGCCACGGCCCCGGAGAGCGGTACGGGCTGGGCTCTCCTGGGACTTTCAGAATTCGCAATGAAGGATTACGACAACGCGCTCATTCACCTTGACCGTGGCTCACAGCTTGGGTTGAGCGCTAGTTCCGAGTCCCTGGCCCTCGGCAAATATACCTTCGGCATTCTGCTCACGCATGCAGGCCGCTTTGAAAGGGCTGCCACCATCCTGTCTTCGGACACTGATGCTTCAGGGCCTCTGGCTCAAAAGGTGAATTTCGCGCTGGGACTGGTGCTGTTGCGAAGAGCCGAGTTTCCAGACGCGGTGAGCCCATCGGATAAGGAACTCGTCGCCGCTGCGGGCAGCATCGAATCGCTTCTGCTTCAGAGCCAGTACGACAAGGCCTTCCCGCAGCTCAAGCTTTTGCTCCAGCAGTATCCGGCCACACCCTTCATTCACTACGCGAACGGGACCGCTTTGATCGCGTTGTCTGAGTTCGACCAGGCCACAGAGCAGATGCAGGCAGAAATGCAAATCTCTCCCACGAGCGAATTGCCTTGCGTCCGCCTGGCCTCAATCGCGCTGCGTCAGCGCGACTCCGCCGCTGCAATCACCTGGGCGCAAAAAGCCCTTCAACTCGCTCCCAACTCCGTGGACGCTCATTACCTGCTGGGGCGCGGCTCTCTTGACTCGGGCGATCCAATATCGGCTATTCGCGAACTCGAAATTGCCGCCCGGCTCAGCCCCGCCAGTCCTGAAATTCACTTCAATCTTGCCAAGGCCTATGCTCGCGCAAAAATGCCCGACAAAGCCCAGCAGGAGCGGGATATCTTCAACGGATTGAAGAAAACCGAAGAAAGCCAGCAAGGCAGTCAGGCGCCTCAGGTTGATTCTGGCTCGCGCGATCCGGCAGGGGGAACGAAACCATCTATGGGGAACGCTCCACCACTCACGCAGTGAGGATTTGCAGGTAGGTTACGCACGGTTCTCAACTTGAAGGCCGGAATCCCGTCAAATCAAAAAGATAGAGGTTGCTGAGAATCCAGTGGGCGTTCGACCGTGCGGTCAGTAATACCTCGACCGAACGGAGTGTGCGTATAATTTGTTCCGTACCGTGAGGGGTTATGAAAATCAATCTGTTTATTGCCGGAATCTTGACCGTTGCGAGTTTAACGTTGGCGAATGCTCAAGCTCCATCAGCCGGAGCGCCTTCCGTCCGGAACCCATCGGACGCCAGCGGGGTCGGCAGCACCGCCAATTTCAGCCAACTGGTTAGTGAGCAGCACGGGAGCATGCAGTATTTCGGGAAAGTGGTCGTAGACGGCTCCGGTCTGCCCTGGAATCCAATTCCGATTGCGGTGGTCTGTGACGGAAAGACGCGCTACAACACGGTCACAGATGTAAAGGGAGGTTTTGGCATCATGGTCGATGCCAAGCTGCCCGATAGCGAGATTGTTAAGACCAAAACCGATCTTGGACGCGTGACTGCGGCGCAGCTGGTAGGTTGCAAGGTGAATGCAGTTGTGGATGGCTTTAACTCCGAGCCAGTGACGATTGCCAATCGCGACGTTACCGATTCTCCCGATATTGGAACAATCCATCTGCACCAGAACCAGGCGGCCGTCGGATCCTCGCTCAGCCCCACCACCGCATCGGCCCCGGCCGATGCCATGAAGGAATTCGACAAAGCCCACTCCGACGAGATCGGGAATCATACCGACAGCGCGCGGAAACACCTGCAGAAAGCTGTCAGTATCGACCCGCAGTTTGCTGAAGCCTGGTACCACCTGGGCAGGCTTGAGGAGACGGATAAGCCAGACGATGCCTTGAACGCGTATCAGAAGGCTGCAGCTGCCGATCCAAAATACACTCCGCCATACGAGTACATTGCGTCGATAAGCGCGACCGAGAAGAAATGGCAAGACGTGGTGGATGCAACCAACCATGCACTGCAACTTGTTCCCGCCGGCACGCCGCAGATCTGGTATTTCAACGCAGTCGGAAACTTCAACCTGAAGAATGTGTCCGTTGCTCAAACGGCCGCTGAAAAATCTCTGAGCATGGATCCGAACCATCTTGCTCCCAACACCGAACAGCTTCTCGCGGTCATGTTGGCAGCCCAGGGCGAATACCAGACTGCCCTGGACCACTTGCGCCATTGTTTGACCTACATGCCACCCGGACCCAATACGGAGCTGGTGAAGCAACAGGTGGCTCAACTGGAGAAGATAGTGCCGCCAACTGCCAAGTAGCGGCTGAATCCTTGCGACCCAGCAGTCGTTGTTTGCTATTGCTCAACACCTGTCTCACCCCTTGGTCGGCCCGCTATGATCATAATTAAGTAAAATGATCATGGCGGTGCTCTAAAATGCCGCGAACGTGCTATGATCGTTCGAAATTGAATCCCAACTGGGCTCGAGAGGCTGCTGTATCGTTGAGTTCCGGCAGTTGATCTCGGATTTTTATCACCTGTCGTATTGGCAAACTGATCACAATTCAGTTGGCTCCAAGTGGAGCAGAGACGCTTCTCACCTGGCACTGCCCCGAGCTTGAAAACGTACGTCAAGGGATTGCAAGCGAGTCTTTTTATGGCGTTGTTCTTTTTTGAGTTATGCGCGGAAACCGTTGAGGCAGTGTGTGCTGCCAAGTCAGGTGGAGCGGACCGGATCGAATTATGCTCACAACTCACCTTGGGGGGGACCACTCCTTCGAGGGAGTTGATGGCTGCAAGCGTGAAGGCGGTTTCTCTTCCGATTTATGCGTTGATACGTCCCCGCGCCGGGGATTTCGCTTTCTCTTGCCAGGAATATGAGCTGATGCGTCGGCAAATCGACGATGCAAGGTCTTCCGGAGCCAGCGGAGTAGCGCTTGGGGTGTTGCAGGCTGACGGCTGCGTTGATGTGAAGCGAACGGCCGCTCTCGTCGAGTATGCGCAGCCAATGGGAACGACGTTCCACCGGGCGTTCGACGAGACTCCCGATTTGAGCGATGCGCTGGAGCAGGTAATCGAAACCGGGGCCACCAGCCTTCTTACTTCAGGAGGCGCGCCCGAAGTGCTCCTGGGAGCCGAGCGGATCGCGAACTTGATGCAGCAGGCAGATGGGCGTATCCAGATCATCGCTGGGGGCGGTTTGCGCTTGGCGTCATTGGCTGAAGTGGTGCGGCGTTCGGGCACATTCTCGCTGCACGGCTCATTGACGAACTCGAATGGCTCCAACGGCACAAAGGTAGATGCAGCCCGGCTCGAAGCCAATATACGTGAAGCTGTGAAATTGCTGCGCAGCCAATTCGACCAGATGCAAGCGCAGGCGGCGGAGCGGCGTTAGATCGGTTTTGTGATAAAGCAAGTCTTAGTTGGGCAAGCTTGCCCGCTTTTCTCTCCACCTCCATTCCAAATGGGATTTCTCACAGCAACTCTACGTGGCGGCTCGATCAGTTGCGCCTTAGCGCGAAGAGCTTCACAGAATCGCGGCGCGATGATTGTGCACCTCATGCGACCTTGACCGTGGATAATGGCTATTGCTTTCGATATGGAGGGGAACGAAGGATGAAAGACGCCTATAAATTGACGCGGCGCGAAGCCGTGCAAGGGCTTGTGGGATTGGCGGCGGTGTCCATGTTGCCAGTGGAAGCGGCGGCGGAGCGTGGGCAGAAGAGCGCGATCGCGTGGCCGGGTACGGCGGAGTCAAAGCGTGCGCAGCCATTCGACGATGATTGGCGCTTTTATCGCGGAGATGCGCCAGGCGCCGAAGGTGCGGAGTTCAATGACTCTGCGTGGCGCACGCTCGACGTTCCGCATGATTGGAGCATTGAAGACAGGACGGATGCGGCGAGCGAGGGAGCGGGCACGGAGTGGGGCACGGCGACCAGCCCTACGCGCGTTGGGCCGTTCGACGTATATGCGAGCGAGGGGCAGGGCTCGACTGGATGGACGGTTGGCGGCGTGGGCTGGTACCGCAAGGTTTTTTTGAAGCCGCAGTTGACGCCGAACGGGAAAGTCGAACTGCGCTTTGAAGGCGTCTACATGAACTGCGATGTGTGGCTCAATGGCACGCACCTCGGCAATCATCCTTACGGTTACACCGAGTTTGCTTACGACATTACAGCTGCGCTGAAAGACGGCAACAACACGCTGGCGGTGCGGGTAAACAATGCGGGCCGCAACAGCCGTTGGTATTCAGGCTCGGGAATCTTCAGGAAGGTGTGGCTGAGCACAACTGGTGAATTGAGGATTCCGGCATATGGAGTTTTTGCGACAACGCCTGAAGTGAGCAATGACTCAGCTACGGTGAATGTAGATGTGACGGTCGAAAACGGAGCGACGACTGTCAAGCGGGCCAACGTATACGTCCGCCTGCTCAACGCGGACGACTCGGTTGCCGGGGAGACGCAGGCCGCAATCACGGTGCCCTCGGCGAGCAAGGCAGAGGCGACCTGCGCAATGAATATTGCGAAGCCGCACCTTTGGTCACCTGCTGATCCGCACTTGTACCGAGTAGAGGTGGCGATTGAAGTGGACCGTCAGATTGCTGACTCGACGTGGTTGCCGATTGGCGTGCGCAAGGTGGAGATCGATGCGGCCCATGGTCTGCGGGTGAATGGCGAAGGCATTAAACTGCGCGGTGGCTGCGTGCACCACGATAACGGCCCCCTGGGTTCTGCATGCATTCCGCGTGCGGAAGAACGCCGCGTTGAGATTCTGAAGGCTAACGGCTACAACGCAATTCGCACCAGCCATAATCCGCCGTCAAAGGATTTTCTGGACGCGTGCGACAGGCTGGGAATGCTGGTGATCGACGAGGCGTTCGATTGCTGGGAGGGCGAAGGCAAGAACCCGCAGGACTACCATCTTTACTTCAAGGATTGGTGGCAGCGCGATATTGAAAGCATGGTTCTGCGCGATCGCAATCACCCTTGCGTGGTTCTGTGGAGCATTGGGAACGAGGTTCCTGAACGCGCGGAGCCGAGCGGCGTTGAGATCGGCAAGTCGCTGGCGGCTTTGGTGCACAAGCTCGACCCTACGCGCAAAGTTACGGCGGCTATTCCTGCGCCATTCGATCATCCGAAGCAGACCTGGCAGGACATACAGCCGGCCTTCACTTATCTCGATGTGGGCGGCTACAACTACCAGTGGGCGCAGTACGTGAAGGACCATGCCAGTTATCCGGAACGCGTGATGGTTGGTACGGAGTCTTTTCCGAATCAAGCATTCCAGAACTGGCAGGCCGTTGAAGGCAACAGCTGGGTAATAGGCGATTTTGTGTGGACTGCTATCGACTACCTGGGCGAGTCGGGCATCGGTCACGCGAACATCCACAACGCGCCGGAGGCTTACTCGTTTTCAGAGCCGTACCCGTGGTTCAACTCCTATTGCGGCGACATCGATCTGATCGGAAATAAGAAACCGCAGTCGTACTTCCGCGATGTGGTGTGGAGGCGCAGCCCGGTTGAAATTGCGGTGCAGCGGCCGATGCCGGAGAGGTTTGAGGAGTCGGTCAGCATGTGGGGCTGGAGCGACGAGCTGCGCAGTTGGACGTGGCCGGGGCTCGAGGGCACTACGATGAATGTCCGCGTATACAGCCGCGGAAGCCACGTGAAGCTGCTGCTGAATGGCAAAGAAGTTGGCTCGAAAAACCTGACCAATGATGACGCTCTTAAGGCTGAGTTCGCGATTCCCTATAGCCCGGGAGAGTTGAAGGCTGTGGCTTACGAGAACGGAAGTGAGATCGGATCGGTTGTACTTTCGACTGCTGGAAAAGCTAAGAAATTGGTACTGACGGCGGATAGACCGAGGCTGAAAGCCAGCCGCGATGACTTGAGTTACGTGATGGTTTCGGTCGTGGACGATCAAGGGCGACTGGTGCCGGACGCTGTGGTTCCGGTCTCGTTTGCGATCAGCGGAGCCGCTGAGATTGCCGGAGTTGGGAATGCGAATCCCAAGGATGTGGCAAGCTTCCGCCAGCCGCAGCGGAAGACGTTTCACGGTGTTTGCCTGGTGGTGGTAAGGCCAACCGGGATGCCGGGGAAAATTGAGCTGCGGGCGGATACACCGGGGATTGAAGGCGCGACGGTGCAATTGCAGACGGCTTAACCGGATGGCGCGACGCTTCAGCGTTTTAGCGCCCGTTGATCGGCGTTACAGATCGCGGCGTGGCTGCTTGTTTCACCGCGGGAATGCCGTGCTGGTGGCAGTCAGTACACTTGACCCAGTGAATGTTGTGCGTGCTTTTGGCGTTGGCGAAGGTGGTGTCCATCTTCTCAACGTCAATGCCGCAATGCGACATTTGCGGGTGGCAGGTTTTGCATGAGGCCCGCGCGTTTTCGTTGTGGCCGTTATGGCAACTGAAGCAACTGAGACCTTCGTGCACGCCCATCGGCGTTCGATCGTCGCCTGAGCCGGCCTGCATTCCCCAGGCGTTGGCGGCTGCGGGGGATTGTGCTTCAGGCATGCGCGGTGCGTGGCACTGGTAGCAGAGGGTCTGGCGCTGATCCTGGCTGACTTTGAGCGGACGTGCGCCGTCGTTGAGTTGCGGGATGGCGAGGTTGGCCGCGGGCATGTGCATGGTTTCGCGACGGTCGTAAAAGGCGAGCGAGACGGAAACTGGCGGCCCTGCAACGGACATGCGCTCGGTAGGTTTTGACTCGGGTTGGCCTTCACGGTGAATCGAGTGGCAGGTTGCGCAGGGGATGGCTGGCTGATTGGCCAGACGCGCATCGACTATATGCCAGGGTCCAACGCTGTTCTGCGGTTGCACCAGATCGCGAATCGATCCGGGAAAGTACATACCATGACAGCGGAGACAATCTTCCATCATTCGGCGCTGGGAGTTGTGCGCAGGATTGGTAAAGATTTGCGCGTAAGTGGCGCTGTGCGGACCCGCAGACCAGGACGCGTACTCGTGACGATGGCAGCGCTCGCAACTCGAGTTCATGGCCAGAACGTCAACCTGACGGAGCCGGATGGATTCAGGCCAGCGGTGGGTGAGATGCACCCAGGTGTGGCGCAGCTTGGTGGAGAGGCCGGCCTCGTGGCACTCCATGCAGTTCATGGCGCGGTGCGGAGAGCCGTGCACGTAGCTGACGTAGGAACTCATCTCGTGGCAGCTTGCGCAACCCTGGCCGCGCTCAGAAGAGTAGTACGCCGACGCGCCAAAGACGCCCGCGAAACCGAGCGCCACCAGCAAGCCCGCGGCGATTGCGGCCAGCTTGAACAGACGCGTCATGACTTGAGCCCTGTACCTTTCCAGTTGCGAACCAGCGACGCGGAGGCCATATACGCAATGGCCATGATGGTGAGCGCCGGATTGAAGCCGCCGTTGTTCACGTGCACGCTGCCGTCGATGACGAAGACATTGTCGACGTCGTGGATGCGGCAGCCAGGGTCGACCACGGATGCTTTGGGATCGTTGCCCATGCGGCATGTGCCGGCCTGATGCTGGCCAGCGGAAACGCCCGAAGCCTTGCCCGAGAGTTTGATGGTGCTGATGGCGCCGGCCTCTTTGAGCCAGGCTACGGCGCGCTGGGCCTGCACTTCGCCAATCTCAAAAGTGTGTGGATGAACGTTGCCGGAGATGCGCGCAACCGGCAGTCCCCATTTGTCGCGGACAGTTGGATCGAGGGTAACGCGGGCGTTTGCCGAAGGAATTTGCTGCGTGGGCCCGAAGACCTGGATATTGCGCTTGTACGCGGCACGCATGGCCTGTTTATGACCGAGTCCCCAACGCGGCGCGCCTGCGGGCAGACGATCGATCATATGGATCGGCAGCCGGGTGAACTCGTTGGCCAGCATGCCGCCGCCGCAGAGGCCGGGGGTGCCGTGGTTGTAGTCGGTGATGGCGATGCTGGCGCCGGGGCCGATGTCGTCGTAGACGTCGTAATCGAAAAAGCCCACCGCGCCGGTGTAGTGGTGGCCCTGCAGGTTGCGGCCGACCATGTCGTACCGGTTGCCGATGCCGTTCGGGAAAAGGCGGCTCTTTGAATTCAACAGCAGGCGCGCCGACTCGATGGCGCAGGCTGAGACCACGACAAGGTCGCAGGGCTGCTGCTGCAAGTGGCCATCGGCGTCAAAGTAAGCCACGCCGATGGCTCGGCCGCGATCGTCGGTGAGGACCTCTTTGGCCGTGCACTCGGTGCGCAGCTCGCAGTTGCCGCTGGCCAGCGCGGTGGGAATAACCGTGTTCTGCGAGCCGTTTTTGGCGTCAACTTCGCAGGCAAAACCGCAGCACCAGCGGCAGCGCATGCATGGTCCGCGACCGTTGTATGGAACGCTGTTGCGGGTCATGGGGAGGTGGAATGGATGCAGACCGAGGCGCTTGGCGGCAGGCTCGAGAATATAGAACTCGCGATTGGGCGCGAGTGGCGGCATCGGCAGCGGATGTTTTCGCGGACCTTTGAAAGGAGTGCCGGAGTAGTCGCCGGAAACGCCGATCTCGTATTCGGCTTTTTCGTAGAACGGTTCGAGATCGTCGTAGGAGATGGGCCAGTCTTCGAGCGAACTGCCAGCCGGCGCGCCGTA
>Ga0302278_10003706_pt1 | contig 16393 bp, 14 predicted proteins | sample III_Bog_N3_2_FD_194543 | JGI IMG/M metagenome (GOLD analysis project Ga0302278, IMG submission 194543) | Peat permafrost microbial communities from Stordalen Mire near Abisko, Sweden - III_Bog_N3_2 | ecosystem: Environmental > Terrestrial > Soil > Wetlands > Peat | place: Sweden: Abisko...
TGGAAGGCATGCAGAAACTGTTTTATCTGCCCGAATCCGCGACGGATTTCATCTTCGCCAACATCGCTGAGGAATTGGGTTTCATCGGCGCCATGTTTATCGTGCTTCTGTTCGCAACGTTCGGCGCCCGCGGGCTGCGCACCGCCTTCCGCTGCACCGATCCCTTTGCGCGGCTGGTTGCCTTCGGCATCACGACGTCGATTCTGTTGCAGGCATTTTTCAACATCAGCGTGGTGCTGTCGCTGGTTCCCAACAAGGGCATTCCCCTGCCGATGATTTCGCACGGAGGCACGTCGCTATTCTGCACGCTGGCGAGCATTGGGATTTTGTTGAACATTTCGCGGCAGGCGGAGTGAAGAAGGGAATAGTGCGAGTGTGAGTGTGAGTGCGAGTGTGCACAGGACCACACTCACACTCGTACTGGCCACCAATCACTAACCACTAACCACCGAGCATGAACTCTCAACTGAAAATTCTCATCGCTGGCGGCGGAACGGGCGGGCACATTATCCCCGCCCTGGCCGTGGCGCGTGAATTGGTAAGACGCCATGGCGCGGAAGTGCTTTTTGTGGGCACGGCGCGGGGATTGGAAACGCGGCTGGTGCCGGCTGCGGGGTTCGCGCTGCGCCTGATCGACGTGGGCCCGCTCAAGAGCGTGTCACTCGCAACAAAACTGCGCACGCTCTTCCGTTTGCCGTCCAGCATCGGCGATTGCAAGCGCATGATCCGCGAGTTCCGGCCCGGCGCGGTGCTGGGCGTGGGCGGCTACGCTTCGGGTCCGGCGATGGCGGCGGCGCTCTGGCTCAAAATTCCCACCATGGTCTACGAGCCCAATGCCATGCCCGGCCTGGCCAATCGGCTGGTGGGCAAGCGAGTCGATCGGGCAGCCATCAACTTTCCTGCGGCTGCACAATGGTTCCGCAATGCTGAAGTCACCGGCGTTCCCGTGCGCCCGGAGTTTTTCTCGCTGCCGTCGCCTCCCGCTCCGCCTATCGCCCCGCCACATGTGCTCATCTTTGGCGGCTCGCTGGGCGCGCGCATCTTCAACACCAATCTGCCCAAGCTGATGCCGGCGCTGTTGTGTGCCGTACCGGGACTCACGGTTCTGCATCAGTGCGGAGAACGCCACGCCGCTGCGACTCTCGAGGCCTACCAGGCCAGCGGCGCCGATGCTTCGCGCTGGCAGGTGCAGCCGTTTCTCGACAACATGGGAGCGGAATTCGCCCGCGCGCATTTGATCCTTTCGCGCAGCGGCGCCACTACGGTTGCCGAAGAGGCCGCCGCCGGCAAGCCCGCGCTGCTGGTGCCTTTTGCCGCCGCTGCCGACGAGCATCAGCGCCGCAACGCCGAAGCCATGGTCGCGGCCGGCGCGGCCGTCATGCTTGAGGAGAAAGATCTGGAGATTCCCGAGCACTTGCTGGCCGCGCTGACGGGGCTGCTGAACGATCCGGCTCGCATGGCTGCCATGTCGGCCGCCGCGCACACGCAGGCGCATCCCGGTGCGGCTGAGCGCATTGCCGATCGGCTCGCGGAACTGGCTGCAGCCGGTCGATCTTAAGGACACGCAAAAAGCCTGAGGACACGCAAAAAACCCGCCTGCCGAAGCAGAGCGGGCTTTTTGTTTTTGGCATTAAGCCGAATCTTACCGGTGTCCACCGCCACCGCCGTGGCCGCCGCCTCCACCACCGTGGAAACCACCGCCTCCGCCGCCGCCACCATGGAAGCCACCGCCGCCTCCGCCGCTGTAGCTGCGTCCACCACCGCTATAGCCGCGAGCGCCGCCACTATAGCCACGCGCTGCACCGCCGCCGGCATAACCACGCGCGCCGCCGGCATAGCCGTGACCGCCGTAGCCGTATCCGCCGCGATAGCCATAGCCGCCGCGATAGCCGTATCCGCCACGGCCCCAGTGGTACCAGGGTCCGACGCCGATGAAGACGCCGCTGTAGAACCAGTCAGGGCCGTAATAGCCATAAGGGGCGCAGGCGTAGGGGTAATAGGAGTAGTAGCCCCACTCGCAATCCGGGGGACCGTAATAGGCGGGATAGCCGATTGCAGGGCCAACGCCGATACCGACCGCGACCTGGGCATTCGCCGGTACAGCGGCGAACGGAAGAACCACAAGCGCTGCCAACATAACTAACATAACTAAGCGGAATCTCCGCATGACATCCTCCTTGTGCAGCCCGATCCTCGTTTTTCCCGACCGGAAACCGGAGTCGCCTCCAGTTCAGCACCCTCCAGCCGACTATGCTTCAGTCTTACGGCTGGCTTCCAATCTGTTAAACCACATTTTCGCTCTTTTGTTGCGGTCCGATCAAAGAATCCCGCAACCTGGAGCAAACAGCAAGGACATTCCACGTCGCCTTGCCGGGACGGTCACTCCAAAGGAAGTTACCCCCAATGGTTAGACGCCGGAAATCGCCAAAAGAAACAGAAAGCGGCCCCTCCGGTTTGGAGAGGCCGTATGTGCAGGCAGCAGAACGCGAAACTACCTGCGGTCATGGTCGTCGTGATGCCAATTGTCCCAATGCCGCTGGACGTTGGTGTGCCAGTCGAAGTCGCGGGGATGGTAGTACGGGCCTTGGCGCCAGTCGTAAACGCCGACGCCTACGCCGACGTAGTTCCAGTAGCCGGGGACCCAGTAGCCGTACGCCCAGTAGCCGTTCACCCAGACGTATCCGGGACCTGGGCATGGCGGAACGTAACCTGGTGCGCCGACGTAGACGCCAACGCGGACACGAGCTGCCTGGGCGGGCGTTGCACTCATGCCCACAATTCCAGCCGCCAGTGCCACTCCTAACATCCACTTCTTCATGCTCCGCACAGTTCCTCCCTTCCCGGCGGTCTAATTTGCTTGACCGCCCCGGCTTGTGCCCTCCCGGGAGTTTCGCTCTTGCCGCCCCCCGGGGCTTGCCGGTCTTGGTTATTTGAAACACGGCCGGCGCGAAAGGTTGCGGCAAGAAAGAGGGAAAATGGGGCAACCTTTTTCCAGAGTGGACTTCTGAGCGCGGGAATTTTGACGAAATCCGCGGGCGTCAAAAAAAGTTACGCGGCCGCTACGTTATTCTGAAAGGCGATTGATGCCGCTAGTTCCAACCACTCTGTTCGGCGCTGGTGCTGGCCGTTCCTTAAGCGGCCGGACCGCAAGCAACCGCACCACCAAGGAGTTCTCCGTGCAACACGCTCATGGCAGCTTCACCGTCGACGTTCACCCACTTACGCCTACGCCCGCCGCAGGCCTCACCCGATTCACCATCAACAAGGTGATTCACGGCGACCTGGAGGCGACGACCATCGGCGAAATGCTTGCGGGCGGCGATCCCAGGCAGGGCGCGGCGGGTTACGTGGCCATTGAGGTCGTGACCGGAACGCTCGAGGGCAGGTACGGCAGCTTTGCCCTGCAACACTTTGCCACTATGGACGCGGGCGGCCCCAAGATGCAGGTGATCGTGGTGCCCGGCTCGGGCAACGGCGAACTCAAAGGCATTGAGGGCACATTCATCATCCGCATCGAAGAGGGAAAGCATTTCTACGACCTCGACTACACGATGCCGGAAGTGCAGTGAGTAGTGATTAGTGAGTAGTGAGGAGAACTGGCTCATCGGTTCGCCGCGACGGAAAGTCACTTGAATTGTGCGGCCGCTCGCGACGGACCACTAACCACTAACCACTAACCACTGAACCCGCCCCTTCCTCTGCTACTCTGTTCCTTCACCTCCATGTTTGCCACTTCACAGCACGCGCACTTCATCGGTATCGGCGGCATCGGCATGAGCGGCATTGCCGAAATCCTGCTCAATCTGGGCATGAAGGTCTCCGGTTCCGATTTGAAGCGTAGCGCCGTCACTGACCGGCTCGCCGCACTGGGCGCGACTATCTACGAGGGGCACGACGCGGCCAATGTGGATGGAGCGACAGTGGTCGTGACCAGCTCGGCCGTGCACGCGAAAAATCCTGAGGTGCTGGAGGCGCACGCGCGCAAGATTCCCGTGATTCAGCGTGCGGAGATGCTGGCCGAGTTGATGCGGCTGAAATACGGCATCGCTATTGCGGGCATGCACGGCAAGACTACAACCACGTCGATGGTGGCCGCGGTGCTGAGTGCGGGCGGGCTCGATCCCACGGTAGTGGTGGGCGGGCGCGTGGACGCGCTGGGCTCGAACGCGCGGCTCGGCGCATCGCAATATCTGGTGGCCGAGGCCGACGAAAGCGACCGCTCGTTCCTCAAGCTGTCGCCGATTCTTGCGGTGGTGACCAATCTGGACCGCGAGCACATGGATTGCTACCACGACATGGCCGACGTGGAGCGGGCCTTCGTCGAATTCATCGATCGCGTGCCGTTTTACGGCGCGGTGACGGCCTGCATCGACAATGCGTTGCTCAAAGGCATTCTGCCGCGCGTGCGGCGGCGCGTGTTTACTTATGGCGTGGCGGCGGAGGCGGATTTCCGGCTGGAAGTTTTGGACGCGGCGCCAGCGCCGGGTTCAGCGCCAGGGCAGGGAAGTTCGTTTTCGCGTTTTCTGGTGCACACCGCATCGGGACCGTTGGGGCCCTTCGAGCTGCATGTGCCCGGCCGGCACAATGTGCTCAACGCCACGGCCGCCGTGGCCATTGCGCGGCAACTTGAAGTAACGCCTGAGAAGATTGCCGAGGGGCTCAAGCACTTTCGCGGCGTCGACCGGCGCTTCCAGCAGAGGGGTCAGGCGCGCGGCGTGACCGTTGTCGACGATTACGGCCACCACCCCACCGAAATTCGCGCTACGCTGGAGGCGGCACGCGCCTCGATTCGCGCGTCGGGGCGAGGCAAGATTCATGTTATCTTTCAGCCGCATCGGTACACGCGGACGAAAGATCTTTTGGATGAATTTGGCGGCGCATTTCGCGATGCGGATACAGTCGTCGTGCTGCCGATCTACGCGGCCAGCGAGGAGCCGATTCCCGGTGTGACGGCGGAGCGGTTGGCCGAGCGTATTCAGGGCCCGCGCGCTGCGTTCGCGTCCGACTTTGCTGCCGCAGTGCAGGCGGTTGCGGACGCGGCCCACGAGGGCGACCTGATTCTGACTCTCGGCGCGGGCAGCGTGAGCCAACTCGGGCCGCAGATCCTGGCTGCGCTCGAGAACACCCGGTTTTGAGGTCCGCGCTGCTATCCCCGGTGCCCAAACGCGAGGCACCGGGGGCACCCATTCTCATGCAGAGTCAGCACTGTTATGATGGGCGCGCAATTCCATTGAGAAATTTAGAGGCGGAAATGGCATCGAGTTCGCGCAGGAGTTTTCTCAAGGCATCCACCGCCGCAGTTGCGGCATTTGCAGTCTCCAAACCAGTTTCGGTGTGGGCGGATGCGCCCGGTCCGGTCGAGGTCTGGGCCACGTTCCGCGACCGGCGTCACGCCAAGGGCGCGCCGCTGGCGTGGAAGCTCGCGAGCGACGCGGCCTCCGACGCCATCGTGCTCAATCCGGCGGAGACGCGGCAGGAGATGCTGGGTTTTGGAGCGGCGCTCACCGACGCCTCCTGCTACGTACTGAGTCGGCTTCCGGGTGGAGAGCAACTGGCACTGCTGCAAGAGCTTTTTGCGCCCGGCGAGATGGCGCTGAACGTCTGCCGAACCTGCATCGGAGCGAGCGATTATTCGCAAACGGTTTACAGCTTCGACGAGAGCGCCGAGCCCGATCCCGAGATGAAGAAGTTTTCCATCGATCACGACCGCGAATACATTCTTCCTATTCTGAGTGCGGCGCGGCGCATCAATCCCGGCCTGTTTCTCTTCTCCTCGCCGTGGAGCCCGCCGGGATGGATGAAATCGAATGGCTCCATGCTGGGCGGGGCGATGCGCAAGCATAACTTTGGACCCTATGCGTACTATTTGATGAAATTCCTTGCGGAGTACAAGGCTGCCGGTGTGCCCATTGACGCCATCACCGTGCAGAACGAAGTGGACACCGATCAGGACGGGCGCATGCCGGCCTGCCTGTGGGGCCAGGAGTACGAGATGGAATTCGTCAAATCGTACCTGGGACCGCGGTTTCGCATGGACGAAGTCGCAACAAAAATTTGGATCCTAGACCACAACTACAATCTGTGGGGCCGCGCTATCGACGAACTTAGCGATGCCGGCGTGTACGAATCGATCGACGGAATTGCATGGCACGGCTACGGAGGCGACGTGTCGGCGATGACGCGCGTGCACGAGGCGTTCCCGCAGAAGAATGCTTATTGGACCGAAGGCGGGCCCGACATCAATGCGCCCGATTACCAGACCGACTGGGCGCACTGGGCGCAGACCTTCAACGGCATTGCGAACAATTGGGCGCGCTCCATTACCGCATGGAATATTGCACTTGATGAAAAGGGCAAGCCGAACGTGGGGCCGTTCCCCTGCGGCGGTTTGGTAACGATTGATAACGCGACGCATCAGGTGACGCGCAGCGGACAGTACTGGGCCTTCGCGCATTTCTCGCGCCACGTGCGGCGCGGGGCGAGAGTGATTGCCGCGAATGCCGTGGGAGATGCTGCGGCGAAGAGCGCTGCCGGCGGCGTTTCAGCCGTTGCGCTCCGCAATCCCGGCGGCGGCATGGTGGTGGTGCTGGCCAATCGCGGGCCTCAGAAGCGGATCCAGTTGCTGCTGGGCGCGAACGCGCTCGATGTGGATCTCGAAGCCGATTCGGTGCAGACGCTCGAGTGGCAGTAAGCCGGCCGCTGCTTTTTTTCGTGTTTGCCCCGTAACGATTAAGGTTCCCCCGGCTAAGCTGCGGAAAACCCTCATCATTCCCGGGCCATAATGAAATCTGGCGATTGTCACGACCCTGCTCCGGCGTGACCAATCAAGGAAATACCACAAATCGACCTCTGTTGTGGGACGACGACCCACCCGTTGAGTTGCGCCGCAGGCGCACGCGGGAGGATGTGCCCTTGCAGGGGCGTGTCGGCCCCCGGACTACGGGGCGCAGCGGACCGGGTATGCCGCTGGAGTTCGACGATCCCGACGGCGACGGTGTGCTGCGCCCCTCCGCGGACCGCTTCGGCAAGCCGAAAGCGCCCTGGTGGCGACCGGCCAGCACCGTGGGACGCGTGTTTCTTACCGCTGCCGCGCTTCTGGTGCTGGGTGGCTTGACCACGGCCAGCTTCATGCTCGCGCATTATGTTGAACGCGACGCGCGTTTCCGTATCGCTGGCTCCAGCAACATTCAAGCTGCCGGCCTCGCGGAGTTGAGCCGGGCCGATCTGATGCCCGTGTTTGGGGAAGACATCGGCCGCAACGTCTTTTTTATCCCTTTGGACAAGAGACGGCGTGAACTCGAGGGTATTCCCTGGATCGAGCACGCGAGCGTGATGCGCGTGTTGCCTGACCAGATTCGCGTCGCGGTGGTGGAGCGGCAGCCGGTGGCGTTTACGCAGCGCGGCCAAACCATCGGGCTCGTCGACGCGAACGGAGTGCTGCTGAGTATGGCCGCCAAGACCATGGCCGAGCGGCACTATTCGTTCCCGGTGGTGACGGGCCTCGACCCCGGCGATTCCGCGGAATCGCGCAAGGCGCGCATGGCCGTGTACCTGCGCCTGATGGCGGAACTGGATGCGGACGGCAAGCATAACTCCCAGCAGATTTCAGAAATCGATCTCACCGATCCTGAAGATGCGCGCGTGATCATGCCCGAGCAGGGATCGGACATTCTGGCGCATCTTGGCGAAGAGAAATTTCTCGAACGCTTCGAGCGCTACAAGACGAATATCGCTGCGTGGCGACAGCAGTATCCGCAACTCAGGTCGGTGGATCTGCGCTTCGACCACTACGATGACCGGGTCATTTTGCAGATGGCGTCTGGCGCGGAAACTCCCGAGGCGGCCGGGGGCGGTAAGACGACGGAAAGCGCTGCGCCGGACGCTCACGCGCAGAACGGCACGGTTGCCAAGCCCTCCGCAAACAAGCCCACCGCGAAGAAGAACAAGCCCGCACAGGCGACGAAGCACGCGGCGCCCAAGCGCACCGCGAAGAACACAAACACTACTTCGGCTCGCAAGGCAATTTCGGTTCGGGCTTCGCGCGGCGTTGAGGGCGGGTGAGCAGAATGGGCCAGAAGCCGGAAAACACGATCGTGGTGCTCGACATCGGCAGCGCCGGCACGCGGGTGCTGGTGGGCGATGTGCATGAGCAGGTGCTGCGCTATCGCGGCCACGGCGTGGTGGAGTCGGCGGGCATGCGCAAGGGTTTGATTGCCGAGCTGGCCCCCGCGGCCAAGGCGGTGCGCGCGGCCAGCGAGCAGGCCGAGCACGTGGCGCGCGTCAATATCGATACGTGCATGGTGGGGATCGGCGGCCCGCACGTTCGCGGCCTGAACACGAGCGGCGGATTGCAGTTGGGCCGCGGCATGCGCGAGATTACGCGCGAAGATGTGCGCGCGGCCGTGGATCATGCGCGCGCCATCGAACGCCCCGCGGATCGCGAGATTCTGCACCTTCTGCCGCGGCAGTTCATCCTCGACGAGCAGCCCGGAATTTTCGATCCTGTCGGCATGGTGGGCGCGCGGCTTGAGGTGGAGCTGCACATTGCCACCTGCTCCGGCAGCGCGCTGCAAAGCGCCGTGACCTGCGCCAATCGTGCCGGACTCGAAGTTTCCGAGGCCGTGCTCGAGTCCATCGCCTCCGCGGAGTGCACGCTTTCCGCCGATGAGCGCGAACTCGGCGTCTGCCTGCTCGACATCGGCGCGCATTCCAGCGACATGGCGGTATTTTTCGAAGGCGCGGTGGCCTATACCGCTTCGGTTCCTATCGGCGGCGCGCATTTCACGAACGATCTTGCCATCGGGCTGCAGATGCCGGTGGCGCAAGCCGAGGAGCTGAAGCGGCAATACGGCAATGCGGTGGTAACCGCGGTGCCGCAATTGGCAGAGATCGAAATTTCGAACCCGCAGCCGCAGCGCCTGGCGCTGCGCACCATCGCAGAGATTCTGGAGCCGCGGGCGCGCGAGTTGATGTACTTTGTGCGCGAAAGCCTGCGCCAGGGCGGCGTCATCGATGCCCTGGGCGCGGGTTGCGTGCTTACCGGCGGCGGATCGATGCTGCCCGGAATGCTGGATGTAACCGAGAGCCAGTTGCGCGTGCCGGCACGCACGGGTTTGCCGGTGCGCCTGCCGCAAATGCCCGCGGCGCTGAACCATCCATCGTGGGCAGCGAGCATCGGCATGATTCTCTACGCGCATCGCACGCACGCCATGCGCGCCGCGGAAGACAACCGGAGTTTGCGCGCCAGGCTGCGCGCCATGATCGCGCCGAGTTTCTAAAGGACAGGGAGCAAGGGAACGAGGGAGCAAGGGAGCAAGGGAGCAAGAAAGTACGCGACAGGGAATAGGGATCTGAAGAGCAGGAAATCGTAGACGAGGAGAGCGGAGCCCAATGGAACAGCAAAAGAGTGAAGCCGGAGAGATGCGAATTCAATATCACGACGAACCCCTGCGCAATGCGCGCATCAAGGTCATCGGCGTAGGCGGAGGCGGCGGCAACGCCGTGAACCGCATGATTCAGGCGCACATGGAAGGCGTGGAGTTCATCACCGCCAATACCGATGTGCAGGCCCTGAAGCTTTCTCAGGCGCCCATCAAATTGCAATTGGGTGTGCGGCTCACCTCAGGGCTGGGCGCGGGCTCCAATCCCGACGTGGGCCGCCGCGCCGCGCTCGAAGATTCGGAAAAGATTATCGAGGCGCTGGAAGGCGCCGACATGGTTTTCGTCACCGCGGGACTGGGCGGCGGCACCGGCACCGGCGCCGCGCCGGTCATCGCCTCGCTGGCCAGCGAGATGGGCATTCTGACCGTGGCCGTGGTCACGCGGCCCTTCGGCTTCGAAGGCAAGCGCCGCCTGGCGCAGGCCGAGCGCGGCCTCAAGGAACTTCTCGACAGCGTCGATACCATGATCGTGATCCCCAACGAAAAGCTGCTGGCCGTGGCCAAGGACGCGGGATTTTTTGAGAGTTTCCGCATCGCCGACGACGTGCTGCGCCAGGGCGTGCAGGGCATCAGCGACATTATCACGATCCCCGGCATCATCAACCGCGACTTTGCCGATGTGAAGACGACGATGGCCGGCATGGGCCACGCGGTGATGGGAACGGCTATCGGGTCGGGCGCTAATCGCGCCGCGGAAGCCGCGCAACTGGCCATGGCTTCGCCGCTGCTTGAAGAGGGCGCCATCGACGGCGCACGCGGCATCCTCATCAACATCACTGGATCCAGTTCGCTCAAGCTTTCCGAGGTCAACCAGGCGTCGTCGCTCATCCAATCGGCGGCGCACGAAGACGCCAACATCATCTTCGGCGCGGTGCTCGACGAGAAGATGGGCGAGGAAGTGAAGATCACCGTCATCGCCACCGGCTTCCGCGACCAGATGCCGGAGCGCCGCGCACGCATGCTGAACGTGGAAGAAGCGCCGGTGGTTTCAGTGCCGGTGGTGGCGCCGGGCAACTGGCTGCCGGATAGGGATCTAGCGCCGGCGCCCACGCGCGCCCGCTTTAAAAGCGAGGAAGAGGAGACGGGCGCTGACAACAACGCAGATGCGTTCTACTTTGCCGCTGCGGCGCCGGGCGTAGCGACCACGGTGACGGTGGCAACGCAGCAGACCGTGGCGGAGGCCGACGACGCCATGGATTTCGCGATGCAAACCGAGAGTGCGCCGGCTTCTGCGATGCCTCAGTTCGGCGCTATGGAGAGTGAGCGGGAATTGAAGGCTCCGCCCCGGGACTATGCGGCGGACTTCCCGGAGGCTCCGCGCAGGGCGATCGAGCAGGAAATGGGAGAGCGGGAAATGGCGGAGCGGGAAATGGCGGAGCAGTACATGGCGGAGCAGGCACAGGGACCGGAGATCTCGTTGTTTCCAGAGGCGGCCGGTGAGCAAGAAAGGGATCTGGATGTCCCCACGTTTTTGCGCCGCCTGAAGTTTTAGTGGCGTGGAGCCGGAGTCTGGATGAGGCAATAAATGAGGCATTTGCGCCGATTCGGTTGATCGGCCTGGTGCCGAGTATCAAAATGGGCGAGAACACGGTATATTGAGGGAAACGTCCCCAAAAGTTGTACCGGAAATGCCACAGTTCGAGAGCAATTCTCTCGATTTGGGTTACTGTAAGAATAGGTACGGGCAGGGTGATAGGGTGGCCGACGAATAAACCCATCCATCCGAGCCATCCAGCAGCGAGGCCGGCAAGCAACATGGCTCTGCCTGCGGTGCAAGATACGACCCGCTCGCAGCATGAGCTGAAAGCAAGAAGTGCGTCGTCCAGGGGGCGAGCGCGCGGCACGAAATCCAACGGTTGAGAGGAAGTGGACTGGATGAAGTCGTCACGCGTCAGGTTTCTTGGCACGGCCTTGGTGGTAGCTGTCTTTGCTGTGTGCGGTCTCAGCGCCGCAGCGTTTGATGCTCCGCGACCCCCGGTGCATCATGTCAAGCCGCAGTCGCGGCTCAAGGAGTCGCACCGCGCCACGGCGCATCATGCAGTAACCCATGCGACGAAATCTACGGCAACCCACACCGCGACCACGCACAGTACTTCATCCCGCGTAACCAAAAAGTCGACGACTACGAGCGCACATGTGCAGCGGGTTTCTGTCACCCGTCGCCATCATTATTACGAGCGCTTCACGGCCAGCTCGTTTGTGAAAGGTGAGATCGGCACGGGCGACATCACAGCCGGCGAAGATCCGGTGGTGCGCCAGGCCGCGATCGACGCTCTGGGCGACATGAACGGCACCGCCCTGGTGATCGATCCCTCGAACGGCCGCATTCTGGCCATGGTCAACCAGAAACTGGCGCTCTCACCAGGCGCCGAACCCTGCTCCACGATCAAGCTCACGGTGGCCCTGGCCGGGCTCTCTGAAGGTCTGGTCACGCGCGACACGCCGGTGCAGTTGGCGGGCTTCCGCATGAATATGACCCAGGCGCTGGCCAAGAGCAACAATCTTTACTTTGAAGAGATCGGCCGCGAACTGGGCTTTGAGCGCGTACGCCACTATGCCACGCAGTTCGGGCTGGGCGAGCTGGCTGGCTACAACATTGCCGGCGAGCAGTTGGGCATTTATCCCGATCAGCCGATTCCCGAGTCGGAAGGCGGCGTAGCCCGCATGTGCAGTTTCGGCCAGGGCGTTTCTCTTACGCCGCTGCAACTGGGCGCTTTTGTGGCCTCCATCGCAAATGGCGGAACGCTGTATTACCTTCAGCATCCCACCACTCCCGAAGAGGTGGCCGCGTTCCAGCCCCGGGTGAAGCGCACGCTGGATATCGCCCGCTACGTTCCCGACTTGGAAGACGGCATGGCGGGCGCGGTGGAATATGGAACCGCGCGCAGACTGCGCGCCAACTTCAACCAGTTGCCAGTCTTCGGCAAAACCGGGACTTGCTCAAACGAGGGCACGCGCTACGGCTGGTTTGCGTCCTACTCCGAGACGCCCCAGGGCGCGCTCGTGACGGTGTTCTTCCTTGAAGGCGGCCGGCCCACCTTTGGCCCGCGCGCCGCCGAGCTTACCGGCGAGTTCTACAAGAATCTCTGGGACCACGACTACTTCGCCGTGAAAAATCAGGATGCGCAGAACGCTCCCGCCGCCGCGCCTGCCGGCAATCCCGCGCCGGCCTTTCCGGCGCCGGCCGCGCCCGCACCCGCCGAGCAATAGCGGCGATCCGCAACTCTCGCGTTGGAAAAAACAAAAAGCCGCCTTCGGGCGGCTTTTTGTCGCATTGCCGCCGCATTGCAATATGCCGATTTACCGCGAGGGTTTGTTGCTATAATTCGAGCAATTGCAGAGAGGTGAGCCAATGAGAACTCTTGTCATCAGCGTACTTTCTGCAACTTCGCTGCTTGCAGTCGCGCAGTCAAGCCAAAGCGCGCCCGATGCACAGGCCATCTTCGAACGCACCAAAGCGGCAACGGTGATGGTCCTGACGGGTGAGGGCGCGGGCAAGCTCCATTCCATCGCTACCGGCGTGGTGATTTCCAACGATGGCGTGATCCTCACGCCATGGCATGCCATCAAAGGCGCGCTTGAAGTGCAGGTTCGCACGGCGGGTGGCGATGTTTTCGACCAAGTGAAGCTGCTGGGTTATGACGAGCGCCGCGATGTGGCCGCGCTGAAAATCACTGCCGATTCTCTTACAGCGCTCACGCCCGGCAGCTCGGCAAGCCTTGCCAAGGGTGACCGCGTGTATGCCGTCGCGAATGACGGCGGATTGAAATGGTCAACGACGCAGGGAGTTATTTCCGCGATTCGCCCCGCCGACGAGGTTCCAGGAGCAGGAACCGGCTTTCGTATCGTGCAGTTCACTGCGCCTGTAGCCTCCGGCGCTATCGGCGGAGCGCTTGTCGACCGTTCCGGCGCATTGATCGGCATTATTGTCAGCGTCAAGAATCAGTCTGCGTTCGCTATCCCGATCGAAAATGTGCTGGGATTGCCTGATTTGGGGACCAATCAGATTCTAGGTTCCGGCGCCAACCTGGAAATGCCGGCGAAGCACGCAGCCGCGAATACGAAACCGAGCCCCGCCGGCAGCTCGAAGCCGAAACCGCCGGCGCACGAGACACCGAACGTTGACGTCTCGGCAATTTCGGCCTCAGGCATCGAGGACGCGGTGAACCGCGCCCTGGCGGCGCAATAGGGCCGGAAAAAAGTCGGGCCGGTCATCGTCCCCTTCATCAACTTCGATACGCGAATCGCTGATCGGTTCCTCGCCTTGGATCATCCTCTCCTCACCTCTTCCGGCGCTGGAAGGTTATCCTGATTTCGTGAGCGACAAATTGCATTGGGTCCTCGCCGGCATTGGCGACATTGCGCGCAAGCGGGTCATCCCCGCCATTCAAGCTGAGCCGCGCAGCGCAATGTACGGATTTGTCACTCGCGACCCCGCCAAGGCGCTTGAATTTCCCGGCGCAAAGTCGTGGGCCACGGTGGAAGAAGCGGTCACCGATCCGGCGGTGGACGTCGTCTACATCGCGCTGCCCGTGGCGTTGCACGCGAACGCCGCCATCACGGCTCTGCGCGCTGGGAAACACGTGCTCTGCGAAAAGCCCATGGCTATCGACTTCGCGCAGGCGCAGCGGATGGTGGCCGCAGCGAGCACTTCCAGGCGTTTTCTTGGCGTCTCTTATTACCGCAGGCTCTATCCGAAGCTCATCCGCGCGAAGCAACTCATCGCCGAGGGCGCCATCGGCCGGCCGTTGCTGGCCGAGGCCAACTGCCACGGATGGACCGAAATCCTGGAAGGGCGCGATTGGCTGATGAATCCCGCCATGGCCGGCGGCGGCCCGCTCTACGACATCGGCTCGCATCGTATCGACGCCATGAATTTCCTCTTCGGCAAGGTGGACCGCGCCTGCGGCCTGCTGTCGAACACCGTGCATCGCATGAGCGTTGAGGATTCGGCGACGGTTCTAATGCAATTTCCCGGTGGGGTGCACTGTGTAATTGACGTGCGCTGGAACTCGCACGTGGCGCGAGACCAGTTCCGCATTATCGGCGAGGACGGCGAGATCAATCTCGATCCGCTCAACAGCCCTGAGCTGCGCGTGACCGCTCGCGGAGAGAGCCGCGTGGAGGTTCTGCCTCCGCATGAGAACCTGCACTATCCAGCGATTGAGAATTTTGTCGATGCTGTTCTGGCCAACGATCCAGCCCGTCTGGCCTGCCCAGCCGAGCAGGGCGCCTGGGTGGACTGGGTGATTGAGCAGGTGGTGCGGTCGCAGGTTCAGTGGGCCTGAAGCAGCCGCACGATTTTTCTCGCGGCTTTTGCGACGGATTCGAATGAGCCACATCCCATAGAGAGGTGTGGAGGCTTTTTCCCCGAACGCCGGCCCGCGGAGTTGGCGTTCTGATTGCCCACACCGCACTTGGATCTGATCGATGGCGCTGCCGACTGACATTCTGTTGACCTACGGGTACTTACTGCTCTTTGCCTGGGTATTGGTGGAGCAGTTGGGCATTCCGTTGCCCGCCACGCCGGTGCTGCTGGCGGCCGGCGCGCTCTCGGTGGACGGCCCTTTTAACTTTGTTCTGGCGCTTGCGCTCAGCGTGGTGGCCACGCTCATCGCGGATGTGGTGTGGTTCTTCATCGGCCGCCGTCAGGGGCACCGCGTTCTCCGCCTGCTTTGCAAACTTTCGCTCGAACCCACCACCTGCGTCCGGCGCACCCAGGACTCCTTCGCGCGCCGCCGCGGCACCATGCTCATGTTTGCCAAGTTCGTGCCTGGCCTGGGGATTCTTGCGCCGCCCGTGGCCGGTGAGAACGGCATGGGGTTCGGCGCTTTTCTGTTTTTTGACGGCATCGGCGCAACGCTTTGGGCGGGAACGCTGCTGGCCGCGGGCCGCTTCTTTGGTGACCTGCTCAAGCGCAATGCCGGCCTGCTCAACTGGGCCGGCCGTTTCTCCGGCGCTTTACTGGTTGCTGGAGTCGTTGCGTTCATTCTGGTTCGCCTCTATCGCCGCCGGGTGGTGCTCAAAAAGCTGGTCGCCTCGCGTCTTGAGCCGGAGGACCTGAAGCGCCAGCTCGACGCGGGAGAGCCGGTGTGCATCATCGACCTGCGCCATCCGTTGGAACTCTTGCCTGAGCCCTTTACGCTGCCGGGCGCGAGGCACTATTCGCCCGATTCGCTCGCCGAGCGCCACAACGAGATTCCACGCGACCGCGACGTGGTGCTCTATTGCACATGTCCCAGCGAGGCCACCGCGGCCAAGACCGCCATGACGCTGCACCGTCTCGGCATTGACCGCGTGCGGCCCTTGCGCGGCGGCTATGACGAGTGGAAGCGGCTCGGCTTTCCACTGGACGCGATTCCGCCCGCCAACCCCATGGTGACGGCCGTGGAGCCGGCGAGCTGATCGCACCGACCGCTCGCGTCTTCATTCATTCACTCCTTTACTTCGTTGCGCTTGACGCGTCTCGCTTCCCATGTTCGACTGATGCAGGAATCAGCGATATCCATGCATCTGTCCCAACTTACTCTTGACGATTACAACCGACAGTTTGCCGATCGCCACCTGCTGCACGGCGTGGTGGGCAAGTGGGCCAGCGAACGTCCGGGCTCCATCGCCCTCGTGAGCGCGGAATCGGGGCGCACGGTTACTTGGATCGAGTTTGACCGTTTCGCCACGGCCCTGGCCTGTGAATGGCTGCGCCTGGGCTTCAAAAAGGGCGACTATCTTGTCACGCTGCTGCCCATGTCCGTGGATCACGTTCTGCTCGAATACAGCTTGTTCAAAATCGGTGTGATTGTGGTTCCGCTTGACCTGCGCCTGCCTGCCGCCGAGGTCATCCGCGTCGTCGAGATGCTGCGCCCGCGCGGATTTGTCTGTCTTGGTCTGTACGGGCCAATCGATTTCCGCGAGATGGGCCGCGCGGTGCAAGCCAAGTCCCCCTGGATCGAGCA
>Ga0302278_10003708_pt1 | contig 16388 bp, 15 predicted proteins | sample III_Bog_N3_2_FD_194543 | JGI IMG/M metagenome (GOLD analysis project Ga0302278, IMG submission 194543) | Peat permafrost microbial communities from Stordalen Mire near Abisko, Sweden - III_Bog_N3_2 | ecosystem: Environmental > Terrestrial > Soil > Wetlands > Peat | place: Sweden: Abisko...
CAGGACTCGCCCGCTGTTCCAGTCATGACCCAAAACTATTTTAAGACTTTTATTATAAGCTAGGTCAGTTTTTTACCCCCCCTACCCCAGCACTATCTCCCGATCGAACAGCCCGCCCAGCCAATCTCTATCATGGCTGGCGGCGATCACGGCCGCGCCGCGCTCCTTGGCGACTTGCACCGCCAGGCGCACCGCCTCGGCGCTGGCCGCGTCCAGGTTGGCCGTGGGTTCGTCGAGCAAAAGCGCCAAGGGGGTAAGGGCCAGCCGCGCCGCCAGGGCCACGCGCTTGGTTTCGCCGCCGGAGAGTTCGAACCATTGGCGCGGGGCGAAAGCCTTGGGTTCCAGGCCGACCACGCCGAGGGCGTCGGCGACCTTGGCGGCGAGTTCCCGGGTTTGGCCCCGGGCGCGCAGGCCGAAGGCCACGTTCTCGAACACCGTGCGTTTGAAGAGGTAAGGCTCCTGCAAGAGCAGCGTGGCCTGGCGTCGCGGTTCGAGCGCGGCCTCGCCGAAGAATTCGATCGTCCCTTCGTCCGGTTCGTCGAGAAAGGCGAGCAGGCGCAGGAGGGTGGACTTGCCCGCGCCGTTGGCGCCGGTCACGGCCACGGCCTCTCCCCGGGCGACCTCAAAGCCCGCAAGCCGCAGCGCCACCCGCTCGCCATGGCGCCGCACCAAGTTGCGGGCGGCGTACAGCGCGCTCACCTGGCTGCCCGCCGGCGCAGCGTCACCAGCATGGCATTGACGGCAAAGGCGATGGCCAGCAGCACGAACCCGAGGGCGATGCCCCGGGCAAAGTCGCCCTTGCCGGTCTCCAGGGCGATCGCGGTGGTGATGGTGCGCGTCTCCCACTTGATGTTGCCGCCGAGCATCATGGCGATGCCGACCTCGGTGATCACCCGGCCGAAGGCCGAGACCATGGCCAGCATGACCTGGTAGCGCGTTTCCGCCAGGCAGGTCAGGGCCACCTTGAAACCGCGCGCGCCAAGCGTCAGCGCCGTGTCACGCACGCGCGGATCGAGCGACTCCACGGCCTGGGCGGTCAGGGACACGGCGATGGGCATGGCCAAAATGGCCGAGCCGACGGCCATGCCGGCGATGGTGAAGAGCAGGCCCCATTCGCCCAGCGGCCCGCGCCTGGAGACGAAGGCGTAGACAAGCAGGCCGATGAGCACGGTGGGAAAGGCCAGCAGCGTGTCGGAAATAAGGCGCAGCGCGCGCCGTCCCGGGAAACGGCCGTAGCCCAGGGCAAACCCGGCCGGAATGCCGAGGGCGGCGGCGGCGGCCAGGGCCAGGGCCGTGGTTTTCAGCGACGCCCAGACCGCCGCGAAGGTTTCGGGGTCAACGGCGGCAAGCAGCGCGAACGCCTGGACGAATCCGTCCGCGAGATAATTCATGCCCCGGCCGCCGCGTCCGGAATTATTGCCCGGGATGCAACAAGAAAGATATGTTTGCTCCCATGCCTATTTCTCGTCGGAAAGCAGAAAGAACAAGGGTTTGCCTCCCAGCGTAAATCCCCGGACCAGGGCTTCGGCCGAGGGCGAGCTCCACCAGGCCACGAATTTTTCCGCCGCTTCTTTCTTCACGCTCGGGCACTTCTCCGGATTCACCATCATGGCCGAATAGACGTTGCGCAGGCTCGGGTCGCCCTCGACCAGGACGACCAGGCCCTTGCCCCGGTCGGTGGCCTCGAACTTGATGAACGTGCCCCGGTCCGCCAGGGTGTAGCCGTTTTTCTCAAAGGCCATGGTCAGGGTGGACATCATCCCTTGGCCGGCCTGGATGTACCAGGCGCCCCGCGACTCGGCCTTGCCCGTCGGAACAGGCAGGCCGGCGGTTTGCCACAGCTCTTTTTCGGCCTTGTGCGTGCCGGATTCGTCGCCCCGGCTGACGAACGCGGCCTTTTTGCCGGCGATGATCGAAAGCGCCTCGGCGGCGCTTTTGCCCTTGATCCCGGCCGGATCGGAGGGCGGACCGACCAGGACGAAATCGTTGTACATGAACTGCTTGCGCCCCACGCCGTATCCCTGGGCCACATACTCCTCCTCGGCCTTGGGCGCATGCACGAGCAGGACGTCGGCGTCGCAGTTCTTGCCCAGTTCCAGGGCCTTGCCCGTGCCCACGGCCACCCATTTGAGGTCGATGCCGGTGTCTTTTTTAAACGCCGGGGCCATCACGTCCAAAAGCCCGGTGTCCTGGGTGCTGGTGGTCGTGGCCAGGGTCAGGGTTTCGGCCCAGGCGGGGGGGCAGGAAAAAAACAGCAGAACCGCGGCGTAAGCGAGTATTTTGCGCAAGGGCATCCTCCAGGATTGTCGGGCCGAACCCGAAGACGCGGCCGGAACATATTGAATTTACAAATTTTATAATCAGCGCCGTGCCAACATGTCAAGAACGGCCCCGTGAAAGGTCCCAAAGGCGGCCGCCGGCGCGGGGCGCGCGGTGTTACGGGGCGATGTCCAGGATTTCCAGACCCAGCCTGGCGGCCTGGGCGTCCAGTTCGGCCTGGAAGCGCCCGAAGCGCTCGAGCAATTCCCGGCCGAGGGGGGTGAGGCTGTAGCCTTCGCGGTTGCAGCCGGTCTTCTCGATCAAGGGCCGGCCGATGACCGCCTCGGTGCGCTTGATTTTGCCCCAGGCGGCCCGGTAGCTCATGGCCAGGGCCACGGCCGCGGCCCGCAGCGAGCCCAGCTCGTCGATCTTGTTCAAAAGCCGCAGGCGGCCGGAGCCGAAGTAGACGCCCTCCCCGGTTTCAAGCCAGACGCGCACTTTGATCCTGGGTTTGTGTCCTTCCATGCCCGCCTTCTTTTTGAGAGTCATAGCAAGACGGGCGCGCCGAGAAAAGGGGGGCTGCCCTCCCCGCCCGGCAAATCGCCCGGTTAATCGTCCGGATATATTGACGCAAAATCCTTCCGGACTTACCCTGATCCATCGGCGCGCGGAAGAGGGCTTCAGGCGGCCGAAAACAGCACCCCGGACGCGGTCCGCCGGGACGCCCCGAGGCTGTCCCAACCCGCGCCCTGGCCCAGGGAGTTTCACCATTTCCAATAAGATTTCCGGCAACACCGAGGGACTCAAACCGTCCCAGACCAAGTCCCTGGAGAGATTGTACAACCGGCGTTTCCCCTCGCGGGGAGGGTATTTGATCGAGCAGGCCCGGGAACTCGCCCTGCAAAGCGCCGACACCGGCCGGCAGATCGGCCTGCTTATCGACCGGCGCGGGCGAACGCAGATGGTCATCGCCGGAACCCCGCAGGGCGTGCTCATCCCCGACCTGTCGCGCATGCGCGCGGGCACGGGCCGCCTGCGCGGGCTTAGGTTGCTGCACACCCGCCTCGGCGGCGAGGGCCTGACCCAGGAAGACCTGACCGACCTCATTTTCCTGCGCCTGGACAGCGTCAGCGTCCTGGCGGTCTCGGCCGACGGCTGGCCCACGACCCTGCAAGCGGCCCACCTGGTGCCGCCCGGGGCCGGCAGCCAGCCTTACGAGGTGTATCCGGTCACGCCCTGGGACCGGGTGAGCCTGGACTTCGCGGCCTTGACTTCGGCCATCGAGGAGGAACTGGCCCGGACCGGCGAAAGCCTGGCTCCGGGCGAAAAAGGCCGCGAGCGGGCCATTTTGATCGGGGTGTCCAAGCAGCCCCGCGCGGCCATCGAAACCGACCTCGACGAACTGGCCGCGCTCGCCGACACCGCCGGCTTGACGACCGCCGCGCGCGTGGTCCAGCGGGTGGCCCAGATCAACCCCAAATTCATCATCGGCAAGGGCAAGCTCGAGGAACTCGAAATACTGGCCTTGGAGCACAACGCCGGGGTCCTGCTCTTTGACGGCGAATTGTCCCCGGCCCAGATACGCAACCTGGCCGAGGCCACCCAGCGCAAGATTCTCGACCGCACCCAGCTCATCCTGGACATTTTCGCCCAGCACGCCCACTCGCGCGCGGGCAAGCTCCAGGTGGAGATGGCCCAGCTCAAGTACACCCTGCCCAGGCTCGTCGGCCAAAACGCCGCCCTGTCCAGGCTCATGGGCGGCATCGGCGGCCGGGGGCCGGGCGAGACCAAGCTCGAAATGGACCGGCGCAAGATCCGCGAGCGCACGGCCAGGATCAAGGACGAACTGGGCAAGCTGCGCGCGCGCCGGGCCAGCGTGCGTTCGCGCCGGGCCAAGGCCGCCGTGCCGGAGGTTTCTCTGGTGGGCTACACCAACGCGGGCAAATCCACCCTGCTCAACACCCTCACCCAAAGCAAAACCCTGGCCGAGGACAAGCTCTTCGCCACGCTCGATCCGGCCAGCCGGCGCCTGCGCTTTCCCGACGAGCGCGAAATCATCCTGACCGACACCGTGGGCTTCATCAAGGATCTGCCCGAGGAGCTCATCGAGGCCTTCCGGGCCACGCTGGAGGAACTTGAGGCCGCCGACCTCTTGGTGCATGTGGCCGACGCCTCGCACCCGGCCATCGAGGACCAGATCCGGGCCGTGGAAAGCACGCTTGAGCGCATGGAACTTTCGCGGACGCCGCGCATCCTGGCCTTGAACAAATGGGACAAACTCGACGCGGACCACAGGGACCAGCTGGCGCGGGACCATCCCGAAGCGGTGTTGATTTCGGCCCTGACCAAGCAGGGCCTGGTCGACCTGACCGTCGCGCTTACCCGGAAACTTGCCTGGCCGCCGCCGTGGCGGGAGCGTCCAGACCCGAGGCCTTGACCCCGGCCGCGGGGTCCTGGCCCGGCAGCTCCAAAAGCGCCCCGGCGCAGATGGGGCAGAACTGTTTGCCCGCGCCCGCGCCGATGACGCTCAGCGCCTTTTGCAGGGGCATGCCTTTGCGGTAGGGCCTGTCCGAGGTCATGGCGTCGAAGGCGTCGGCCACGGCGATGATGCGCGCCCCGAGCGGAATCGCCTCGCCCTCGATGCCGGCCGGGTAGCCCGTGCCGTCCCAGCGCTCGTGGTGGTACATGATCAGCGGGATGATCTTTTTGAGCGACTTGATCGGGCGCAGGATCTCGGCCCCGATCAGGGCGTGCTCCTTGATCGTGGCGTATTCCTCCTCGGTCAGCTTGCCGGCCTTGAGCAAAATCACGTCGCGCACGCCGATCTTGCCGATGTCGTGGAGGTTGGCCGCGATTTCCAGGTCATGCAGTTCGTTTTCGGAGAGCCCCAGGCGCGCGCCGATCTCAAGCGCCATGCGCGAAACCCGCAGGGTATGGCCCGAGGTGTACTGGTCGCGCGCTTCCAGGGCCACGACCAGGGCCTTCATGCTGGAGAGCACGTGGTCGTATTCCCGCTTGAATTGGCGGTAGCTCTCGGAAAGCAGCTGCTCCACGGCCAGAATCAGCCGTTCCACCTCGAACGGTTTGACGAAAAACCGGCTCACGCCCAGCCGCTCGGCCCGCTTGCGGTCTGCGGACGCGGGCTCCTTGGTGCTCATGAGGATCAAAAAAACGTTTTCGAGTTCGGGCCTGACCCGGATGGCCTCGAACAGCTCGTACCCGCCAAGCCCGGCAACGCCGATATCGGCCACGATCACCTCGGGGCGCTCGCTCAGGGCGATTTCCAATCCTTGCCGGCCGTCTTCCGCGAGGATGACGTGCAGGCCGTTTTTGATGAAGGAGTGGCGCAACAGTTCACGGATGACCTTGCTGTCGTCGATGCACAGGATCTTGCTGCGCCGGCGGCGGTCGAGAGCGCCCAGATGCTCGTTGACCTTGGCCTTGATGAGGTCCATGGCCGAGGACTTGAGGATGTAATCGTCCACGCCGCAGTTGAAGGCGGTCTCGATGTCGAGCGCATTGTCGCTGGAGGAGAAGGCCACTACCGGGATGTAGCGTTCCGTGTTCTCCTGCTTGATGCGCTTGCACAGTTCCAGGCCGCTGAGCTTGGGCAGTTGGATGCCGGTCAAGACGATGTCCGGGGCCTGGGCGCGGTATTCGCGCAGCGCCTCCTCGCCGTTGAAGGCGTGCAGGATCTGGTAATGGGCCGGATTGAAAGCCGCCGTGAGCAGCCGGTGCATGGTCTTGCTGGTTTCGGCGAAGAGAATCTTCTTGCGGGTCGGGGGCTGGCGGCCGTCGCGATGCGTGGCCTCGCGGCGGGCATGCTCGGCCACGAAGATCTCAAAGACGCTCTCGATGTTCTCCCGGTTGACCAGCACCATGTCCGTGACCGGCAAGAGATCCTCGAACTCCTGGCGGCAGGTCCCGTCCGCGGCCGGGCACAGGAGCATGATCCGCGTGCGGCCGCCGAGTGCGTCCAAGCTTTCGCGGATGGCGGCGTAGAGCGCGGGAGCCTCGACTTCGCAGTAGCTGTCCTGCATCAGGACCACATCCGGGACAAGCGAGGCGATCCTGCTTTGGACTTGGGAGCGTTCGGGGGAAACGAAAACGAATTCGATCTCGCGGGATAGAAAATACTTTTTCAGATAGGTTTTGTAGAGGGCGATATCGAGGATGCACAGCACTTTCATGGGGCCACCCGAAGCCGGTCTCCGTAACCGAAGGGTCCAGTTGAGGAGTGCGCCCGGCAGGCGGCCTCGACCCACGATCCAACCGGATCAGCTATAGGCTTCTCCCCGCCGATTGCAAGGCAAAAAGCGGCGGTAAATCCCGGCCGCCTACTGCGCGATCACAAAGGCGTCGGCATACTGCGCGCGCAGATCGGACTGGCGGCGCAGGGCCTCGGTCAAGGTCGGGAAGGTTCCGGCCTGGACCCGCCAGAACTTTTGCCCCTCGATCTCGGAATACTGGATGCGCGATCCGGAATAGGTTTTCTTGATGCGCTCCAAGAGCCTGTCGGCATTGGACTGGACCGTAAAGGCCCCGATCTGGACGTAGAAGGGGCCGGGCAGGCCGTCCTTGGTCAGGCCAGGGATGGTCCCGACCGAACTCACCCTGACTTTGGACGTTCCCTTGCCGTAAATGCCGATAGCCTTGGCCCCGGCCAGGGACATGTCGATGATCCGGCCGGAGACGAACGGCCCCCGGTCGTTGATGCGCACGACCACGCTCTTGCCGTTCTCCAGGTTTTTTACTTCCACCTTGGTGTTCATGGGCAGGATCTTGTGCGCCGCGGTCAGCTCGTACATGTCGTAAATCTCGCCGTTGCTGGTCTTGTGGCCGTGGAAATCCGGCCCGTACCAGGAGGCCACGCCGGTCTCGGAGTAGCCCTCGCCCGTGGTGAGCGGATAATAGGTCTTGCCGCCCACGGTGTAGGGCTTTTGGGTGCCCTTGCCGCCGTATCCGCTGGTTTGCTTGGTGGAAAAGAAGCCGCAGCCGGCCAGAGTCAGAGCCAGGGCTGCGGCCAGGCAGACACGAAGGGCCCGCCCGAGGGTGGCGGCGCGCGGCATGGGCGGATTGACCAGCGTCTTGTCCAAACCGGCCTCCAAGCGGTATCAGCGGCGGCTGAGCGCCAGGGCCAGGGCCGTGGTCAGCTTGATGAGCTCGGCGTTGTTCTTGCGCACCGTGGCGGCCATGCGCCGGCTGATGGCGGCAAGCAGCTTGCAGCCTATGCCCGGCTCGCGGTGGACCAAGTCGAAAAAGCGCTCCCGGCCGGTGACCAGAAATTCCGATTCCTCGACCGTCGCCACGCTGGCCGAACGGATGTCGGAATCGATCAGGGCCATTTCCCCGAACATGGGGTAGCTCGCGGCGTTGAGCGTGGCCAGCACCTTGCGGCTTTTGGCCGGATCGAGCCCCGGGATGGCCATGCCGGCGATGACCATGGCCTTGGTCACGCGCACCGTGCCGAAGACCAGGATGAACATCTCTTCGCCCGGTTCGCCCTCGACGATGACCTGCTTGCCCGCGGCAAAGCGCTGCCGCTCGAAGATGGGCGCGATGCGCTCGATTTCAGCCGCCCCGAGGCCCGCAAACAGGGCGATATTTTTCCACGTGACGTCTTGCCCGGCCATGGCCTTATCCGTTCTCCCCGGCGGCGCGCAAAAAGAGCACCCCGTCGAAGCCCGAAAGTTCCATCCCGGCCTGGGGATTGACCACCACCCTGGAGCCGCCCTCGCCCATGCTGGTGTTTTGCCCGGCCGCGGCGAACAGTTCCAGGATGAAGGCATCCAGGGCCGTGCCTTCTCCGAGCAGGTCCTGGAGCGTGAGGTTCTTGGCCAGGGTATAGACGGCCAGGGGCAAGACCCCTTCGGATTGAATGGCCCGGGTCACGAGCAAGGCCCAAGAGAGCTTTTTTTCTTGGTCGGTGAGGACGCGGTGCCCAAGCAGCCGTTGCCGGTCCTCGCGCTGCTCGCCCATGACGGCGCGCAGAAATTCATTCAAGCCGGGATGCGCCCCGATCGCGGCCAAGGTCCGGCTGGCCAGATCGCCCCGGCTGACGACCTCGCTCGCCCCGGCCTTGAGCAGATGCTCGCGGTTGTCCACCCGGCCCACCTCGGCATAGAGCGGGACCTTGGGAGCGAGCGTCTTGAAGGTGAGCGCGGCGTACAGGCTTTGCTGGTCGGCGGTCTCGGGGGACAGGCCGTCCTGGCACAGGACGTAGGCGAGCCTGGCCGTGGCCGGGGACGCCTTGGCCGTCACCGACTCCATGGCCGGATTGCCCTTGACGAAAGAGAGCTTCGTGCCGAGCCCCAATTGGAAGGACGCCTCCTCCCAATGCTCCGGTTCAAGCGAATTGACGGCCACGAACTCGGCTTCCTTGAATTCCTGGGAGTCGGCCAAGCTGCGGATCAAGGTCTGGGCGTTGGCGTTCCAGCCGAGCACGACGACATGTCCGGAAATGTTCACTTGCAGCAACCCCAGGCGTTTGTTGGCCCGCCGTTCGACGAGAAACGAGGACAGCGTGCCGGTCAGGACCGAAACCAGCCCGATCCCGGAAACCATGGTCAGCATCGCCAGCATACGGCCGGGGACCGTTTTGGGCACGATGTCGCCGTAACCGACCGTGGTCAGCGTGACCACGGTCCAATACACGGCGTCGAAAAAGCCCTTGCCGTTTTCCTGCGGCAATTCCAGGAAATAAAACCCGCCGGCGCCGGCCAATAAAAGCAGCAGGGTGAGGACAAACGGCTTGAGATACCGGGCGTTACTCCACTTCTTCATCATCAAGGCTGGGCGCATCCGCCAGGTCCTCTTGCCGTTTGAGCAATTCCTCGAAACGGATATCGCCGCCGATCACGCCCATGATTTCGTCGCGTTCGTTGACCACCGGCGCCGAGACCGTCAGGCACAGCCTGCCGGTATAGTTCGATTTGTAGAAGCCGGTCACATGGGTCACGCCCTTCTGCATGGGCACGATGAACCATTCGCGATCGGAAAAGTCGGTGTGCAGCGCGATGGTGTTGTATTTGGGCCGGTCGAGCGGGTCGCTGACCATGCTCGCGGCCAGGCGGCCCTCGGTGTCGGTCAGGTAGAGATACTGGATGAAGGAGTACTCGTCCAAAAAGGCGGCCATGGCCCGCTCCACCGTTTCCTCGCCCATGCCGCGCACGGCCGGGTCCTCGGCGAGCCTCACGATCAGCCGCGAGGCCAGGTCGTGGGCCAGCTTTTTCAAATGATCGAACTCCGAGGCGAACAGTTCCGGCAAAAAGCGTTTGGCCAGGGATTTCATTTCCTGGTTGGAGTACGAGGTGTTGCGCCCGTTCTCGTAGCTCTCCATGATCTTGTTGTAGATCTTGTCCACGGCCGGATGGCGCTTGTCGATGCGCCGGTCCTCGGGCAGGTCGAGAAAGGTGTTGATCCAATAGGCCACCCCGGCCTTGCCGGATTTGTCGGTAATGATGATCGGAGGGGTGCGGCCCAGGATCTTCTTGGTGTCGAAGATGTTGTAGATTTCCTCGTTCTTGAGCATGCCGTCCACGTGCACCCCGGCGCTGGTGGCGTTGAAGTCGCGGCCGGCGAAGGGATAGTTGTCCGGAATGCGGTAGCCGAGTTCCTTCTCGAAGTATTCGGCGATCTCGGTGATGACCTCGGTGTTGGCCTTGTCGTCCTCGCCGGTGAGGGCGATGTATTCGATGACCAAGGCCTCGATCGGGGTGTTGCCGGTGCGTTCGCCGAAGCCGAGCAAGGTGCCGTTGACTCCGGAGCAGCCGTACAGCCAAGCCGTGGTGGCGTTGATGAGCACCTTGTGGAAGTCGTTGTGGCCGTGCCATTCCAGCCATTCGCCCGGAACCTCGGCCTCGTCGGTGAAGGCCCGCACCACCCGGGCGACGCTGCGGGGCATGGCCGCGCCGGGATAGGGCACGCCGTAGCCCAGCGTGTCGCACAGCCGGATCTTGATCGGAATCTCGGCCTGCTTGGCCAGATTCATGAGCTTCTGGGCGAAGGGCAGGCAAAACCCGTAGATGTCGGCCCTCGTGATGTCCTCGAAGTGGCAGCGGGGTGCTATGCCCCACTCCAGGGCCTGCTCGACCACGGCCAGATAGTCGGCCAGCGCCTCCTTGCGGTCTTTGCCCAGCTTCAAATAGATATGATAGTCGGAAACCGAGGTCAGCATCCCGGTTTCCTTGACGCCGATGGACTTGAGAATCTTGAGGTCGTTTTTGTTGGCCCGAATCCAGCCGGTGATCTTGGGAAAGGCGTAATCCCGGGCGGCGCAGGCTTCGAGGGCCCGGCGGTCCTTTTCCGAATAGACGAAAAATTCGCTGGAGCGGATCAGCCCCGAAGCGCCGCCGAGTTTATGGAGCAGATCGAAAATATGCACGATCTGCTTGACCGTATAGGGCGGCCGGGCCTGCTGCCCGTCGCGGAAGGTGGTGTCCGTGATGAACATGGGATTGGCCGGACGCGGCAGGATGAAGGCGTCGTCGAAGCTCACCCGGCTGATTTTGGAGTAGGGAAAAAGTTCCCGGAAGAGTTCGGGCTTGGCGACGTTTTCCAGCCGAAACTTGGGGACGGCTCGGTTAAGATGCAAGAAACTCATGCTGCGCTCCTGTGCGGGAGATGGCGGCCGGACTTTGCCGGAACCGGTTGATAGGCAAGTGTACTGAAAACGGTCTGGATAGGCAATCACCGCCCGCCCGGAACACCGGCGCGGACAAAAAGAGCTGGACCCCGGCCCGGCAAATAATTATTCTGACGAACGTTGCGTATTCTTTCCAAGGCGGCCCAGTGACCGAAAAAGCCCACCCAACGCCCAAGCCGGGCGCGGCGCATGCCCCTCAGGCCGTCAACCCCAAGCTCTATTCGCTGATCCTCAGCGTCTCCGACGCCTTGGACCTCATTTCGCCCGAACTGGCCAGCCACCACAAGCGCGTCGCCTATGTCGCCTCGCATTTGTCCAAGGCCGCCGGGCTTGGCGGCGAAGATCTGGAAAACGTGGTCGTGGCCGCGCTGCTCCACGACGCCGGCGGACTGACCCTGAAGACCAAACTGCAGGCTTTGGAGTTCGAACACACCCACTCGCAGCACGAGGAATACGGCTACAAGCTGCTCAAAGACGCCCCTTCCCTCGGCCCGGCGGCCGCGCTCGTGCGCCGCCATCACGCCTGGTGGGGACGCGAAGCGCATCTGCCCCTGGGCTGCCACATCCTGCATCTGGCCGACCGGGTCGACGCCCTGGTGGACAAGCGCCGCTTCGTCCTCGACCAGGCGGCGGACGTGACCGCGGCCATCGCCGCGAAAAGCGGCCTCATGTTCGAACCCAGGCTGGTCGAACTCTTCCGGGAAATTTCCTCCCGGGAATCGTTCTGGTTCGATCTCGACTCGCCCAGGATCGGCTCGCTCGTCCTGGCCGAACTGGCCGGCAACGAGGACGCCCGGGACATCACCCTGAAAACCGACACCGCCCTGGAGTTCTCGCGCTTCATCGCCCAGCTCATCGATTTCCGCTCCCGCTTCACGGCCACCCATTCCAGCGGCGTGGCCGCCTGCTGCGTGGCTTTGGCCGCCAGGGCCGGACTTCCCGCCGGGGAACTCGATCTCATCCGCGTGGCCGGCTATCTCCACGACCTGGGCAAACTGGCCGTGCCCGCGGAACTCATCGAAAAGCCCGGGAAGCTGACCGTCTCCGAAATGAACGTCATGAAATCGCACACCTACCTGTCCTACCATATCCTGACCAAGGTCGCCGGACTGGAGCGGGTGGCGGTCTGGGCCTCCTTCCACCATGAGCGCCTCAACGGCACGGGCTATCCCTTCCGGAAGAAAGGAGCGGAGATCCCGCCGCAGGCGCGCATCATCGCCGTGGCCGACATCTTCACCGCCCTGACCGAAGACCGGCCCTACCGCAAAGCCATGGCGCCGAAAACCGCCGTGGCCATCCTCGCCGACATGGCCGCGCACGGCCTGGTCGACAAAGAAATCGTCGCCGGCCTTGCGGCCGGCCAAGGCGACATCCACGACGTCGGGCAGCAGGCCCAAAAACGCGCTCTGGAACAATACCGGAATTTCTACCGCCTGTAGCAGCCCGAACGGGCCGGCGGCTTGCGCGAAAAAAATCTAAACCTTGAGCCCCTTGCGCCAGGCGTCCACGATTTCTTTCTCGGAGAGCACCAGCGGGTTGTTCGCGGACATGGCCAACGCCTCGTCCACCGCCTGGGAGGCGTGCCGCATCCAGCCCCCCTGGCGCAGGCTGCGCGCGGCCATCACCAGCATCAGCTCCGGCGTGTCGCCGTAAATCGCCCGGATGAGTTCCTCGTAAGCCGCGCCGAAAACGCCCCGCACCAGTTCGTTTTGCTCGAACAAAAAACGGGCCAAAAGGGCGTTCTCGCGCTGGTCCCTGAGATACATGGGCATAAGGACGGCGCACTTGCTCAAGATAAACCGGATGCGGTCGATCTCGCGGCGGATGCTTTCGTTGGTCTGGGTCAGCACCATGAGCAGCTCGCCGCTGATCTCGGATTCGGCCAGGGGCAGATTCTCGCCCTGCAGATCGCGGAACCACGGGCTGTAGTTCTGCTGCTGGTAGGAATCCTCTTTGAGTTTCATGGTTTCGTGGAAGATGTAGCCGATGCACCAGTCCAGAAACAGGCCGTCGAGACGCTCTTTTTGCTCGTTGCGGAAAAGGTGGTGGGCGGTGTCCTTCAAGCGCCACAAGAGGCCCTTGTTCATGTGTTCGCCCAGCAGGTCCCGCAGCGCCTCGAACTCGACCTGGCCGCCCTGGTCGAAAATGCGGAACTGGCGCTCGAGTATCTGCACCGCCAGGCTGTAATCCCGGAGCATATCCCGGACGAACTCGGGCAATTTGGCCGTAATCCATGCTTTGGACATAATCCTTCCCAAGGAAAAACCGTTGCGCGGCGCCCATGGACGCGTGGTTCCCCTCGGCCCGATTAAGTGATTTCCGGCCCAAACGCAACTCTCATGCCCCGCGCTTGACCCGAACCCCGTCCGGACCTAAAGGAATGCAACGGTGTAAAAGAGGATCAGGCGGGCATGGAGAAAAGCGACGGCGGCAAAACCATGGGGGTGTATTCCACCATGGAGGAAGTCGAAATCGAAGAAGGCGGCGCCAAAGGCGAAACCCTCGACAAGCTTTACTGGTTCGTCAAGGAGATCGAAGGCGGGCGCTTCGAGGCGCAACGCATCAATAGGAACCATGTGCCCGCCGGCCCCAAGACCGTCATCAGCCGCTCCGATCTGGTGGAAAAATACGATCCCGAACCGAAATACTACCGCAACATCACCCTGCCCATCCTGCAAAAGATCGAAACCGCCGTGAAGCTCGGCGAAAAACACCGCGATGCCGGCAACCTCGACCGGGCCGAGGAAGACTTTCTGCGCGCCCTGTCCATCGACGAACAAAACGCCAAGGCCAACCTGGGCCTGGGCGACGTCTACGTCGGCAAGGGCGAGGAGGACAAAGTCCAGGAGGTCCTGGAACGGCTGCTGAAAATGGACGAAGTCTTCGAGGCCAACCAGCGCCTCGAACTCAACCGCTTCGGCATGAGCCTGCGCAAATCCAAAATGTTCGACAAGGCCCTGAAGCTCTTCTTCAAGGCCCTGGAAATCAACGCCAACGACGAACACCTGCACTTCAACCTGGCCCGGGTCCACTACGAGAAGGGCGACACCGGCCAATGCCGCAAACACCTCCTGGAGGCCAAACGCATCAACACCGCCTTTGTCGAGGCGGACATGTTCTTGAAATACCTGGAGAAACACCCGACACCCGGAGCCAAAGAGGAAAGTTGAACGCCCCTGGGCGAGGGCGCCACCCGGGAGGCGCGGTAAGGCCGTTTTCCGGGACCGAAAATCGGCGGGCGCCCGCGCCGAAACCGGCGCCGCCGGTCCGCCCGGGGAGCAAATGTTCTTGACCTGGCGGCGTATCTTCTCTACCAACACCCCATGACGTGGGATTGGGATAAACTCTCGGAAAAAAAGCAGCGCAACACGCCCTCCCAGCCGCCCGATTTGGGCGATTTGGGCGAGGGCTTCAAGCGCCTGAAAGATCTTAAACTGCAATTCCCCGGCGGCCTCAAGGCGGTGTTCATCGCCCTTGTCCTGCTCTGGGCGGCCAGCGGCATCTACATCGTCGAGCCCGACGAAGCCGGCCTGGTGCAACGCTTCGGCGCCTTCGTCAGGATCACCGGCCCGGGGCCGCATTACCACCTCCCCTTCCCCGTCGAAAAGGCTCAGACCCCCAAGGTGACGCAAATCAGGCGCGTCGAGGTCGGCTTCCGCACCATACCCAGCCGCGACGGCAACGCCATCAACCAAAATCTCAAACTCGTGCCGGAAGAGTCGCTCATGCTCACCGGAGACGAGAACATCGTGGACGTGCAGTTCATCGTCCAATACCAGATAGGCGACCCGGTGGACTACGTGTTCCGGCTCGCCCAGCAGTCCGAAACGGTCAAGGCCGCGGCCGAGGCGGCCATGCGCGAGGTCATCGGCAACTCGACCATCGATCTCGCCCTGACCACCGGCAAGCTCGAAATCCAAAACGACGCCAAAACCCTGCTCCAGTCGCTTTTGGCCAAATACTCCAGCGGCGTGACCGTGCTCGCGGTGCAGCTCCAGGACGTGCATCCGCCCAAGGACGTGGTCGAGGCCTTCAAGGACGTGGCCAGCGCCATGGAGGACAAAAGCCGCTACATCAACGAGGCCGAGTCCTACGCCAACGACGTATTGCCCAAGACCAGGGGCCAGGGCGCGGCCATGATCAACGACGCCACCGGCTACAAGGAAAACGTGGTGCGCAAGGCCAGCGGCGAAACCGCCCGCTGGCTCTCGGTCCTGGCCGAATACAACAAGGCCAAGGACATCACCCGGGAACGCCTGTACCTGGAAACCATGGAAGAGGTCTTCGCGGCCCCGGGCAACGAAAAAATCATCCTTTCCGACGAGGCCCTGCGCCAGGCCGTGCCGTACCTGCCCCTGGACAAGCTGGGCCGCGCCCGCCCGGCCGAGGCCAAGCCCGATCCGGGCGCGGCCCAGGGAGCGCAAACAAGCCAGCCGACAGCCCAGGCCCCGGCCAAACCCGAACCGCGCCTGCCCGACGCGGCGCAAAGGGGGCGGCCATGAACGGCCAACGCCTCCTGATCGGCGCCTTGCTCTCGCTGCTGGCGCTCATCATCCTGGCCACCCAGTGCTGCTTCACCGTGGACGAGACCGAATCGGCCATCGTCCTGCAACTGGGTAAGCCGGTGCGCGGTCCGCTCGGACCGGGCCTGTATTTCAAATTGCCCTTTGTCCAGAACGCCGAATTCTTCGATTCCCGGGTGCTCGATTACGGCTCGCAGTCGGCCGAAATCCTGACCCAGGAAAAGAAAAACATGGTGGTCGACAACTACGCCAAATGGCGCATCACCGACCCCCTGGCCTTCTACATCAATTTCCGCACCATCCGGGGCGCCCAGGCGCGGCTCGACGACATCATCTACGCCGAAATGCGGGTGGTCCTGGGCCGCTATACCCTCAACGAAGTGGTCTCGCACAAACGCTCCGAAATCATGGCCACCGTCACCCGCAACACCAATACCCAGCTCGCGCCGTACGGAGTCGAGGTGATCGACGTGCGCATCCGGCGCACCGACCTGCCGCCGGAAAACGAACGCTCGATCTTCGGCCGCATGCGCGCCGAACGCGAACGCCAGGCCAAACTCTACCGCTCCGAAGGACTGGAAGAGTCGGCCAAGATCAAAAGCAAAGCCGACATGGACAAGACCATCATCCTGGCCGAAGCCCAAAAAACCGCCGAAACCCTGCGCGGCCAGGGCGAAGCCGACTCGACCAAAATCTACGCCGACGCCTACAACCAGTCGCCCGACTTCTACGCCTTCGGGCGCAGCCTGGATGCCTACCGCAAAGGCTTCGCCGGCAGCACCAGCCTGATCCTCACCCCGCGGGATCCTTTTTTGCAGTTCATGAAGTAATCTGAGGAAAGCGAGAAAATCTAGGGGAAAGCCCTTTTGTGAACAAAGGCCCCCTGTCCCACGGGGTTTTCTCCCCGCCCCCCCCTTTCCCCCCAAAAAAACCTTATTCGGCCGCCGGTCGGTTTTCGCGAG
>Ga0302278_10003714_pt1 | contig 16383 bp, 18 predicted proteins | sample III_Bog_N3_2_FD_194543 | JGI IMG/M metagenome (GOLD analysis project Ga0302278, IMG submission 194543) | Peat permafrost microbial communities from Stordalen Mire near Abisko, Sweden - III_Bog_N3_2 | ecosystem: Environmental > Terrestrial > Soil > Wetlands > Peat | place: Sweden: Abisko...
CGAGCCGGGGGAAAGCAACAGAATACAGGCGAGGGTGGAAACGATGGTGTAACGTATGACGCGCATGGTTTCTTTCTCCTATTGTCCGGCGGAAATGTGGGCGCGGCGGTTGAGCTGATAGCAAGCCTCGGTGGCGTCCGTGCATTGCGGACGTTCCTTGCCGTAGCTGATGGTGTGCAAACGCGCGGCAGGGACGCCGAGCTGGACGAGAAGATCGCGCGCCGAGGAAGCGCGCCGATCGCCCAGACCGAGGTTGTATTCGGCGGAACCACGCTCGTCGCAATGGCCTTCGACGTTGACCGATGAATTCGGGAAGTCGACAAAGATGTGCTTGAGCGCTTCGGCGTCGGCGGTAAGAGCGGCGCGGGCGTCTTCGCGGATGTTGACGGAATCGTAGTCGAACAGGGCGTCTTTGAGATCGGACTGGACGCGGGATTCGAAGGTCGCCATGGGGTTATTGGGGCGAACCGGCGGAGTGACGATGGCGGGCGCGGGAGTGACCAGGGTCACAACAGCAGTAGCCGTGGCTGTGCCGTTCGGGCCGTTGGCGGTGAGTGTGTAGGTAGTGGTGTCGACAGGGCTGACGGTGACGGTGCCGCTGGAGCCGACTGTGCCGACGCCGTTACTGATGGAGACGTCATTGGCGTTGGTGGTGAGCCATGTGAGCTTGATCTCCTGGCCGCGTTCGAAGCGGGAGGGTTCGGCATTGAGGGTTGCGGTGGGGCGCGTGGAGGTGGCGGCGCCGCCGTTGCCGGTCGGCTGGGATGTATCCTGTTTCGGGCCGGGCGGCGGGGGGGGAATAGGCGTGTGTTTGCTGCAGGCGGCAGTGAATAAGGCCAGCGCCAGCAGTGCGGATGCGGTCAGTGTTCGGCTACGGAAGAATTGAAGCGTCATAGTTATTTCACTCCCCAAACGGGATATTTGTTGATGCCCTGCGTCGTTAACTGTTTTACCTGCGTACCGTTTGCCAACATTGTATAAATCTGGGTATTCCCGGATTTCAACGGGGTGCGCATAAACACGATGTGTGCGCCGTCCGGCGCCCAGACGGGATTCTCATTCTTGCCATCGTGCGTGAGTTGCTCGTACTCCTGAGGCTTGCCGATATCGATGACAAAAATGTTGAATTCGCCCGACATGTAGCCGCGCGTCCATGCAAAGGCGACGTGCTGGCCATCGGGACTCCATGCCGGGTTCGAGGCTTCGCCTTCCCCGTTCGAAATTCGCTCAATGCCGGAGCCCGCGGAGTTCATGCGGTAAATCTGCTCCTTTGGCGAGCCATCGACGAAGAGCACCTGCCCGGGGTTTTTCGGGTTCACCTTCGGCTCGGTGGGGTTGCCGCGTGAACTGGTCACGGGCGAGAAGCCCTGGCCGTCGACGGCCGCAGTATAAATCTGCGGCGTTCCCGTTGGCGTGGAGGCGTAGTAGATGTGGGTGCCATCCGGCGTGAAGCCGACGCAGGAATTCATGGAAGCCTGCTGGTTGTAAAAGGGAATCCGCCGACCGGTCTGGCTGTTGGCCATGACGATCTGAGGCTGTCCGCCGGCAAGGGGCCACATGGTGAAGGCGAGGCGCGAGCCATCGGGCGAGATGGCGGTATGCGCCAACTGCGCGCCCAGATGGGTGATCTGCTTTTGGTTGTTGCCATCCCAATCCATGGCCCAGATTTCCGTACCAAACTTTCCGGCGGAGCCACGCGTGGAGGTGAAGTAAATGCGGCTATCGAACAACGCGGCCGACCCGCCGAATTTCACAATGATGTCGGTGGCGAATTCATGCGCCTTGCGGATGGCGTCGGCTTCGGTGGGCGAGCCAACATAGCGATTTGACAGCAACTGCGCCGATTGGGCATCCTGTTGCCGCGTGTCGTCCACATTGCCGTAGACCACGAAAACTCCGTTGGTGACTGCGGCGTAGCCGAAGACCAGATGCGTGGCGTTGACCGGCGCGCCGGCCCAATCGGCCAGGGCGAGGCCTTTGCCATCCTGCGGGCGGATATCGGTCTGTTGCTGCGGGACGGTTGGCGGAAAGTAGCTCTTCGAGCGGAGGTCAAAGAGGCCGGAATTCTGAAGATCCGCGTTGACAGTGGAGTTGAAGACGGCCATCAAAGGCTGTGCGTCGCCGGCGCCGCGAAATTCAGGGACGGCCAGGGCAGGCTTTTCCGAGATCTTATTGATGAAGGTCCTGATGTCCTGCGCCAACAAAACGCCCGATGCCAGCGCGGCAACGAACGACACGGCGATGAGTGGTCGTTTTGTCATAGATTATTTACTCACCTGGAAGCGGATTTCCACCGTGGTCTGGTTGTGTTCGAAAGCGGGCGGAAGAGGCGCTAATGGATTGACGTCTTCCACGGCCCGTTTGGCCGAAGTATCCAGAAGAATATTTCCGCTGGGATGGGAAACGGTGACATTGCTCACCGCTCCGTTGCGCGCAATGACGAAACTGATGGCCGTGTATTGCGAGGGCAGCGAGCGCACATCGGCCTGATTCCATTTGGCGGAGATGCGGCGACGCATTTCGTCCACGTAAGCGCCGAAGCGGTTGCCCAGTTCCGTAGCCGGGCCGACATCGACCCCGTTGGCTCCCTGAATCCCGTACATCTTCGAACTCAGCGCCTGGGGAGTCTGCGAGTAAACCTGGTTGGCCTGATACTGCATCGCAGGACGGAACGCTGCGGGCGACTGCACTTTCGGCGAGACCTTGCGCTTCTTCTTATCGGGAATCTCGATGGCCGCGGGTTCGGGGACCTTGACTTGCTCCTTCAGTTGCACGGGTGCGGGGGCTTGCGGCACGTTGGATTTCGAGTCATTTGCCAGAGGGTTTTCCGGCGCTTCCGTGCGCGGGATCGGGATCGACTTAACCATCTCAATGCCCACGGAGCCGGTCGACGCATGCTCGGAGCCCCATTCGTTCTTCGAGGCTTTCCAGATGCCGGAGAGGACGATGAGCCCCACGATGGCCGCATGAACGCCGACGGAGCCGGCGAAGTAGCGGCCGAGTGAGTCGGGTTGGGGCATTGTGTGCATCTATTTCGTGGTTGGCGCCGCGTGGTCGGGCTGGGTAACGAACTTCAGGCTGAACTTCTGCGAACCGAGTTCGGCGGAGACTTGCGCGACCTGTTCCCAGGGGGTTTTGCCATCGGCGCGGACGTAGACGGCGGTTTGCCCGGGGTAGCGCGAACGGATTTCATCGGCGAGGCGCACCAAGGGCACTGGATCGTGGTTCAGATAGAGGTCGCCGGTGGGGGAAAGCAGCACGACCGGCAGTTCCTTTGAACTCGACGCGACGGCTTTCGTCTTCGGCACGTCGACTTCGATCCCGTAATCCATCACATGCGCCGTGATCATGAAGATGATCAGCAACACCAGCGCGACGTCGACAAACGGTGTGACGTTGATCTCGGCCATCGCCGGCAAGCCGCGCGACCGCCTTCCCGAAGTGCCTGCGTTCAGGTTAAAGGCCATGGCACACCCTCCGTCGAGCTGCGCTCGACCCCACAGGCTGAAGCCTGTGCCACCCGGATCGCCTGGGGTCCTGGAGCGTCAAAGCCATACTCATTCACCGCCGAGGCGCTCGACCATGTTGGCGAACTCGAGCGCGAAGTTGTCAAAACGGTCGCCCATTTCCTTGAGCTGGCGGCCGAAGTGGTTGTAGAAAATTGCAGCGGGGATCGCCGCGAGCAGGCCGACCGCGGTAGCGATCAACGCTTCGGAAATGCCGGGACCCACCGAGGTCAGGCTGGTGCCGAACAGGCCGATAAACGGCGAGACAGAAGCGATCGTGGCCAGCCAATTGAGGTTGTTTTCGAAACGCGAAAGCTGCTCACTGATGGCGATCTGGAGACAGCGCGAGATCGCTTCCTTATTTGTCACCTGCCGGTAAGCCTTCAACTGGCGCTCGACTTCGACATTGCCGGCATCGAAGATTTTTACGAGCGGCGTGGGGCGAAAGTTCTCCGCCGCGGCGACTACGGTCTCAAACGAGTTCGACTTGCGGAAGGCGCGGATGAACCGGCCATCCGAGCGATTCGCGGCGCCAAAGGCCGAACGCTTGGAAAAAACGATCGCAAGGGAAAGAACGGAGAACCCGGCCAGGACAGCGAGAACCGCCCACGTAAACGGAGTTCCACCACGAAGCATATCTCCAATGCTGGTCTGGAGTAAGAGAAGGCCTGCCAAATTTCAATCTAACACGCAACCGCAGTGTTGACGCCGTTGTTTTGTGTTTATTGTGACACTGTAATTTCGCAGAATCCGCGAGACCGCACGTATCGCGGAACATAATGCAGGCAACGCATCCATTAGCTAACGAGACAAAGGGCTGCCGCCCCTTGTGTCCCCTCTGGTTATAGCCGCCGCTCCATGACGAGTGAAGTCTCGCTGCGGCAGCCGTGACGGTCTACCCTATAATTTCAACGGATGCTGCACGAACTCGTAGTCGAAAATTACGCGGTGGTGGATCGGTTGCGCGTGAGCTTTCATGCGGGACTGAATCTGCTGACCGGCGAGACAGGCAGTGGTAAGTCGATTGTGGTGGATGCGCTCGGGCTTTTGCTGGGTGGCCGGGCGTCGGCGGACATGATTCGCTCCGGCGAAGAACGCGCGCGAGTTTCCGGCGTTTTCGATGCCGGCGATCGCGCGGCGAAGATTCTGGCGGCGGCGGGCTTCGATACCGAAGACGGCGAGTTGCTGATTGAGCGCGAGATTCTTTCGAACGGCAAGAGCCGCGTGTTTGTGAACAGCCGCCCCGCCACCGTAGCGGTATTGAAAGATCTTGCCCCGCATCTGGGCGATATCCACGGGCAGCACGATCAGCAGTTGCTTTTCGATCCGGCCGCGCAACTCGCGATGCTGGATGCGTTCGGGCACACCAGGGAACTGCGGGGCAAGGTGCGCGAACTGTTCGGGGCGTGGAAACGCGTCTCCACGGAGATCGCGCAGCTGGAAGGCTCGGAACAGGAAAAAGCGCGACTGCTCGATCTGTGGCAGTTTCAGCGGCGTGAACTGGAGGGAGCATCGCTGCGCTCGGGCGAGGATGTGGACCTTGAGGCTGAGCGGCGCGTGCAGCAGAATGCCGGTAAGTTGCTGGAAACGGCCGGGGCCGCTTACGAAGCGCTCTATGAAGCGCCGGAATCGGCGTGGACCACGGCGCGTTCCGTCGCCAAGAAGCTGGATGAACTGGCGCGGATCGACGCCACGATGGAGCCGGTGCGCCAGGCGCTGGAGCCGGCGCTGATCGCGATGCAGGATGTTTCTTACTCACTGCGGGATTACCTGGGCCGGATGGAGGCGAACCCGGTGCGACTGGAGGAGATCGAGGGTCGTCTGGCCGCGTTCGACAAGCTCAAACGCAAGTATGGCGCGACATTGGACGAGATGCTGGCGTTTCTCGACGACGTGACCCGCAAGGTCAACGACGTGGAGACGGTCGGCGAGCGTCTGGGGGAATTGAAGCGCGAGCAGACGCGTGTGGCCGCGGATTACGAAAAAGTCGCCGGTGAGCTGACTTCACGGCGGAGGGCTTCCTCCGCGCAACTGGGCCAGCGCGTGGAGCAGGAATTGAAGCCGCTCGCGATGGATCGAACGGTATTCCGCGTCACGGTGGAGCCGGCGGCCGAGTGGAGCGAAACCGGCGCCGATCGGGTACAGTTTCTGGTCTCTGCGAACGTGGGTGAAGAGCCGAAGCCGATGGAACGGATTGCCTCGGGCGGTGAGCTTTCGCGGATTGCGTTGGCGTTGAAGACATGTCTTGTGGGCCCTGCCGGACGCGCCGCCACTCCCGCGCGGACGCTGGTCTTCGACGAGATCGATACGGGAATCGGCGGACGGGCCGCTGAGGGCGTGGCGCGGAGGCTGAAGGGCCTCGCTTCGGAGAATCAGGTAATCTGCGTGACGCACTTGCCGCAGATTGCGTGCTTTGCGGACCACCATTATGTGGTCGGCAAGTTCGAGCGCGCGGGCCGAACCGTGGCGGAGATTACGGAACTGGATCAGAAGGCCAGCACGGAGGAGATCGGGCGGATGCTGAGCGGGGAACTGCTGACGCCGGAAGCGCTTAGAAATGCGGAAGAGCTGGTGCGCGCGGCGCGGGGGTGAGAACGCCGAAAGGTCAGCACGCCAGCGTCAGATCAGTCCTGACGAAGTCGTTGCCCTTGGCCAGTAACGGTTCGCCCGATACCTTTGCGAGGGCGTAGGAGCAGCAGTCTCCCAAGTTTAGCGATGCGGGATGTCTGCCCTTTCCGTATTTCGTCCATGCTTCCCGGGCGAGTGCGAACTGATCGTCGGTAAAAGGAACGATCTCAACCGAGGCTCGTTGCACAAGGAGATCGAATTCGCGGATCGCCGCGGAACCCTTGCGATTTCCCATGACGAGCGAGATCTCAAGCGCGGAGACCGAAGACATGAGGCGCACGCGGTCCTGCCCGATTGCTTGCGCAAAAATGTCCGCCTCGGGCTCGCAGAGCATGATGGCGACGATAGCGGAACTGTCGATCACCATGCGCCGAACTCGTTATAACCCAGGATTTCTTCGGCAGTGCGACTATCGAGATCGGGCAACGACGAACATCGCTGTCCGATCGCGAGCAACTCATCCGTCACCGAAGGAGCCCTGTGGCGACCTTCCTCGCGGCGCAATTGCTCGCGCAGCGCATAGATCACCGCACCCGTCATACTCCGACCGGTTGATCGGGCCAGGCGTTTGGCCAAGTCATGCGCCTCGGGGTCTTTGACATTCAACATGGTAGCTTCTACCTTTTAGTGTATATTCTACCTTACGTCGATCCGCTTGATGCCGACGATCCGGATCGGCGGTGCGAGGGTCTGGCCTTCCGCCGGAGCCGCCTGTATCCTGCGCACCACGTCCATTCCCTTCGTCACCCGGCCGAACGCGGCGAAACCCTGCCCATCCGGATTCCGGTTGCCCCCGAAATCCAGGGAAACCTGGTTTCCGACGCAGATAAAGAAATCCGACGTCGCCGTATCGGGGCCATCGCGAGCCATGGAGATGACGCCATCCAAATGGGAAAGTCCGGTGACTGAGGTGCGCTCGAGCGCTATGGGAGGGAATCCCGGGGCGCCAGGGGCGGCCCCAGCCTGAATGACTTCAATCTTGACCTGATTACGAGGCTGATTGTCGGGTTTCACGGTGCGATGGAACTGGCCGCCATTGTAGGCGCCGGAATCGACGTACTTCAGAAAATTCGCGCTGGTCGCGGGCGCGTGGACGGTATCGACCTGCACCTCGATCGAGCCGAGGCTCGTTTGGATCACCACGGTCACCGGTCCAGTGGCGCCAGGCAAGGCCCGGACCGTGAGGATGGCCGCGGAGGCCAGGAGGAACATCGCGCGCTGCATTTCAGTCCGCCCCGGTCCCGCCCACGCGTCGGGGTTCCGGCCTGCCGATCCAGTCGAAGTCCACTTTATCGACCACTCGGAGTTCCGGGTCGCCCGTCATGAGTGGGCAGGAATGTTTCATAGCGAGGGCGACGGCAAAAGCGTCGGGATAGGCGATCGGGTATCGCGCTTTAAGTTCGGCGGCGGCCCAAACCTCAAGAGAGCCAGGCACCTCTACGGTGATAGGCAATGTCGGGGCCGCTTCCCTCCAGTAGTCGGCCAATTCCATGCTGTGGTTCTTCCGCAGGGAGTAGTAGATTTCGCCCGCGTTGATGGCGCTCATGAGAAGCCGGGCGTTGCCCTCTTCGGCGTCCGCCAGCCAGGCCCCCACGATGTCGCAGGCTGGTTGCCGGCCGACAATCCACTCAAGAAGAGACCAGGAATCAAGAACGCGAGTATTCACGCTTCCGTTCCCGTTGCTTGTCGACCGCGAAGGCCGTCATCAGCTGGTGGCCAGCACCTGCGCCCGCCAGGTTTTTCCACGCGCTGTACTTCGAAAGCACCAGATCTCGCCCGCGGACGTGGATGATCAGCTTGGTTCCCTCGGCAATATTGAGTGCGGTACGGATGGCTTTCGGGATCGCGATTTGACCCTTCGACGAAACCGTAACCTTATCCATTTAGGAATCTTACCACAAGTAAGATTCACCGCCGCTATCTTTTGAGTCCCGATTCAGTAAGGTTCGGACGGCCAACGCTGAAACGATTTGAGGTATTGCCGTTCAAGCGGTGACGCAAAGCGTCACTGGTCAGATTGCCGCTCGGACCGCAGGTTGCCAACCTACCCCACAGCTACCAAGGGAAATGCAGAAGCTCCCAAGGCACGGTTGACAACAGGTCTGCAGGTTGGAGACCGGCTGGAAACCCGCCCCACACCGAATGCCCAGAATCCAGAACTCCAGCCGCCCTCGTCGGGTCACCAAACTATTTCCCGCTAATCGGCGCCGGAAATGCTGTGCAGAACCTCGTCAGCCTGGGCAGATGTGAAGCTCTCCACTTTGGACGAATGGTTCATGGAGCAGAACTTCGGCCCGCACATGGAGCAAAACGCCGCGTCCTTAAAGCCTTCCTCGGGCAGCGTCTCGTCATGCATGGACCGGGCGGTTTCCGGATCGAGCGAAAGCTCAAACTGCTTATTCCAGTCGAAGCTGTAGCGGGCACGCGAGAGTGCGTCGTCGCGATCCCGGGCGCCGGGGCGATGGCGGGCCAGATCTGCCGCGTGGGCGGCGATCTTGTAGGCGATAATTCCCTGCTTCACGTCCTCACGATTGGGCAACCCCAGATGTTCCTTCGGGGTCACGTAGCAAAGCATGGACGCCCCGTGCCACCCGATCATGGCAGCTCCGATGGCCGACGTAATGTGATCGTAGCCGGGCGCGATATCGGTGACAAGCGGACCGAGCGTATAGAAGGGCGCCTCGTGACACATCTCACGCTCTTTAATTACCTGCATCTCGATCTGATCCAGAGGGATATGACCAGGGCCTTCGATCATGACCTGGACGTCGGATTCCCAAGCCTGCTTCGTCAACTCACCCAGCGTCTTGAGTTCGGCGAACTGAGCGGCGTCGCTGGCATCGGCGATGCAGCCGGGCCGGAGACCGTCACCGAGGGAGTAGCTGACGTCATACTTCTGGAAGATCTTCGTGATCGCGTCAAAGTTCTCGTAGAGGAGGTTCTGGCGATGGTTCTTGACCATCCATTCGGCCAGAATCGCCCCGCCGCGGCTGACGATACCCGTGATGCGCTTTGAGGCCAGCGGCACGTATTGAATGAGCACCCCGGCGTGGATCGTCATGTAATCGACGCCCTGCTCGGCCTGCTCTTCGATCACTTCAAGCATGACGTTGATGTTGAGGTCTTCCACGCGGCGAACGCGGTTCAGGGCCTCATAAATCGGCACTGTGCCGATCGGCACCGGGGATTTCGCGATGATAGCCTTGCGGATCTCGGGAATATCGCCGCCCGTGGAGAGGTCCATCACGGTGTCGGCGCCGAACTTCACCGCGTAGTCGAGCTTGTCGAGTTCGCCGGCGATGTCGGAAGTAGTGGCGGAGTTGCCGATATTGGCGTTGATCTTACACGTGGACCCGATGCCGATGCACATGGGCTCAAGGGACGTGTGGTTGATGTTGGCGGGGATGATCATGCGACCGCGGGCGACTTCGTCGCGCACGAATTCCGGAGTGAGGCGTTCGCGTTGGGCGACGAACTGCATCTCGCCGGTGATCTGGCCTTTGCGGGCATAGTGCATCTGGGTCCGGATGGGATCGGACCAGCGGGGATCTGTCCATTGTTTGCGCATCTAGTTTCAAGTGTAACGCTGGCAGGTGCGGAAAACGTGAAAATAACGGTTACACCGCACCCGGGTCCGGTGATCGCCCCTTGGTTCTGGGGTGCGCGCCGTCATAAACGCGCATCAGATCGGTCAGGGAAACGCGCGTATATTTCTGGGTTGTAGACAACCGGGCGTGGCCGAGGAGTTCCTGGATGGATCGCAGATCCGCGCCATCGCTGAGCAGATGTGTGGCAAAGGCATGTCGCAAGGTGTGGGGATGAATGGAGGAATCGCCGGCGAGGTGCGTGGCGTAAAACTTAACGATGTTGCGGGCGCCGCGGTCGGTAATGCGTCTGCCGTGGTGGTTGAGGAACAACGCGTTGGAAGGCGGATTGGGCACACGCTCGGGCAACCAGGCTTCCAGCGCGTCCGCCGCTTTGGAGCCAAAGGGCACCTGGCGCTCCTTGCGGCCTTTACCGCGCACCCGCATCCAGCGGTCGGTCCGGTCGATGTCTTCGAGATTCAGCCCGACCGCCTCGCTGATGCGCAGACCGCAGCCGTAAAGGATCTCGAACAGCAGGCGGTCGCGCCTGGGATGGGGCTGATCCAGATCGTTGTCCTCTGTGCCATCCACCAGTGCGTTGGTGGTTTCGGCGTTAGGGACCTGCGGCAGGGTTTTGGGCATCCGGGGCAGCCGGAGTTGCCGGGCGGGATCGAACGTGATACGTTTTTCGAGAGAGAGATACTTGAACAAGCCGCGCAAAGAGGCCATTTTGCGCCGGATAGTGGTGGGCTTCTGCTCCCGTTCATAGAGGTGAGCCAGCCACTCGCGCAGAACCAGCAGATCGAACTCGGCCAGGCCGGGGGGAGGGGCGCCTTCCGGGGAAAAGTACTCGGTGAACTCGCGCAGGTCGGCCTCGTAATTTCGCAGCGTGTGCGGCGAATCGTTGCTACGCGCGAGCGAACCGAGGTAATCGTCGATGGCGCTGCTAAGCTCCGACATATTCGTTCAGCTTGGTTGCGGCAATTTCGCAAACAGCGATCTGGCGTTCGCGGCGGTCTCGCAACGGGGTTTCGAGCGCCGGAAACAAATCGAACGCGATGTTGGCCGGCTGGTAATGCTTCGGATCGGCATGAGAGATGTAGTACAGCAGCGACCCAATCGCGGTTTCCCTGGGAAAGGGCTTGAGCGCTTCGCCATGGATCCAGGCAGCAGCCAGACGTCCTGCCGCCAGACCGGTCGCAATCGATTCCACATAGCCTTCCACGCCCGAAATCTGACCGGCGAAGAAGACGTTCGGGCGTTCCCGAAGCTGCAAGGTGGAATTCAGCAAAGCCGGCGCATTGATGTAAGTATTGCGGTGAATCTGGCCATAGCGCAGGAACTCCGCGTTCTCGAGACCCGGGATCAGCCGCATGATGCGCTTCTGCTCGGCGAAACGGAGATGGTTCTGGAAGCCGACCAGATTGTAGCTATCGGCGCGCAGGTTCTCCTGGCGCAGCTGAACCGCGGCCCAGGGGCGGCGGCCAGTGCGGGGATCCGTGAGGCCCATCGGCTTCATCGGCCCGAAGCGCAGAGTATCCCTGCCCCGGCGGGCGATTTCCTCAATGGGCAAGCAGGCCTCAAAGTACGGCACGTCGTTCGGGATGTGCGAATCGACGGCATGCGCCGCCATCAACTCATCGATAAAATGTTCGTACTCCGCCTTGTTGAACGGGCAGTTCAGGTAGTCGCCGGTTCCGTCCAGAGACTTGTCGTAACGTGACGCCGGGAAGGCAATGTTGCGATCGATCGTGTGGGCATCGACGATGGGGCTGATGCTGTCGTAGAAGAACAGGCGGCTGGAACCCGTGATGCGGGCGATGTGCGAGGCCAGGTTGTCGCTGGTGAGCGGGCCTGTGGCGACGATCGTGGTGCTGGCCGGGTCGATTTCCGTGAACTCTTCGCGGACGATCCTGATCCGTGGGTGGCCTTCGATGGCAGCGGTCACTTCGGCGGCGAATACATTGCGGTCAACGGTTAGCGCCTGCCCGCCGGGAACGCGCGCGGACGCGGCGCCCCGCAGTAGCAGGGAATTTAGGCGGCGCAGTTCTTCTTTGAGAAGCCAGGAGGCCGAGGGATGCTGGTCGCTCTTGAGGGAATTGCTGCAGACGAGTTCGGCGAGGCGGTCGGTTTGATGCGCGTCCGTGGTTCGGACCGGACGCATTTCATAAAGAACGACGTCGATACCGCGCTCGGCGAGTTGCCAGGCAGCTTCGGTGCCGGCGAGACCGCCTCCGGCGATGGTGACGGTTGAGGGCAAGTCCTATTCTAGTGGCTGAAGTTCGGCATCGGGCGTGGGGCAGGCACTCATGCCTGCCGCGCCGAGACTCATCTCGGCGCTTTTTCCTCGCGTCCCGTCAGGCCCAACCCGAATTCCACCACATCAGCAGCGCGCGAAGCAGCCTTCGGCCTTTCCCCGCCACTTCTCGGCGCGGAGAAAACCCCGCTCAGATTTCACGGTCGAAGGCAGCGGCTTTATCTACTTTGGTCCCTTAGCCTTCGGACCGGCCGGTCCGCTCATCAGCTTATAAACCTCGCGCTTAGGTAGTCCGCGCTCGCGCGCCACGGTCTTCATCGCCTCCATCCGCTCCACGCCCGCCGCAATCAGCGCCTGGATCATTTCTTCCACTGGCACGTCGTTGACCGGCGGAGTCAGCGACCTTCCGATCAGAACCACAAACTCCCCCCGCACTGAGTCACGCGCGGACAGCGCCGCGCAGATCTCAGCGGGCGTGCCGCGCAGCACCTCTTCATACAGCTTGGTAAGCTCGCGGGCCGCAACGACGGGTCGGTCGCCCAGCACTTCGGCGATGTCGTCCAGAGTTTCGAGAATCCGGTGAGGAGCTTCGTAAAAGATGAGCGTTGCGGATTCGTCCGCCATCGACTCCAGCAATCGCCGCCTCTGACCCTGCTTTGCCGGAAGAAAACCGCCAAAGTGGAACTGGTCGGTGGGAAGTCCGGAGGTTACCAGCGCTGCCAGAAGGGCTGACGGACCTGGGACCGGCTCAATGCGAATGCCGGCTGCCGCAGCCGCGTGTACGATCCGATATCCGGGGTCGGACAACAATGGTGTACCTGCGTCGGAGACCAGCGCGCCGGATTCGCCTTGCTCCAGCCGCTCGATCAGTTCCGCGGCGCGTTCGGTTTCGTTGTGATCGTGGTAGCTGAGGGCGCGGGTCGCGATGCCGTAATGGTCCAGCAGGCGGCGAGTGGTGCGGGTGTCTTCGCAGGCAATCCAGGTAACCTCTTTCAGGATACGCACGGCGCGGTAGGTGATGTCCTCAAGATTACCGATAGGGGTTGAAACCACGTACAGAACGCCGGGCATACAAGAAGTATGTCAGGCGCAGAAAGCTGGCCCATGACGGCGCGGGGCGTCATGGGCCAGAAGTTTCTTACGTCGCCACAAGATGAGGCCCATCAGGTGGCACGGGCTTCAACCGGGGGAGTCGAGCGAAGCTCGATCGGGGACCCGCAGCGCCCAGGCCCGGTACAAACCCCTCAGATCAGCCGCGCATGGTGCCGCTCTTCGGGCTGCCTCTGAGCCGCATCCGCGATCCGCGGGGCGAAACCGGATGGGTTAACCATTCCACCCTGGCGCGGTGGTGTCGGCACTTGTTCGAGCGCACTCGATTGAGCAAGCTCAAACCGATTCCGCACGCCGAGTTTATTGAACAGGCGGAAGAGATAGATCTTGACTGTGCCTTCCGTAATGCCCATGTCCGCGGCAATCTGTTTGTTACGCAGTCCCTGACGCAGCAACGTGACAATCTCCCTCTCACGGGGCGTGAGGGAGGCCTGACGGCGCTGAGGATGGGAGTCGCGACCCGGCACAAATCCAATCTGCATTTCGCCCCCGGCAACGCGGGTCAGTGAGTCCGCCAGATGTTCCGGGGACGACGAGCGCTCCACAATGCCACGCACGCCGAACTCAAGCGCGCGGAACACCATGTCGAGCGGTATCGATTCTGTCCAAAGCACGACGGGGCAACCTGGCAGGCGGCCGTTGACTTCGGTCAGGTCCCCAAAAGTGAGACCCGCGGTGAGATCCATCAGAACAAGATCCGGCTGCGCGCTGGAAGTTGCCTCAATGGGAGCTGCTGGTGTGCCACAGGTGGCCACATCAAAACCACGTTCGCCAAGAACGCATTGAAACCCGCCCAGCAGAACGGGCTGGTCGCTGACGATAAGAACTTTTGACATTTAATTATGCCCTCCGGTATAAATTCGGCCTGCAATTTGGCTCTTCGCGCCAAACCATTAAGCGATGGTCAGACATTTTTGTCCGATCCGCCCGCCGCCGTACCCGGTCGGGATAGTTTATTGCCTGCCGCTTCTGTCGAGCGGTTATTTGTCGTCTTGTTTTCCGACGGTTTGTCGGTGTTTGCCGGTGTCCGGCGTGTTCGAAACTCGTACTTCTCTATGGTCATGGCGGCCACGCCTTTGATGTTGCGCACGACTCGTCCTTCGGCCACCAGCTTCAACGGTATTTGATTCTCCAGCCGCGCGGGCCAATCCACGGACACCTGAACCAGTTGCCCCGGTTCCAGCAATTCGTCCGCGCGGAAGAGCACGCCTTTGCTGCTGATATTCAGGGTTTCGCTGGTTCCCTGGCCCGAAAGAAATGGCTTTTCCAGTGTCTGGTAGCTCACTGCCAGGTGGCAATCGAAGCGCGCATTCGTGCGCCGTTCCGCTTCCTTGTTCGAATTGTTTGTCCCGCCGGTCAACGCCGGGTTGTTAACCGCGCTGAAGACCGAGCGCTGAAAATTGGCCGGATCCAGATCCTCGTAACAGAAGAAATCGTGGGCTCCCTCGCGCACCGCCGTGACCGCTATGTCACGATCCGGCGCATGGCACAGTACGACCACGGGCGTCTTGGGCGCGTGCTGCTTCAGGTGGCGCAACGTAGCGAGTCCCTGCCCGTCCGGCAGGAAAAGATCGGATACCACGAGATCGAACGTCCGATCCTGGATCGCCCGCAAACCGTCGAACAGCGCCTCTACACGCGTGCAGTCCACCGCGTGGTTCTGATCATCGCGCAGCACGGCTTCCAGTTTGTCGGCCGTGCCAACCTCGGCGCTGATGAACAGTACGGAATAATCGTTCATTAAAGATGACTTATCACCAGCATAACCCCGTTGAGGCAGCTTTGGGTATTTCATTTGCCCATTTATTCCCAGGGAGTCCGGGCCTTTCGCCGTATTAATTGCATTGCGCCGTCGCTCGATACCGCTGCGGGGGGTGCGCGACGACTGCGGCGCGCTGCTCGCCGAATGGTGGCCGGCCGATTCGACGGCCCCTGCTGTTACGGCCGAGACGGCGCTGAGTCCCGATCCCGTTAAGTACGTACTCATGCTGCCCTCCTCGAACGTGCGTGATCGTTGGCGGTGAGCCGATCGGCTAGTTTTGTGACGGACTTGCCAAAAGGGGTATCTGCCGGAAACTCAAGGCGCTGTCGCGGGACGGCGGCCAAAGCAGGCTTATCGGTGGGGATCACGCCGAAGATCTTCATTTCAAACATCTGCTCGATACTCTCGATCCAGAAATCGCGCGGCGTATTCTCGCTCAGATTCAGTACCAGGCGAATCCGGTTTCGGTCGAAGCCACGCCCGGTCAATGTCTGCAGAATGTAGCGAGTCTGGTAAAGAGCCAATACGTCCGGCGCCGCAACCACAAGCAGTTCATCCACATGCTGGAGGAAAGCCCAGGTAATGGGATTCAGATGACGCCCCAGATCCGCCAGCACGAGCGAGTAGCTTCGCGTCAGATGGCGAAAGAGGCTCTCGATGCGCCACGTTTCCGGGGCCGTCGAAGTGCCGGGTTCCGGGCCGGCCAGAACATCCAGAGACGGCGTTACCGGCGTAAAAAACTCCGCCCAGTTGGAAGAACTCAGCCGCCGAACGGAATCGAAGGTCTCCGTGGCGCGCTTGCCCGGCTTGAAGCGGCAGAATCGATGGACGGCGGGCGACTGGTAGTCCAGATCGGCCACCAGGATTTTCCGGTTGGGATCGGCGTTGCCCAGTGCGAGGCCCACATGACAGGCAAGAGTGGTTGCGCCGCAACCCCCTTTCGCCGAAACGATCCCGATGATCCGGCCCTGAGTCAGGGCCGTCGCGGGTTGCGTACTCTCGAGGCGGGCCGAGATTCGGCCCATTGCATCGAATATGGCGGGCTGAACCGGAATGCTGAGGAATTCACTCGCGCCTGCTCGGAGCGCATCGATCATTTGCCCGGGGTCCTGATGCGTGTGAACCGCCGCAACAAGCGGAACGCCATCGGCGTTCTGAATCACGCCCATCCATTGACGCGAAGGCAGAGAAGTGGCAGCCAGTTCGACGAAGAGCAAGTCGGGGCGGTCTCGCTCGATCAGGGCATTGATGTCGCCGACCGGGGCCGACGCGGCAATTTGGAACACACAGGCAGCCCGAACATCCGACAGCGCCTGCGCGATCTCCGATGCGAGTTGCATATCGTCTATCACGAGCCCTGCGCGCCACGGCCAAGCCGTTTGGCTTGGGGTGTCGAAACGTTTTGTGTCAAGTGGCATCGGCAGTGGGCCTGAAACAGTATTAACATCGGATGCCACCTCGGGGACAGACTCTCTTTGGACTGTAAACCAGTCTGTTACCCGTCATCATTAACTATCGGCTACTGGCGTCCGATGT
>Ga0302278_10003715_pt1 | contig 16371 bp, 8 predicted proteins | sample III_Bog_N3_2_FD_194543 | JGI IMG/M metagenome (GOLD analysis project Ga0302278, IMG submission 194543) | Peat permafrost microbial communities from Stordalen Mire near Abisko, Sweden - III_Bog_N3_2 | ecosystem: Environmental > Terrestrial > Soil > Wetlands > Peat | place: Sweden: Abisko...
CCCACGTGACAGTTGCGTAATGAGGCTTGTTGGAGTTGCTGCAGGTTTGCTGTTCTGAATCATTGCCCGCGGCTCTGAATCTTTGTCCGTTGGCCTGAATCATTAGCGGTTGGGCTGATTGAGCCGCACATGGGGATTTTCAAGCCGATCCGGAGGCAAGAAGCCCGGTTCAGGCAAGTTTGTTTGGCTCGCCGCTGCGAGCCTGGAAGGCAAAACGTTGAGCTCTACCGACACCCTCGAAACACTCCCTCAACCTGACTCGGCCGAGGGCGCTCTTGAAGCCGCGCACCAAGGCTCCGATATCCACAATCACGACCATGCCCACGACCACGCCGGACACGACCACCAGCACGGCCCCGTGCTAAATCCGGATTGCACCCGTGAACTGGTCCTCGACATTCCAGCCGAAGAAGTTTCCAAGTCCTACGGCAGAGTGGTCGCCAACTACCGCAGATACGCCAAAATCCCCGGATTCCGCGCCGGTAAAGTGCCGGAAACCGTCATCAAGCGGAAATTCGCCACCGAGATTCGCAAAGACGTCATCGACGCCCTTCTGCCGGAGCGCTTCAACAAGGCTGTTCGCGACCTGGGTGTTGCCCCCGTCGGACAACCCCAGGTGACCGAACTCACCGTGGAAGACGGCGCCCCGCTGCACGTAAAGGCGGTTTTCGAATTCATTCCCGAGTTCTCCATCGACGGCTACCAGACCGTAACCGTGGCCAAGCCCCCCGTTGAAATCACCGAGGAAGAGTTTACCCACGAAATCGGCCATTTGCGCGATTCGCGCGCCACCATCGAGCCGGTTGAAGAAGACCGCGCGCTCGCCGATGGCGATTGGGCCCAGATCACCTACTCCGGCCTGGTTGAAGGCGAAGCCGATGCCGCCCCCCTCGCCGGTGAAGATGCGCTGGTCGAAATCGGCGGTAAAGATACAGTTGAGGCGTTCTCCACTGTTCTGCGCGGCGCAAAGCCCGGGCAGGAGCTCAAGGCAGAAGTCATCTATCCCGCAGATTACGGAGAGGCCAAGCTGGCCGGAAAAACCGTAGCCTACGACGTAACAGTGAAGGGAATCAAGAAGCGGACCCTCCCCGAGCTCGACGACGACTTTGCCAGGGAACTCGGCAGTTATGAGAGCTTTGCGGACCTCGAAGCCCGCGTTCGCGAGCACATGGCTACCCGCAAGCGCCGCAGTGTCGAAGGCGAAACTAAAGACCATCTCCTTGCCGCCCTTACCGAGCGCTACCCGTTCGCGGTGCCCGAATCCCTGGTGCAAGAGCAAATTGACGCCCGCCTCGAGCGCGGTTTGCGCGCCCTTGCAGCCCAGGGCATGGAAACCGAGCAGATGCGCAAGCTGGACTTTGCCCGCCTCCGCACCGCTCAGCGCGACAGTGCCATCAGTGAAGTAAAGGCCACCATCCTGCTCGATCGAATCGCCCATGAAGAAAACATTAATGTTAGCGACGAAGAATTGGACAATGAAGTGCAACTAGCTGCTCTTCAATCCGGTGAGTCCGCGGATGCGTTGCGCACGCGGTTGACGGGAGAAGGCGGGCTGGCTAGAATCCGTGAACAACTACGACGCGAGAAAACTGCGAGCTTGTTGTACGAACGTCTGCCGGCATAAACGGCAGATCACAGGGGATGCAGATCACAAGGGTATACGGCTGGCGGCAAAATAATTTGCCTCCGGCCGTCACAAAACGGGGAGAAACGGTCCCCACGAAGAGCGAGAAGAGTACTCAATGGCATTGGTTCCCATGGTGGTTGAGCAGACGAGTCGAGGCGAGCGCGCCTACGACATTTACTCCCGTCTGCTTCGCGATAACATCATCTTTCTTGGCACACCCATTGACGACCAGGTTGCCAATCTCATCGTCGCTCAAATGCTCTTCCTCTCCGGTGAAGACCCTGAAAAGGATGTGCAGCTCTACATCAACTCGCCGGGCGGCTCCATCACCGCCGGTCTGGCCATCTACGACACCATGCAGTTCATTAAGAACAATGTGGTTACGTACTGCATCGGACAGGCAGCCAGCATGGGAGCTTTTCTGCTCCTCGCCGGCACCAAGGGCAAGCGTTTTGCGCTTCCCAACTCCAGAATCCTCATCCATCAACCATCCATGGGCGGATTAAGCGGTCAGGCCACGGACATCGATATTCATGCCCGTGAGATCCTCCGGATTCGCGAAATCACCAACACTTTGATGGCCAAGCACACCGGCCAGCCCCTCGACCGCATCGAACGCGATGTGGAAAGAGACTTCATCATGAACTCGCAACAGGCAAAGGAATACGGCATCGTCGACGAAATCATCGACAGGCCCCGCACGTAGAGAACCGAGCGGAAAAGGCCGATAAGGACTTCGCGGTAAGGAGATTCGAGGATGGGATTCATTGAAGAAGGTCGTCAGCTGAGCCAGGACTTCGTGACCCCGGAGATTCGCTCGCTCGACGCTCGTCTTACCGCAGTCGAAAAGCGTGTGGAATTGCTGGATGCAAAGGTTGAGAAGCGTTTCGACTCGGTTGATAAGCGCTTCGATGCCCTCGAAAACAAAATGGAACGAAATCAGGTCCAGGTATTGGACACGCTGCACAGGATGGAAAACTACAGCCATGTTCTGGAGCGCCTGGCGCGACTCGAAAGTAAGACTCAAAACGTTGCGTAATTGCAGTCGCGCAATTGAATCGAATAACTCGTCCGAAGAGGGAGTAACACCATGAAAACGCGCACGGGACCTGAAGAAGCACTGCGCTGCTCGTTCTGCCACAAATCGCAGGATGCGGTTGCCAAGTTGATCTCTTCGCCCAGCGACTACCCTCGGGCGTATATCTGCGATGAATGCGTTGCCGTCTGCAACTCCATTCTCGAAGACGACCGCGGCGAGACAACTCCCGCCACCACCGCCGGCCACTTGCCCAAGCCGCTCGAAGTAAAGAACTTCCTCGACGACTATGTGATCGGACAGGACCAGACCAAGAAAAAGCTGGCCGTCGCCGTCTACAACCACTACAAGCGCATCCAGATGAATCGCATGCGCAACAATGAAGTGGAGTTGGCCAAAAGCAACATCCTGCTCATCGGGCCCACCGGATCAGGCAAAACGCTCCTGGCTCACACCCTGGCCAAAATGCTCGACGTGCCGTTCGCCATCGTCGACGCAACCACCCTCACCGAAGCCGGCTATGTGGGCGAGGATGTCGAAAACATCATCCTCAAGCTCCTGCAAGCCGCTGATGGCGATGTGACCCGCGCCCAGCAGGGAATCATCTACATTGATGAGATCGACAAGATTGGCCGCAAGGACGAAAACCCCTCCATCACCCGCGACGTTTCTGGCGAAGGCGTGCAGCAGGCGCTGCTCAAGATTCTTGAGGGCACCGTGGCCAACGTGCCGCCGCAAGGCGGACGCAAGCACCCGCATCAGGAGTTCACTGCGGTCGACACCACCAATATTCTCTTCATCTGTGGCGGCGCCTTTGTCGGCCTCGAACGCGTGGTCGGACGCCGTGTTGGCAAAAAGGCATTGGGCTTCAAGGGCACGGACACCGAGGCAGAGTCGACCCTTCGCTCTCATCGTGACACCGAACTGCTCCGCCGCACCGAGCCCCAGGACCTCATCAAATACGGCCTGATCCCCGAATTCGTCGGTCGCTTGCCCGTCATGGGCATCCTCGACGAGTTGGACGAGGTTGCGCTGATCGAAATTCTCACCAAGCCGCGCAACGCAATCATCAAGCAATACCAACGCCTGCTTGAATTCGAAAACGTTCGCCTGCACTTCACGCAGGACGCAATCGGCGCAATCGCCCGCGAGGCACTGGCCCGCAAGGTAGGCGCGCGTGGATTGCGCATGATCCTCGAAGAGCTCATGCTCGACCTCATGTATCACCTGCCCAACAACAAGCGCGTCCGCGACCTTGAAATCACCAGCGACATGGTCGAGCGCCGCGATCTCTCTCTCTGCCTGCTTGAAAAAGCCGGTTGATTCCAAAAGACATCCGCTCGCATCGTTCAAAGCCCTTCTCTGGAGATCCAGTAGAAGGGCTTTCACCTTATGCTTGGAACGCAGCCCCATTCCGGCCGATAGAAGAACCTGCACGATTTTTCACGAGTGACCTATGCCGCTTCGCACCGCCAATTCCGCGATACAATCCCAACATGAGTTGTGAAAACAGCCGCGCAGCCGAACCTCTCTTCACGCGTCAAATACGCACGGGGGCACTATGACCGCATCACGCGATAAGTCCGAGCCGCGCAAGCTCCCCATGATGCCCATCCGGGACATGGTGATCTTTCCCTACATGATGACCCCCTTTGTTGTGGGTCGCGAGTCCAGCGTTCGCGCACTCGAAGAAGCCCTCAACGGCGACCGCAAAATCTTCCTCGCCACGCAGCACGACGCCTCCATCGATGAACCGAAAGCGAAGGACATCTTCCAGGTCGGCTCAATCTGCAACATCGTGCAGAGCGTCAAAATGCCCGACGGCAACATCAAGGTCCTCGTCGAAGGCGTGGAGCGCGCCAAGTCCACTGAGGTCAATGACCGCGACGGCTTCTTCGTAGCCACCGTGCGCACCGGCAAAAAAGACTTCGAAATGACGCCCGCCGTCGAGCAGTTAATGCAGCGCGTCACTGGCCTCTTCGAGCAATACGTCAAGCTGCAGCAGAGCCTCAACTACGAAACCATCATTGCCACCGTGCGCATGGACGAAGCGGCTAAGCTCTCTGACACCATCGCCGCCAACCTGCAACTCGGCATTGATGAGAAGCAGGAGCTCCTCGCCATCTTCGATCCCGCCGCCCGCCTCGCGCGCATAGCCGACGTGCTCGACATCGAAATCGAAAAGCTTGACCTCGACCGCAACATCCAATCACGCGTCAAGCGCCAGATGGAGCGCGCGCAGAAAGAGTACTACCTCAACGAAAAAATCAAGGCAATCCAGAAAGAACTCGGCCGCGGCGAGAAGAGCGAGTTTGACGAACTCCGCAAGAAGATCGAGTCCTCAGGCATGCCCAAGGAAGTGCTGGAAAAGGCGATAGGAGAGCTCAAGAAGCTCGAAGCCATGCCGCCCATGTCGGCCGAGTCCACCGTCAGCCGCAACTACATTGACTGGCTCCTCGCTGTGCCGTGGAAGAAGCGCTCCAAGGAAACCCGCTCCATCGACTACGCCGAGAAGGTCCTCAACTCCGACCACTACGGCCTCGAAAAAATCAAGGAACGCATCCTCGAGTTCCTTGCCGTTCGCCAGCTAGTAAAAAATCCCCGGGGCTCCATCCTCTGCTTCGCAGGCCCTCCCGGCGTCGGCAAAACTTCGCTCGGCATGTCCATCGCCAAAGCCACCGGCCGTAAATTCGTGCGCCTCTCGCTCGGCGGCGTCCGTGACGAAGCGGAGATCCGCGGCCATCGCCGCACCTACATCGGCGCGCTCCCTGGCCAGATCATCCAGCACATGAAAAAGGCCGGCACCAAGAACCCCGTCTTCCTGCTCGACGAAGTCGACAAAATGGCTTCCGACTTCCGCGGCGACCCGGCCTCCGCCCTGCTTGAAGTCCTCGACCCCGAGCAGAACACCACCTTCCAGGATCACTACCTCGACGTCGATTACGACCTTTCGCAGGTGCTCTTCGTCGCCACCGCCAACGTCATGCACACCATCCCGGCCGCATTGCAGGACCGCATGGAAGTGCTCCGCCTGCAGGGCTACACCGAGCAGGAAAAGCTCGAAATCGCCCGCCAGTACCTCGTCAAAAAGCAGCGCGAGCAAACCGGCCTCAGCGAGAAGAACATCGTCTTTACCGACGACGCAATCCTCGAAATCATCCGCTACTACACGCGTGAAGCAGGCGTCCGCAATCTCGAGCGCGAAATCGGCAACCTCTGCCGCAAGGTCGCCCGCAAAGTCGTCAAGAGCGGCGCAAAGCACAAGGAAGAGCTGACCGCCCAGAACATCCACGAGTTCCTCGGTGTTGCCCGCTATCGCGATTCCGAAGTCCATGAGAAGAGCGAGATCGGCCTCGTCACCGGCCTCGCGTGGACTGAAGTCGGCGGTAGCATTCTCACCACGGAAGTCCAGGTCCTCGACGGCAAGGGCAAGCTCACCATTACCGGTCAGCTCGGCGACGTCATGCAGGAATCCGCCCAGGCCGCCCTCAGCTACATCCGCGGCCGCGCGCAGGCCCTCGGCCTCACCCGCGAGTTCTACCGCAACGTTGACCTCCACCTGCACGTTCCCGAGGGCGCAATCCCCAAAGACGGCCCTTCCGCCGGCATCACCATGGCCACAGCCCTCGCCAGCGCGCTCGCCAAAATTCCCGTCCGCCGCGACATCGCCATGACCGGCGAAATCACCCTCCGCGGCAAGGTCCTCGCCATAGGCGGCCTCAAAGAGAAATTGCTGGCCGCCCTCCGTGCCGGCATCTTTGAAGTCATCCTGCCCCGCGCCAATGAGAAAGACATCGCTGAGCTTCCAGACAACATCAAGAAGTCGATGAAGATGCACTTCGTAGATCAGATGGACGAAGTGCTGACCATCGCCTTGGAAAGCCCACTCCAGGCCCTCATCACACCCAGTCCTGATGTCCTAACCACCGTCCCGCCAAATGAGCTAACCACCAACGCCCCCGCTCCGCAGTAAATCAACAGACCGCACGGCCCGCTCAAGCTGAAGTGAGCGAGCCGTGCCGTCACCCAAATACAACCCTAACCTCGAATGGCGGCGTCCTCAGCGTCGGCCAACCATCCCCTGCGCAGCGCATGTTGAGGGATGCTTGTCATGAACGGCTTGATGTCGAGCAGCGGCGTACCGTCGAGCATATCCAGCCCCCGCACCATCAGTTTGTTACCGTCGCGTTGAAGCAATTCCACCACCGTTAATCCAATCGGATTGGGGCGTCGTGGTGATCGTGTGGCAAACACGCCATGCTCGCGGTTGTCAGCAGGCACTCGCCCAGTTAGATCGAATCCCTCCGCGCGATCGAAGACCCACAGGACAAACAGGTGCGAGAATCCATCAATGTCTGTCAGGCCAGGTTCGAACTCAGGCAGAATTTCGAGAATTCCCTCCGCATTGTGCTTAGCGTCGAGGCCTTTTGGAATCGCTGAGGTTTCGCGATAGGGACTTCGCACAAACCCGATTGGCTGCGGCGTGAACATTGTGCACGCTCCTTCTCTGCATAGTATCGACCGCGCGCCTCACTGTCGTCACGGCTTCCCGTTACAATCACCTCAATGGCCTACTGGTACCGCCGCGTCTTTCTCCTGGCGATTCCCCTCATCCTCTCCAACCTCACCCAGCCGCTGCTCTCCACAGTGGACACCATCCTCTCCGGCCATCTCCCCGGCGCAGCCGCACTCGGCGGCGTAGCCATCGGCGGCATCTTCTTCAACTCCGTTTTCTGGACCCTCGGCTTTCTCCGCATGGCCACCACCGGCCTCGTCGCCCAGGCGTATGGCGCGCGAGACCATCAATCCCTCCGCCTCCACTTCGCCCGCGCATTCCTCTCGGCCCTTGTCCTGGGAGCCGCAGTGGTCGCACTGCGCGGACCTCTCATCGCACTTTCCATCTACCTGCTTGGCGCTGGCCCCGAGGTCGCGCAGAACGCGCAAGTTTACTGCCACATCCGCATCTGGTCGTCCCCGGCCGCCCTCGCCAACTACGTCATTCTCGGCACGCTCCTCGGCCGCCAGCGCGCCCGCATGGCCCTCTTCATCCAGGCCGCCATCAATGTAGTCAATGTCGCCGCAGCTCTCTACCTGGTCGTTCGCTTCCACTGGGGCGTCTCCGGCATCGCCACCGCCACCGTGCTTGCTGACTACGCCGGCCTCGCCCTCGGCCTCATCATCACGCTTCAATCCGGCATTCTTACCCGCGGCCACGAACTTCTCGGCGCACCAAATCAGCGAATCCGCTGGAGCGACCTGATCCACGGCCCCAGCCTCCGCCACCTCTTTGCGCTCAATCGCGACCTGTTCCTCCGCACGCTCAGCATGGTCGCCGCCTATGCCTGGTTCACTCGCTCCGGGGCCCGCGCCGGAGATGCCGTTCTCGCCGCCAACGCCGTCCTACTCAACATGCACAACATCGCCGCCTACGCACTCGACGGATTCGCCAACGCCACTGAAGCCCTGGTCGGCGAATCCATCGGAGCCCAGCGCCGCGCGGACTATCGCGCCGTCCTGCGCGCCTCCACCGTCGCCGCAGGCGTCGTCGCGTTCCTCATCTCTCTCGCCTACCTCGTCTCCGGCCCTGCCCTCATCCGCATCTTCACTGACCAGGCCCCCATCCGCCTCATCGCGCTCCGCTACCTGCCCTGGGCCATCGCCATGCCCATCGTTTCCGTCTGGGCCTTCCAGCTTGACGGCATCTTCATCGGCGCAACGCGCGGCCGCGACCTCCGCAACTCCATGTTGATCGCCTTCCTCGGCTACCTCGCCCTCGCCGTCGTGCTCGAACGTGCCTTCGGCAATCACGGTCTCTGGTGCGCCCTCGCCTTATTCATGGTCCTCCGCAGCGTCACGCTCGGCCTGCACCTCCCGCGTATCGAACAGGTCTTTGCCACCCCAGCCTCGGTCGTCGCCTGAGCCCCATTTCACAAGCGAATTGCTCCCAACTCAAGCAGCCTTCCAGAATTAATTCACGCCTCCCACGGCAGTTTTTGACAGCCAGACGTGTGACCCCGGGCATACAATTCTTGCGAAATCCAACCGAAGGCTCGTCACAATTCGTATGGGCCTGCCACTGGAGATAGAAGTGTCCCAACAACAGCACTGATCGGCGTTGAGGCCAGAGGAGAACTATGCCTTCCCAAAATTCCCACAGCAATCATAAAGACCTGCCATCGTTTCGAAGCGCTTCGACCACGCGTGATTCCTCGCTTTTCCCGCGGCCCATCGCCACTGCCGAAAGTGCAAGAAAGACCCTCCGCAACCTGTGCCTCCTCGCGTTCCTTACTTTGTGCGCCGCCGTCTCCGCGCAAGCGCAAACCTGCTCAGCCATGTCTCTCGGCAATGGTGCCAGCCTGAATGGGTTCGTTCCTTTTCCCGCCACCAATGCCTGGAACACCAACATTGCCGCCGATACTCCTGATCCCAACTCGGCCGCCATCGTGGCCGCAGCCGGCTTTACAGGCTTGAGCACGCACGTTAATTTCGGATCATCCGTTCAGGACGGCGGCATCCCTTACGTGATTGTTGACTCCACGCAGACGCCCGCCGTTCCCATCAATGTCATTGACTACGCCAACGAAAGCGACGTGGTCCTGGCGCCCTATCCTCCCAACGCCCCGATGGAAGGCGACCTGCCCGATTGCTCCGGTTGGCCGGATACCTACAACGGCGATTCCCATGTGCTCGTGCTCGATCGTTCCAAATGCTTCCTCTACGAGACGTGGAACACCAACCGCTGCAACGGCCAGTACAACTCATCAAGCGAAACCATCTGGGACATGAAAAATTCCGAGTCGCGTCCCTGGGGATGGACCTCCGCCGACGCCGCCGGCCTTCCCATATTTCCAGGCTTGGTGCGTTATGACGAAGTGGCTTCCGGCGCAATCAATCACGCCATCCGCTTCACCATGCAACACACAAAGAACGATGGCAATGACGGCTACTTCGTTGAGCCGGCGACCCATGCCGCGGGTACCGACTGGGGCGTGTCAAACATCATGGGCATGCGCATCCGGTTGAAGGCGAGCTTCGACATCTCCGGATACTCGCCCGCCAATCAAGTCATCCTCACCGCACTCAAGCAGTATGGAATGATCCTCGCCGACAATGGCGGCAACCTCTTCATCCAGGGCGCAACAGATCCCCGCTGGAACGACGAAGACCTCGCCAATCTCGCCGGCATTCCCTCGTCGGAATTTGACGTAATGCCCATGACCCCCGAGTTCCCCGGCTATGACTCTGCAACAGCGCCCACTGGAGGCTTGCCCGTCATCAATAGCTTCACGTCAACCGCAACCAGCGTCAACTCCGGCGCTCCGGTCACCTTCAATTACAACCTCAGCGGCGACTCGTACGATTTCATTGACATGATCGGCCCAATCACCGCCGGCACCGGCAGTGTGACCATCAACCCGACTGCCACTCAGACGTATACGCTGTACTCCACCAACGCCTTCGGCCAGACCGTTAGCACCCCGATTCTCGTTTCGGTGCCAGGGTCCGTGGTGGCAGCGCCTATTCTCACGCCGCCTGGCGGTACGTATCCCGCGGCCCAAACGGTAACTATCAACACCGCGACCTATCCCTACGCGGCTATCTACTACACAACCGACGGCTCAACACCGACTTACCCAATCACCGGCACCACCAAGGCATACCCGGTAACTCCAACGCCGCCCAATAGCCAGGGAAATGTAAATTCCATCACCGTCGCTTCTTCTGGAACAGTGAAGGCCATTGCCGTCGTTCCAGGCTATTCATTGCCCAGCGCGGCTGGTTCGGCCACTTATACCATCGGTGTCGCCGCGGCAGCAACGCCTACCTTCTCCCCGGACGGTGGGACCTATACTTCTTCCCAGCCAGTAACCATCAGCACCACCACCACAACCGGCTCTCCCGCCATCTACTACACCACCGACGGAACCACACCGACTTATCCCATCACTGGCACCACGCAACACTACACTGGCGCAATCACCGTCTCTGGATCAGAGACGCTGAACGCCATTACCGTCGCCACTGGGTTCAGCAACAGCGCGGAGGGCTCAGCATATTTCAGCTTCATTCCGGTCACGGCCGCTACGCCCACGTTCAACCCTCCCGCCGGCACCTATGCGACAACGCAATCGGTAGCCATCAGCACCACAACCACAACCGGATCGCCGAAGATCTACTACACCACCGACGGATCAACGCCCACCTATCCCATCACCGGAACCACGAAGTTATACTCAAGCGCAATTTCTGTTTCAAGCGATGAGACCGTGCAGGCCATCGTCATAGCCACCGGACTTGCGGAAAGCTCTGTCGGATCGGCGGCTTACCTCGTCGGAACGCAACCCGTCGCAGTCATCCCGAATGCCCCTGCATACCCGTTCCAGGTATTGCCCGGCGCCACCCGGCAAATCAATGTCAACATCACAGGCGGAACACTCAACACCATCAACTGGAGCGTCCTCTCCACCACAGGCGGAGCCACGGCTACCTTCACCACCCCGGCTGCAAGCGGCACATCCTCAGTAACGGCGGGCTTGCCCACGGTTCAGGTGAACATCGGCCCAACTGCCGGCAACTGCTCAATCAACGGCAACATGGGTTCGTATTCCGTCACGTCCACGGCCACCGTCGTCATTCGTGCGCAATCGGTGGACGACACCACCAAGTCGGGAACGTTCCTCTTCAACGTCTGCGCAAAAACCACCACTGTCCTCGTAGCGCCGGCTTATCAGCAAGCCTTCAAGGGCCAGCACCGCATGCTCCAGTCCTGGGTCTCCGGAGATGTCGATGAGACAGGAACATGGAGTATCACCGCGCAGCCCTCCGGCGGCAATGGAACACTTGCCGACACAACCAACCGCGATGCGGATTTCGTAGCCACTGTCACCGGTCGTTATACCCTTACTTACACCAGCCACAGCAATTCGGCCAAGAGCGGAACGGCCATCGTCTATGTCTCACCCAACGCAATGCCCTCCTACGTCTCCACGCCGAACAAGACAGAACCCCGCGAGTGCTACGTAGACCCGGCGCTCACCGGCGGAGACTACGAAGTTGGGGCCGGCAAGGCATATCCCACCCTTCAGTCCACTCCCGCAGCCAACACCCTCGCGCCCGGATCAATCATTCGCGTCTGGAATACCGACACAACCGGATCGAGCCCCTCCACATTCAATGAGGATTACCAGGTGGCCGCGAGCGGCACACCTACGCAACCCGTCATCCTCTGCGGCGTTCCCGATTCTCTTGGCAACCTGCCTGTTGTCGACGGATCCAATGCCACCACGCAAGCCGGGGCGAGTTCCGGCGAAGCCGGCTTGGGGATCATTACTCTGTGGGCCGGCGGTTACGGCAACAGCACACCTTATGGCTACTATCAGTCCGGATCTGCAGGACCGTCGTATGTCACCGTGACCGGCCTTCATATTGCCCACGCAACACCGGACTATAACTTCACCCCCCCGGGCGGCGGCGCGGCCACAGCCTATAACGCATTTGCGTCATGCCTGAACATCCGGTCAGGCGCGTATATTGACCTCGGTGGCAACGATCTTGATACCTGCGGCCTTGGTCTGTATACCGCGGAGAATTCAGCGAATGCCTGGGCTTCAATCACGCAATTGGTCACAGCAACAGGCAGTCACATCCACAATTCAGGAATCTCGGGTTCCGAGACCGAGCATCAGGTTTACTTCGAGTCCTGGTACGGCTTGCTGCAAGACAACCTGATCGACGAATACAACCCCCTTGCCTCTGGCTCAAGCGTAAAATGGCGCGGCGTAGAGGGCATCTTCCGCTACAACAACATTGCGAGTGGGGCTGCCAGGCTATTCGACCTGGTCGACGCAGAGGATGCCATTCCGTACATCACATTCGAGGGATATCTGGGCGCGGCAGGTGACACCAATTGCGACGACTCCGGCTGGTGCCTGGGAGATACGCTGGGCGCCAACGGCCTCGCCGCATTCCAGGAGTCCTGGCAGAAGGACTTCATCTACGGTAATGAGTTGTTCGGCTCCTCCGCCTTGCAGCAGATCCATTACCTGGCCGACGGTGGCAGTGGTATGCAAGACAAGAATGGTACCCTCTACTTCTATTCCAACACTCTCGACAACGCTCAAATCGTGTTCGACACCGGCTCCAATGGCGATGGCATTAACGGGTTCTTCCCGCAAAGGATTGACGCCCGCAACAACATTCTTTGGCCGCGCACCCAGTCCTATGCAAGCAACATCCAAATGGCCTTCGGCTCGGTATCCACAATCATCATGAATGCCACAACCAACCTGACGCTCGCTGGATCCTTCACCATCCAGCCTCCCATTGAGGGAGCACCCTGGGGCGACGCAACTAACGAAGGCTGGTCCAATCAATGCGACAGCACTTGCCTGTGGCCGTTGAGCGTTCCGCTTGACCCGCACCTCTATGGGCTCAGCAATGCCAACTATCTCACCACCAGCACTGAGCCCTACAACGCGACTTCGCTCGTGCCTCCGTCCGGATCTGCCGCCAACGAGGCTGGCACCGCGTTGAACGGCATTCTCGCCACCATGCCTGTGCGCTGGCAATATTCCATCGCTTCCAACTCGCTCACCCCGCGCCTCGATCCAATGACCATTGGAGCCGTCGACTATCAGGCTGTTGCCGCCACGCCCACGTTCAGCCCGGTGGCCGCCAACTATAGTTCGCCGCAGACCGTGACTATCAGCACCACAACAACAAACGGATCGCCAAAGATTTACTACACCACAGACGGAAGCACCCCGACTTACCCGATCACAGGGACCACGAAGTTATACTCAACAGCCATCACGGTATCGAACACCGAGACAGTCAAGGCTATCGCTGTCGCTACAGGCTATCTAAACAGCGCTGTCGGCTCGGCGGCTTATGGAATCGGTCCGCAGGCTGCGACACCCATCTTCAACCCGCCCGGCGCAACTTATTCCGCTGTGCAGTCGGTGGCCATTACAACCGCCACCACAACTGGATCGCCGATCATCTACTACACAACCGACGGCACAAATCCAGCCACCAGCTCTACGGCAATCAAATACACCGGCAAAGTCACAGTCGCCGCCTCTGAAACCTTGAATGCTATAGCTGAAGCCACTGGCTTCTCCAACAGCGCGGAAGGCTCCGCAAGCTACACCATCAATCTTCCCCCTGCGGCAAAGCCAACGTTTAACGTCGCGCCAGGGATATACACTTCCATCCAGACAGTAACCATCAGTACCACGACCACGGCCGGAAATCCCGTCATCTACTACACTACGGATGGTTCCAATCCAGCCACCAGTTCCACTGCCATCAAGTACACAACTCCCGTTACGGTCGCCGTGACAGAAACCCTGAATGCCGTTGCCGAAGCCACTGGATACGAAACCAGCGCGGAAGGCACCGCGGCCTACACCATCAACCTGCCCTTTGCCGGCCCTCAGTATGTGCAGTCCTGCATCCAGACAGCGAGCTACACCACCTCCGTCACCTGCCCCATGACCAACGTTGGTGCTGGCCACACTCTGGTCATCGCGGTCGTCGGCTCTGGCATCGTTCAATCGGCAACGGTCACGTCGTCTTCCGGAACGCCCACGCTCGCAATCAAGGACGGCGTGACTCTGTCGGCTTACATTCTTTCCAACACCACCGCCGGTAACATCAACATCACGGCCGCCGTCACTGCGCCTCAAACCTACTGGCTGAGCGTATATGAGTACGCCAACACCGCAGTCTCGCCGCTCGATGGCACCGCGTTTACGGTCGCAACCATCTGGACCCCCACAGCCGTTTCCTCGCCGAATATCACCACAACCGACGCGTCCGATACGCTCTGGTCCTACTGCCTCGCACCTGGCGGTTACCTATTCACTCCCGGCTCCGCGCCAATCCCCTGGACCACGCTACCCAGCCCGACCAGCGGCTACGAGAACTTCGCCGAAGACGGCCCCACCACTGCCCCCGGCACCTACTTCGGACAATGCGATACCGGCAGCGGCATCGCGGTTCCCGAAATCATCACTCTCGCACTCAAGCCGCCTCCGCTAACCGCACCCGCTGTCCTCACATCTCCCACACCGGGTCTTGGCACCAAACTCGGCGCCACCAACGTGACCTTCCAGTGGACCACCGGGACAGGAGTCGCCGAGTATCAGCTCGACCTCAGCGCCATTGCACCGGGCGATACCGACCTGTTCGTATACAAGGGCACGGCTACCTCTGCAATTGCGTCCGCGCTTCCTGCAAACGGCGTAGAGGTCTACGCAAGGCTCTATTCAAAGATCAACGGCGTCTGGCAGTCGAACGACTACGTCTACACAGAAAGCGGCACGCCCACCCCCGCCACGCTCACATCGCCCACCCCGGGATTAAGCACCATCCTCGGTACCAGCAATTTGACCTTCCAGTGGACCACAGGAATTGCGGTCACCGACTACCAACTCAACCTCAGCGCCATTACGGCCGGTGCAAGCGACCTGTTCCTCTACAAAGGCACGGCCACTTCCGCGGTGGTTGCTACCTTGCCCGCGCACGGCGTAACCGTCTATGCAACGCTCTACTCAAAAGTCAATGGAACGTGGCAGTCGAACAGCTATGTCTATACCGAAAGTGGTTCGCCCACCCCGGCCGCGCTCACATCTCCCACGCCCGGACTCAGCACCATTCTCGGCACCGCCAGTGTGCTCTTCCAGTGGGCCGCAGGAACCTCGGCGTCTGACTACCAACTCAACCTAAGCGCCATTACGCCTGGTGCAAGCGACCTGTTCTTGTACAAAGGCACAGCACTTTCCGCCACCGTACCCGCCCTGCCCGCACATGGCGTGACCGTATACGCCACGCTGTACTCAAAGATCGACGGCGTTTGGCTGTCGAACGCCTACGTCTATACCGAAAGCGGCACGCCCACTCCCGCCGCACTCACATCTCCTACGCCGGGACTGAGCACTATCCTCGGCACCGCCAGTGTGCTCTTCCAGTGGAGCGCCGCAACTTCGGCGTCTGACTACCAACTCAACCTCAGCACGGTTGCACCCGGCGACAGCGAACTTTACTCCTACAAAGGCACAGCTCTATCCGCAACAGCGCCAAGTCTTCCCGCGAACGGCGTCGAGGTATACGCCAGGCTCTACTCAAAGATCGACGGCGTCTGGCTTTACAACGACTACGTCTACACCGAGCAGTAATCGAAACGCAAAGGCCTCGCATTGCGCTCAATCTGCGCAACGCGAGGTCTTTGCGTTGCATCCCCATTCAGCACCGCGCTGCTCTCCTGTATCCTTAATCTAGTTAGCCTCACCGCGAAAGAACTTACCTTCCGATCTTCCAACCGCATTCCTCAGACGTCCTATGCGCTTTACGACACAATTCTTGCTTTCGGCCATGGCAGCGGAGCAGTTCCCCGCGCCGGTTGTGCCGGAGATTGCCTTCCTCGGCCGCTCCAACGTCGGCAAATCAAGCTTGCTCAATACGCTCGTCGGCGATAAGGCTGCCAAAGTTTCGTCCACACCTGGGCGAACCAGGGCCATCAACTTCTTTGCACTCCTCGATCCCAGCCAGCGGCCCAAGCTGGTCTTTGCTGACTTGCCGGGATACGGCTATGCAAAAATCTCAAAGTCTATCTCCGCAGGCTGGCCGGCATTTATCGAACCCTATCTCGCCATCCGTTCCACCCTCAAACTCTGCATCTGCCTTGTCGATTCCAACGTCCCCC
>Ga0302278_10003722_pt1 | contig 16353 bp, 14 predicted proteins | sample III_Bog_N3_2_FD_194543 | JGI IMG/M metagenome (GOLD analysis project Ga0302278, IMG submission 194543) | Peat permafrost microbial communities from Stordalen Mire near Abisko, Sweden - III_Bog_N3_2 | ecosystem: Environmental > Terrestrial > Soil > Wetlands > Peat | place: Sweden: Abisko...
CTATCGAGTTGTCCAAAGGGAGAATCAAGTACAAGAGGGGCGACGATTCCTGGGATCAAGATAGGATCGTTCGCGAAAACCGATCTGTCACGACAGAATTTGATCAAGGCCGCAATGAAGGCAAGGCTGAGAAGCTGATTTTCGCCACTGCTTCGTGGGACCGTCCTTCCGTTATGGGAGAACGTGAGATCGAATGCAAACCCTGCACCGAACTCAAACCGATAATTCCGCCTTGCGGTGGCCTTCAGAATCTCGTTGACCTCCCGCGCAATATAGACCTTGGCCTGCTCCTCGTGATGGGCGAGAATACCCTTCAACAAATCGGCTGCTCTTTCTGCCAGAGTCCTGCGGTTCAAGAGCTTCAGTGCTTTGGCACTGCTGACCGCCAGCTTTTGCTGCTCCCGCGCACAATTGTCAATTGTCCGATCGTAAATCTGAAGTTTGAGGTTGAGTTCTCCGATTTCACGGTCGGCTGCACGCGCCTTCTGGGCCAGATCGGCACGTGCACGCTCTTTTTGCGCGATTTCGTCAAAGTCGATATTCGATAGTTTCTGACTCAGCTCCGCAAGTTGCTGCTCGGTAATCTTGCTCGTCTGATAGGCCGCGGCATAGGATTTCTGAAGGCGTTGCAGATCCTTTGGAGCAGTGGTTCGTTTGACACGTAACTCGCCCAGGAAACCACGCGCGCGCATCACACGGCTTTGAACTTCGGCGTTACCCGATCACGTTTACCCAGATGTTGCTTGGTAAAGACGATTCCGCTTGGCAAGTGACGAGTGAATGAAGGTGCCTTTGCCGTTTCGTTGGACTCCACTCAAAGAACGCCTTCAATCAATCTAACGGCTTTCCTCCCAAAAAACATGGCGGAGATTCTCATGGAAATTGAACGGAACAGTCCCCGAGCACAGGAGCCCTTCGTTCCCGCAGAAGAAGCTGCCAGGTTCATGGGCGTCACCCGCCGTCTCCTGCTAACTCTCGCCCGAAGGGGCATTGGCGGAGCCTACCCGCTGGGAACTGGTAGGCAGCGCAAAATTTGGGTGTTTAGGCTGTCGGAACTCGGCAACGCGATTGCAGGTAGAAAACTGCAATGAACGTTTCCCCAATTCCCAACAAACGCGCTACGATTTTAGTCAGGCAGTCCCCGCTTGGAGGAGCCTTATGGCTTACCAGCGTGGGAGTTTGAAACAAGTGCGCCGCAAGGAAGGAGACATCTGGATGTTGCGGTTTAGGGTCACGAGTGCGGAAGGGACTCGGGTTGAAAATACCCTGCCCGTGGGGCTTGTTCGGGATTTTCCGAGCGAGAACTCCGCATGGCGCGAGGTAGACAAACTCGGTCTACTCGTGCGCATCAACGAGACCTCAAATCCGGTCCGTATCCGGTTCAATACCCTTGCCGAGCATTACCTGAAGGCAGACTTCGGCCAGGACGCCGTGCGTCCCAAGACCGAAGGAACGACTGCAAACACTCAACAGATTGTCCGCCAGCATCTCATTCCCCGTTGGGGCATGGAGATTGCCGAAGACATCAAACCGCTCGACCTTCAGCGTTGGCTGAAATCGCTGCACACGGATAAGAGACTTGCCTGGACAACGGTCTCCAAGATTCGAGGCGTCATGCTGCGCATCTACAAGATCGGAATCCTGCACGAGCTGGTTTCCAAGAATCCGGCGCAGCCGGTCGAGACGCGAAGCACGACGAACTACCAAGCGATCATGATTAGCCCTCAGCAGACGCGGACGATTCTGCACGGCCTGCTCTGCCCATTGCACCGCATTTTGGTGCTCACCTGTGCCGCCACAGCTCTGCGTTCGTCAGAGTTGCTGGCGTTACGGTGGGAAGACATCCGGTTCGCGGAAGCGCGGATTCGGGTGTCCAAACGCTGGTCGAGGGGGAAAGACGGAGCAACCAAGACGAAGGGATCAGACGGGTACGTTCCGTTGCATCCCCGGCTTGCCCGTCATCTGAGAGCTTGGCGCACCCGAACGCCGCACGGGAAGGACACGGATTTTGTGTTTCCTTCCCTCAAAGCGAATGGGCGGGTTCCCCTGTCCCCCGCCGTGTTTGTGGCGGACCACCTGCGCAAAGCTGCGATTACAGCCGGAGTGCAGGTTCCCAAGGGGCATCGCTTCGGGCTGCATAATCTTCGCCATTCGCTGTCAAACTGGATGGTGAATAAGGCGAGGGTTGCTCCAAAAACGGTGCAGGGGATTCTGCGGCATAGCCGGATTCAGACGACGCTGGATCTGTATACGCAACAGGATTCCGACGAAACAAGAGCGGCGCAAGGGCAGTTTCTTGAAGCCCTGCGTATGCCTACCGCAATGGTGCAGTAGATGTGGGCTGAAATGTGGGTTGGGTTTTTCGGTCTATCTGACCTTAAATTATAGATTTATATGGTGGGCGCTGCAGGATTCGAACCTGCGACTTCCACCGTGTGAAGGTGGCACTCTACCGCTGAGTTAAGCGCCCCAAGAGGAGGGTGGAATTCCCCGCGCCGGCAGGGCATCCCATGGGTTAGAGTAACACCAGCGGGGCTCTGGAGCCAACCCCTTGCAGGGGCAGGGGTTTCGAGGGTCCGCGAGCGGTCAGGCATGCGCTGGAGAGTAGGGTCAATCCGGTTTGGGTCTACCTTGCTGCGGGATGGTTCTCCCGCGGACGGGGAGGCTGCGCTGCGTCCTTTGGCCGGAATGGGCGGCGTGGAGCTGGCCGGCACCGGGTTGGGCGGGGGATTGGGGCATGCGGGGCTGTGCGGTTCGTGGCTTGCCGATGGGGCTTCGGCGCACTATTCCGGCCGGGTTGGCGGGTTGCGGGCGAGCGGATCTGAGAGCGGTACATCGAGTGACAAGGCAGGGGGCGGCGCGGGCGAGGAAACTGAGGATTTGCCGCAACCTTCCGACACGGATGGGGTTGAAGAGGATATGGCAACCCTGGTCCTGGACAACTCGGCCCTGGGAGCGGGTCCGGTGACGCGGCCGGATGCGGGGCCCCGAGTGGATGCGGCGCTCGATCCGGCCAGCGATGCGGCGGTGATGCTGCGGCTGGCGGCTGGGGACGAAGCGGCGTTCAATTTTCTGGTGGGCAAGTACCACCGGGCGATGATTCATTTCCTGTTCCGGATGGTTCACAATCAGGCGGTTGCCGAAGAGCTGGCGCAGGAGGTTTTTCTGCGCGTTTATCGCTCCAGGGAGAGCTACCGGGCGGAAGCCAAGTTCACCACATGGCTTTACCGGATTGCGACCAACCTGGCGGTGAACCATGCGCGTGACACCAGGCACGAGCGGTCGGCGCAGACGATTTATCTGGACGCTCCGGACGAAGAGACGGGCACGACGCCGGACGTGGCGGACGATGAGCCGTCGGTGGAGCAGAAGCTGATGCGCGATGAGCGCATGGCGGCGATTCGCAAGCATGTGATGGCGCTGCCGGAGCGGCAGCGGATGGGCGTGTTGATGCACAAGTACCAGGGGATGGATTACCGGCAGATCGGGGATGTGCTGAAGCTGAGCGAGTCGGCTACCAAGTCGCTGCTGTTCAGGGCTTACCAGACGCTGCGGGACAAGCTGAAGGATTTTGTGTAAGAGAGAAAGCCGGGCAACACCGGCGGGATGTTGGGGGGTAGTTATGAACACGATGAAACTGAATTGCAGCGGAATGGAGACTGAGCTGGCCACATTGCTGCTTGATCCGGCCGCGGTGCCTGCCAAGGTTCGAGCCCATGTGGAGGAGTGCGCGCCTTGCCGCACGGAGCTTGCCCAGCTGAAGGCGACCATGGAGTTGATGGACACGTGGGAGAGCCCGGAGCCGAGCCCGTACTTCCTGTCGCGGCTGGACGCGCGCATGCGGGACGAGCGCCTGGCTGAGCCGGAGGGGTGGTTTGCGCGGATGCGTGACCGCTTGAAGTACGGCCCGGCGATGCATGTTCGGCCGCTGGCAGCCATGGCCCTGGCCGTGATGCTGCTGGTGGGCGGCGGCGCGTATATGGGCGTGACCGATGTGGAGCAGCCTGCCGTTCAGCCCGGACCAACCGCCGTGGTGCACGACCTGCAGACGCTGGACAACAACGCCCAGCTGCTGGACCAGATGGAAGCGATGTCCACGAGCCCCGGCAACGGCGACTGACGCGCTGCAGCAGCGCGCGCCGGCTCGCGGGAGTGGTGTGGCATTTTGCAGAGTGGAGAGAGTTGCACAGAGTTCGGACATAAACAAGCGGGAAAGAGATCGGGACCGAGATGAAGACGGGGAGACACAACGCGGGGTGGGTGCGGCGCGCGGCTTTGGCTGCGACGATTGCGATCCTGTGCGTTCCCGGGTCGTGGGCCATGCGCGGCCAGCGTGGTGGGCAGGCCCCCCATGCGGCGCAGGCGCCGCACTACCAGGCGGCACCGCGCCCCCAGGCTCCTCCCCGGGCACAGGCTCCGCGCAACCAGAATCCCAGGCCGCAGAACCAGTTCCGGCCGCAAAATCAGAATCGGCCTCCGGCTCAGTTCCAAGCGCGCCCGCAGGTTGCGCCGATGCAGCGCCCGGCGCCGGGATATGCCCCGGCGCGGCCGGCGTACCAACCGGCGCCCGGCCGCCCGTCCTATGGAGGATCGCCCTACGCAGGCCGGCCCGGCTATGGCGCGCCCGGTGCAGCGCCGCCCGGCCACCTGGGCGACTGGCTCAATCAGCATCGCGGCCAGCCGGTCCAGGACCAGGAGCGGACGCTGCGCAACGATCCGAGCTTCAACCATCTGCCACCGAGCGACCAGCAGCGCCTGATGCAGCAACTGCACCAGGTGAACCAGATGCCGGAGCAGCAGCGCGATCGGCGCCTGGCCCGGAGCGAGATCCTGGAGCACATGTCGCCGCAGGAGCGGATGCAGACCAACCTTGCCGGCCGCCGCCTGGCCGGGCTCGCACTCGATCGGCAGGCCATGGTCGGCCGCGCCTTCCGCGACCTGGGGGCGGTGCCGCTCGAACAGCGGCAGATGGTGCTCAACTCCAGCCGTTACCAGGGGCAGTTCAGCCCCGAGGAGCGGGACATTCTGAGCAATCTTCTCCGCGCCGAGCCGTATATGCCGGCGCGGTGAGCGCTTCCCGCTGATTCTGCCCCGCGCATGCGGTTATCGGCGTATCTGATCATGCGTCCATATGACCCTCAGTTACAATGACAGAGGTGCTAAGCTGGATGCGGAAAAGGCCTTGGATGAGGAGAGTTCGACCATTGACCTTTGCAGGGGCTAAAGCCCGACATTGATTGGATGGCCTTACCGGCACGACTAAAGTCATGCCCTGTTACAAAGCCTTAGATAATTGCCGTTACGATCAATTTTTCCGTGTCATGCAAGGCCGAATCATTTTGCGTTGTGAACGCAAACAGAGCAAGGAGCTTCAAACCATATGGCGATTCCCGCCACACAAATGCGTCCGGGCATGATCATCAAGCACAACGAGCAGCTGCACCTGGTGTTCAAGGTGGAGCACCGCACGCCGGGCAACCTGCGCGCCTTCATCCAGGCCAAGCTGCGCAACCTGCGCACGGGCGCGATGTTCGAGCACCGATTCCGCTCGGCCGACGCGATTGAGAAGGTTGTGGTGGACGAAGTGTCGATGGACTTTCTCTACTCGGACGGGGACGATTACTACTTTATGAACCCTGTGGACTACGAGCAGACGGTGCTGAAGGGCTCAACGCTGGGCGACGCGATCGAATACCTGACGCCGAACCTGCAGATCAAGGTGAGCTACCACGACGGCAACGCGGTGGGCATTGAGCTGCCGTCCGCGGTGGAACTTACTGTGGTTGAGACCGAGCCGGGGCTCAAGTCGGCTACGGCGTCGAGCGTGACCAAGCCGGCGAAGACGGAGACCGGGTTGGTGGTGCAGGTGCCGTCATTCATCAACGAGGGCGAAAAAATTCGCGTGGATACCAGCGAAGGGGCATATTTGAGCCGCGCGTAGTCTGCGTTCGTCGAACATGGGCGGATTGCCGGCCGATTGCGATGGGGACCTGAATGAAATCGCTGCTGCTCATGCTCGTTCCGCTCCTATTCATGCAGGCGGCCGTGGTGTTTGCGCAGCCGCATTCGTCGTCTGCGCCTGATCCCAACGCTGCTCTCAATCCTGACCAGGCTGAGCTTGTGAAGGGCAGCAATGCGTTCGCTATCGATCTCTATGGGCAGCTGCGGCGCCAGCCCGGGAATCTGTTCTTCTCGCCGGCCAGCATCTCCACGGCGTTCGGCATGGCCTATGCCGGGGCCGACGGCCAGAGTGCCGCGCAGATGGCAGAGACACTTCACTTCGCACTGCCGCCCGAGCGGCTGCATCCGGTGATGGGGGCGCTGCTCAAGAGCCTGAACGCGGAGCACACAGGCTACCAACTGCGCGTGGCCGATGCGCTGTGGGCGGAGCAGGACCAGGGCTTTCTCGACTCGTATCTCAAGCTCACTCAGGCGGACTATGCAGCGGGATTCCACAAGGTGGACTTCAAACACGCGCCGGAGGCGGTGCGGGCGACCATCAACCAATGGGTCGCGGAGCAGACTGCGGACAAAATCAAGGACCTGCTTGCGCCCGGAGTTCTGACCCCTTCCACGCGCCTGGTGCTGACCAACGCGATCTACTTCAAGGGTGACTGGCAGACGCCGTTCGACAAGGCGCAAACGCACGACGAGGAGTTTCATCTTTCTGCGGCACAATCCGTCCAGGCGCCGCTCATGCACATGGAAGGCCGCTTGAACTACTTCAATGGCGGCAACTTTCAGACGCTGGAGATCCCGTACAAGAGCGGCGAGCTGTCCATGGTCGTGGTGCTGCCCAACGACGCTGCAGGGCTGCCGGCTCTGGAGCAATCGCTGACCGCTGCGGGAGTGGAGCAGTGGTTGAGCCAGCTGCGCGGCGGACAGAAAGTCATTGTCACGCTGCCGCGCTTCAAAATGACGAATCGGTTCAGCCTGAACGGCGCGCTCACGGCCTTGGGTATGCGGGCTGCTTTTGATCGAACGCTCGCCGACTTCTCGCCCATGACCGGGAAGCGCGACCTCTGGATCTCCGACGCGATTCACAAGGCCTACATTGATGTGAACGAGCAGGGAACGGAGGCAGCTGCGGCCACGGGAATCGTGATGCGAGGGATGGCGATGTCCCGCGAACAGCCGCCCATTGTCTTCCGCGCCGATCATCCGTTTCTGTTTCTCATCCGCGACAATCGCTCGGGTACGGTGCTTTTTCTGGGCCGGCTTGCCGATCCTACCAACTGAGCTCCGCAATTGTCCGGAAGCGAACAGGGATTTGCGGAAGCGGACAAACGGCGCATAGGCGGCTTTGCAAGAGATCAGTGTAAGACCTTGCTTCTGTGAGATTAGAGCGCTGACACTAATGGACTGCCAATTGCATTGTGACGATCAGAAAATCCCTAAGGAGGCGCTCGATGGCCTATTTTGAACGGGTACGCGATGTGGTTTCGCGGCCTTTCAGCCCCGATGTGATCCAGCAGCGGACAGCGGCAGGATGGCAGATGCTTTCGATCGAGTGGCGGCGCGAGCTACCCGACTCCGAGACGCCGCCCGAGGGCGGCTTCGACGAGGACATCCCCTACGGTCTTCGCGTCGCCGACGATTGCAGCCGGCTTGAAGTGCATCCGTATGAACAGCAGGCGCTGATGCTGATGATGGAGATGCTGGTGCAGGACTTCGGCTATTCTGCCATTGTGAGCGACCTGAACGAGAAGGGCTTTCGCATGCGCGATGGCCGCCCCTGGAGCCGGATTGGAGTCTTCAAAATGATTCCGCGGCTGATCGAGGTGGGCCCTCGGTTCTTCAACTCCGCGGAATGGGAGAAACGCCGCCAGCGCTTCTCTCGCGTCAAAACACCGGACGCAATCTAGACGGGCTGCGAGACCGGGTCGGCCGGCGCTGACCGGCTACCTGAGGATTGGTCCCATCGATCCCTGGTTGTCGCCCAGCTGCGGGTCCACGCGGAAGTCCCAGACGGATGGGTTGATGTCGGAAGCAGACAGGATCTCGACCAGCGCGTACTCGCCGATGGTGAGCGTGCCGGCCGGTGTGATCTTCAGCCAATGACTGCCTTCGAGGACATCCACATTGGCCGGAATCACGTCTTCGTCCTGCGTCACCTTGCCGCTCGGGCTCATATGGATGGCCCCCACGAAGCGCACCGCGTGGCGCTCATCGACGCGGACGATCGCGAACCCTGACGTGGCGGAGTGCGCTCCGTGCTTGCGCCCGGCAACTTCCCTGGCGCTGCCCGTGTTCACCGTCATGGCATGGGTCGTCACCTCTGCCGTGTCGGCAGGCGCGTTCAGCGAGAGGTAGATGGCGGGGTCGTTGACATGCAGATGTACCTTGGCGTGCGCGCCGTCCAGCTCGAGCGTGGCCCGCGACCCCGCGAGCGGATTCAACGTGCTGAATCCATGTTTGGTTTTGGCGTTGGCGTTCAGCTCGCTGGGCAGCATCTCCACCAGCTCCGGCGCGCCCTGGAAGGTATCCAGCGCAAACACGCCATCCTCATCCGGCAGTTCCAGTCCCTTGGCCACTTCAGGGCGTCGCGCTTTGGCGTCGTCGCGTTCGAGGGCTTCTTCCTTGTCGAGAGCCGCGGCCTCTTTCATTGCATCGGAATCGTCGCCGGGGCTGTCATTGGCCAGCGCTGCGTGATCGCGCTCCCACTTGCGCGTCGCGTCCCAGTCGACCAGATCCGCGGGCAGCTCTTCCCATGCGCCGCCGCGCTCGTTGGAGATGTAACGCACGCGATCGCCTACGATCTCATACTTGCGCACGAGCTGATAGCTGCCATCTTTGAGAATGAGCCGGCGGTTGGTGTTGGCAGCAGACGGGTCAGGCTTGAGGGGGAGCGTCTTCTGGGCGTGGATGCTCACGGCGCACGAGGCGAGCAGCACGACCGCAAGCGAACCGGCAAGGAGTCGGCGAAGATAGAAGGCGGTTCTCATCGGCGTGCGCATTGCCTGTTCGCGATACATATCCAAGTGTAGATCAACGGATGTTATACGGGATGTTAGACGGAGAACGCAGCACAACGTGGGCCAATTGACGCGGGATCAGCCACGGCACGGGTTACCATTTCCTTTTCATTGCATCCAAATAGTGTGTATTCTTGAAGCAGGGACAGGTGTGTTGACAGGATTGCAGACATTCTTTGGCAGAAAACGCGGCGTCAGGCAGAGTTCATTGCCTCTGGTGACCGTGGTCTGCCTGATTCTGCTTACCCTGCTGGCCGTGGTGCAAGTGGTGCACGTGCACCAGATAGACACGGACGCAGACCACTGTCCGCTGTGCATCGTGATGCATACGGCAGCGCCCGTGGCAGTCTCGGCGGCCGTTGTCGTGCTGGTTCAGATCGAGAACCGCACCCCGGTTTTTGAAGCGCACACGATCACGCGCCACTGGCACCCCAAGCTGTTTACGCGTCCTCCTCCTTCCGGCATCCAGGGCTAGTCTCCGACTCTTATCTTTCAGCCAGATTTCGGGTTGCGTTTGCTTTATTGCTTGTAAGGAGCGACGCGCATTCGCAAAGTTGGACTGACAGCAGGTCGGCAGACGGCCGCATTTGCGCAACGGACTCCGCGGCATTTCCCCGCGGCCTTGTTCCCGCATCGCACGAGCCATCATTTGGAGGCATCCTATGCCGTCTACTCGCGGCACGATTCATCGCATTCTTCCTGTCTTGATTTTTTGCCTCGCGGCCTTTGCCGCGCAGGCGCAAAGCGGCAATGCCGGCGCGATTCGCGGCACAGTGACCGATCCAAGCGGCGCAGTGATTCCCGGCGCTAGCGTGCACCTGGGCAATTCCAACAGTGGCGTGGACCGTACCGTGACCAGCGATGCGGAGGGGCAGTTCGAGTTCCCCAACGTCACCTTCAACAACTACATCATTGCGGCCACGGCAAGTGGATTTGCCTCTCTGCGTAAGCCTGTTGCAATTGAATCGGTGGTGGGCACGACGGTCAACCTGGTTCTGCAAATTGCAACCGCAGACTCTACGGTAACGGTCGAAGCGCAGGGCGACCTGGTCGAGACCGACCCGACTTTTCATACGGACGTGGATCGCGATGCGTTCATCAAGGTCCCTATGGAGAGCGAGTCTTCCACGCTCAGTTCGCTGGTGACGGCCACCACGCCGGGCGTCTCGGCTGACTCCAATGGTCTGTTTCACGGGCTGGGCGATCATGCATCGAACTCCTTCTCCGTGGATGGACAGTCGATCACGGACCAGCAGAGCAAGGTTTTTTCCAACCAGATTCCATCCAACTCGATTCAGTCGATTGAGGTGATCAGCGGCGCGCCGCCGGCCGAGTACGGCGGCAAGACCAGCCTGGTGATTGTTGCCACCACGCGCTCCGGCCAGGGCGTGACGAGGCCGACGGGAAGCATGAGCAGCTCCTATGGCGCATTCGGCTCCGCGACCGCGGGCGCCGACCTTTCCTATGGCGGCAAGAACTGGGGCAACTTTATCGAGGCTGATGCGATGAACTCCGGGCGCTTTCTCGACCCGCCCGAGTTCCAGGTCTTCCACGACAAGGGCAACGAACAGAACTTTTTCGATCGCGTGGACTATACCTTCTCCGCGGCGAATTCGATGCACCTGGACATGAACTACAGCCGCTCGTGGTTCCAGACGCCCAACTCATTCGACTCGCTCGACGTGAAGAATGTGGTGAGCGGAGGGACCAGCGCGAACCCGGTCTTCGCAGCCGTGGGCGACGCCGATCAGAGATCGAAGATCGGCACTATCAATATCTCACCCACGTACACCCGGATCGTGAGCGATAACTCGGTCTTGAATGTGGGGGCGTTTGTACGGCGCGATGAGTATAACTACTTTCCGAGCGATAACCCATTGGCTGATCTTGGGCCCGCCAACTTGCAGACCTCTTCTATTCAGCAATACCGTACGCTGACCAACTCGGCCGTTCATGCTGATTACTCCTATTCCAAAGGTATTCATACCTTCAAGGCGGGCGCGCAGTATGGGCAGACCTTCCTTAGTGAGAATGACAGGCTGGGGATTGTCGATCCGACTTATAGCTTCAGCGCGCCGTGCGTCGACGCCGAGGGAAATCCCGTCGCCGGGTACTCCGATCCAAGCCAGTGCCCAGGTGGTACGGCGAGTCAAAATCCCGCATACCTGGCCGTGCTTGCGCCGTACGATCTGACCCGCAGTGGAAGTGCGTATAACTACGCAGGACATACGGATGTGAAAGAGCTGGGGTTATTTGCTGAAGATCAGATCAAGGTGCGCAACTGGCTTTTCAATCTTGGTCTGCGCCAGGACGTCTACAACGGCCTGACGGACGCCAACCAGACGCAGCCGCGCGTGGGCATAGCCTATAACATCAAGTCAACGGCGACGGTGCTGCGGGTCTCCTACGCGCGAACCCTGGAGACGCCTTTCAACGAGAACCTCGTGCTCTCAAGCGAGGGCTGCGCGAACCCGGTGCTGGCGCCGCTGCTGGCCTGCTCCTCCGGCGTGGGAACGACCATGCAGCCAGGCTTTCGCAACGAGTTTCATGCCGGCCTGCAACAGGCCTTCGGCAAGCGCATCATCGTAAGCGGCGAGTATATCTGGAAGTACACGCACAACGCGTTCGACTTCAGTGTACTGGGTAACACGCCGATTACTTTCCCGATCGACTGGCATAACTCCAAGATTCCCGGCTATGCACTGCATGTGGAGATGCCGGTGTATCACAATGTAAGTGCGTATCTGGTTACGTCTTCGGTGGCCGCGCGGTTCTTCCCGCCGCAGGTGGCCGGGGCCGGCGCGACGGTTGGTTCCACGGGACTGCCCTTCCGTATCGATCACGATGAGAAGTACAACCAGGAGACTCACATTCAGTACACGTTCTCACGTGGGAAGTTCATGACGGGCCTGTGGGGCGGGTTCAACTGGCGCTACGACTCGGGGCAGGTGGCAGGGTCTGCGCCTTGCTATAACCCGCTCTCAAATGACCCGAACAGCGCATGCGGAGCCACGAGCACGCTTCTGAATGGGCAACCGGCGGTCGACCTCAGCAGCCTGACGGCAGACGAAGAATTTCAGGCCGGCCTCTTTTGCGGAGGGCAGAAAGCAACACCCGGAAATCGACTCCGGGCTACTTGCCTGGCGTCGGAGTATGGCTCTTCACTGTTGAGCATTCCCGCTCCCGGCGCAGGCGACAACGACCGTAACCCGCAACGCGTGGCGCCGCGCAATCTGTTTGACGCTTCGCTGGGCAAGGACAATCTGTTCCACAAAGAGCGCTTCAAGACTAACCTGGATCTGACGGCGATCAATGTCACGAACAAGTATGCGCTGTATAACTTTCTTTCGACTTTCAGCGGAACGCATTATGTAACGCCGCGGGCGCTGACGGCAAAGGTTACGTTTAACTTCTAAAATGCCAGAGAAGATGGGGCGAGCCTGACTGGGCTCGACCCATTTCTTGTGCGCGTTTTTCTGCTGTGTCTCGCTATTGAATTTGTTTGAAAGCGCGTTGATAGGCCGAATAAACGTCGTCACCGAAGCAGGCGAAGATGATTTTCTCGATGGCCTCGTTGTTGGCCAGTTCGGCGAGTGTTTCGCGCAATGCGATGTCAACCGCCTGGCCAATGGGATAGCCGTAGATGCCGCAGCTGATGGCCGGGAAGGCGAGGGTGCGCAGGTCGTGTTCGCGGGCCAGGGCAAAGCAGCTGCGGTAACAGCCGGCCAACAGCTCTGCTTCGTTGTGCCAGCCGCCCTGCCAAACGGGCCCGACGGCGTGCACGACGAATCGGGCGGGAAGTCGATAGCCCCTAGTCAGCTTGGCATGGCCGGTTTTGCATCCGCCCAGCAGGCGACACTCGGCCAGCAGTTCGGGGCCCGCGGCACGATGAATGGCTCCGTCGACACCGCCTCCGCCGAGCAGGGAAGTGCTTGCGGCGTTGACGATTGCATCGACGGAGAGCGCGGTGATGTCAGTCTTGCGGATCGCGATTCTGTTCATCCTGATTGGCGCCCGCGTTTCGCGATCGCGGCCGATTCCATGAAGCATCGTAGTCCCCCCTGGCTGGGCGCGGCAAGAGTGCCCCTGTCGTTCACGTGGCCGCGAAGGGGGTGCGGCAATAGGGGACGCCTTTTTCACAAGCTGAAGATCGCGCAAACCAATAAAACAAATACGGTTACATGGACATATAGGTATCTTGGAGCCACGCCGGCCGCATTTTCCATTTCATTCCAGATCGAATCTCTGCCATACTTGATTGTGCACCCCTTGTACGGCCAATCCCAACAATTGAAGAGTGAGGTTGCGGCGATGTCGGCAAAGTACGTCTTTGTGACGGGCGGAGTTGTGTCCAGTTTAGGTAAGGGCCTGGCGGCGGCCTCGATCGGTTGCCTGCTTGAGAGCCGCGGCCTGCGCGTGAACCTGATGAAGTTTGACCCCTATCTAAATGTCGATCCGGGGACCATGTCGCCCTTCCAGCACGGCGAGGTGTTTGTGACTGACGACGGCGCGGAGACCGACCTGGACCTGGGCCACTACGAGCGCTTTACCCACGCGCCGCTGTCGCGCGACAACAACCTGACCACGGGGCGCATCTACGAGCAGATCATTCTGAAGGAGCGGCGCGGCGACTACCTGGGCAAGACAGTGCAGGTGATTCCGCACGTGACGAATGAGATCAAGAACGCCATGCGCAAGGTCTCGTCGAATGGCGCGGACGTGACGATCGTCGAGATCGGCGGAACGGTGGGTGATATTGAGTCGCTGCCGTTCCTTGAGGCCATTCGCCAAATGCGCCAGGAACTGGGGCGGGAAAACACTGTCTTTGTGCACCTGACGCTAGTGCCCTGGATTGCGGCCGCACAGGAACTGAAGACCAAGCCGACGCAGCACTCGGTGAAGGAACTGCTGGGAATCGGGATTCAGGCTGACATTCTGCTGTGCCGCTCGGACCGGAACCTTAGCCGGGATATCAAGCAGAAGATTGCCGCCTTCTGCAACGTGGAGGAGCGTGCGGTGGTGGGGGCGACGACCGTGCCGTCCATCTACGAAGTGCCGCTGCGCTTTGCCGAAGAGGGGCTGGATGCGCTGATTCTGAAGTATCTGCACAAGGATGCGCCGGACGCTAACCTGACCGCGTGGAAAGACCTGGTGGAGCGCTGCTACCACCCCAAGGACGACGTTCATATCGCCATTGTGGGCAAGTATGTGGAGTATGAGGATAGCTATAAGTCATTGAAAGAGGCACTTACTCATGGAGCTATATCTCAGAACCTGAAACTCAACGTTACCTGGATTGAGGCTGAGGGGCTGGAATCGAAGACTCCAGAAGATACAAGTTATGAGGAGCAGTTAGCGGGGTTCGACGGCATTCTGGTTCCTGGTGGGTTTGGCAAGCGGGGTATTGAGGGCATGTTGAACGCCATCCGTTACGCGCGCGAGAAGCAGGTTCCCTACTTCGGCATCTGCCTGGGGATGCAGACAGCTTGCATCGAGTTTGCGCGCAACGTGTGCGGCTTGAAGGACGCTAACTCAAGCGAGTTTGACCCAGCGAGTCAGCATCGGATCATCTACAAACTGCGCGAATTGCTGGGCGTGGAGGAGATGGGCGGGACGATGCGGCTGGGCGCGTGGACCTGCATTTTGCAGGAGGAGTCGCTGGCCGCGAAGGCTTATGGCGGCGTTACCGAGATCAGCGAGCGGCACCGCCACCGCTATGAGTTCAACCGCGAATACGAGGCGCTGTTGACCGGTGGTGGGCTGCGCATCAGCGGCACCACGCCGGATGCGACGTACGTCGAGATCGTCGAGATTCCCGGGCATCCTTTCTTTCTGGGCTGCCAGTTCCATCCTGAGTTCAAGTCGAAGCCCCTCGAGCCGCATCCGCTGTTTCGGGAGTTTGTTACGGCAAGTTATAAGAGCAGACAAGCGGCCGGGACGAAACGCAGCGAGAAGGAGGTTTCGACGACGAAATGAATCAACGTAGAGTGTTTTGTGATAGGTGGCCTATATGGAGAATGAGCAGGTAGAGCCTAAGGAAGGATAATGGCGTGATAAGGCGCCAAAGGCTTCGTGGCAGAATTACGGCGGGCCTTTACAATCGACTAGTGAGCAACTCGTTTGAGATCGGGCCGGTGGAGGTGGGCGGGGGAAAGCTGTTCCTTATCGCCGGGCCTTGCGTGATTGAGTCGGAGACGCATGTGCGGCGCATGGCGGACGCGATCCAGCGGATCACCGCGGATCTGGACATCCCCTATATCTTCAAGGCCAGCTATGACAAGGCTAACCGCACCAGCGTGAAGAGCTTCCGCGGGCCGGGACTTGTGGAGGGGACGCGGATTCTGGGACGCGTGGCGCGCGAAACAGGCTTGCCGGTGCTGACCGATGTGCATGAGCCGGGGCATTGCGAGATTGCCGCCCAGGCTGTGGACGTGTTGCAGATTCCCGCTTTTCTTTGCCGGCAGACGGACTTGCTGGTGGCTGCCGGCAAGACGGGGCGCGCGGTGAATATCAAGAAGGGGCAGTTCGTTGCGCCGTGGGATATGGTGCATCCGGTTGAGAAGGTGCGATCGACCGGCAATGAGCGGGTGTTTCTGACCGAGCGCGGGGTCAGTTTCGGCTACAACACGCTGGTGGTGGATTACCGCTCGCTTCCGGTGATGCGGCAGATGGCGCCGGTGGTGTTTGACGGCACGCACTCGGTGCAGCAGCCGTCGGCTGCGGGCGGGGTGAGCGGCGGGCAGTCGGAGTTTATTCCGCTGCTGGCGCGGGCGGCGGTTGCGGCGGGCATCGACGGGCTGTTTCTTGAAGTACATGACGACCCGGCCAATGCAAAGTCGGATGGCGCGAATGCGCTGGATTTGAAGTTGCTGCAGCCGCTGCTGGAGAGGCTGCTGGCCATCCACAGCGCTACCTGCGGTGGGGCAGACGCTCGCTAGGGCGTATCGACATATACTGACGCGCAGCGTTGCGAGCGAAAATCCGGGCCAGACGAGTCCGAAGGCTGTGGCAGTCCACTGTCGAGGGCGAGAACGAAGCATGGCCGGATTTCCACCCCAGCGACGAAGACCTGTCGCTGGGGGACCCCGGATTCCACCCCAGCGACGAACACCTGTCGCTGGGGACCCCGGATTTTCGCCGCAACCCGAAGGGACGGGGCCATTTTTCCCCTTTTCTTCGTCGATTGTCGCTCGCATACCTAGGTATGCAGCGCTCCGCGCTCCTCGAACTGAGGAAAAATGGCTCCCGTCGCTGTCGCGCCAGTATATGTCGATACACCCTAGGTGCTCGCAGGAACTCTGTGGTCTCCCACCCTTGCGCTCAGCACGCGCAAGGATGGGGCACCCATCGGTTCGAGCGGAGACACACGGATGACATT